>Ga0207098_10105_pt1 | contig 28009 bp, 20 predicted proteins | sample Alteio_BWMinHeat_84_FD_153548 | JGI IMG/M metagenome (GOLD analysis project Ga0207098, IMG submission 153548) | Enriched cells from forest soil in Barre Woods Harvard Forest LTER site, Petersham, Massachusetts, United States -... | ecosystem: Environmental > Terrestrial > Soil > Temperate forest >...
GGGAGATGACGACTTCGCCGTTTCACGACTTCGGACGGCATTCCAGATGGCCGGGTTCGAACACGTGGACTTCGAACTGGAACCGGTTGCCGCGGCGTGCTCATACGAGTCGACGCTCGATCATGACGAACTGATCCTGATCGGCGATTTCGGTGGAGGCACAAGTGATTTCTCATTGCTGCGCGTGGGGCCGGGCGCGCGGATGCTCGGTCGTGGGCAGAGGGATGTACTCGGCTACAGCGGCGTTGCTTTGGCCGGTGATGCTTTCGATGCCCGGATTGTCCGGAAGCTGGTCTCGCCTGCCCTGGGGTCAAATTCCGAAGCGCGCTCGCTCAACAAGATCCTTCCCGCAGTTCCGGCATGGATCTATGCCAATCTCGAACGCTGGCATTATCTCTCGTTCCTGCGCACGAATAACGTGCGAGAGATTCTAAAAAGCGCGCGCATCCGAGCCTTGGAGCCGGAGAAGATTGAAGCCCTGATCGCCATTGTCGAGCAGGACCTGGGATTCCAACTCCATCAGGCAGTCCAGCGGGTTAAGTTTGCCCTTTCACAGTACGAGTCAGCGGAGTTCCGCTTCCACGACGGCGGCCTGGACCTTCGGATTCCCGTGACACGCCCTGAGTTCGAAACCTGGATCGCCGACGACCTGAGCGCCATCGAAGGATCCGTCGATTCTCTGCTGCGGAACGCGGGCATCGATCCGCGCGATGTCGATCGCGTATTTTTGACCGGAGGGAGCTCGTTCGTTCCTTCTGTACGCCGTGTCTTTGCGAGCCGTTTTGGGAAGGAGCGGATTCGCGGCGGGCACGAATTCACTTCGGTCGCGCATGGACTGGCCTTGCGCGCTCAAGAGAGCACCCTTAGCTAAGGATTTTTGGAATACCCGCGACCGGCGAAAGCGGCCGTGGAATGGACAACTTGTTCTCGACAAACATCCGGCAACCGCGCCGGCTCGTCAGGCGCAGCGTCGCGTCCTCGTCAACGACCGAGTCATCCGGTCGAACCCGTTCTACTGCGGGTTGCGGAAACAAATGTTCTCACCTTCGAGCTGGTACTCGGCCGAGCACACATCGCCGCCGCAGATCATGATTTCTCCGCCGCACAGCTGACGACGCGTGATCAGGCCCATGGTGCCGCATCGCGGGCACGACATTACGGCGACGAATGGGTTTTGGGCATGGCCCAGTTTGCCCTGGTTTTGGAGGACGAACACGGTTCCGGGGTCCATTCGTTCGGGGATCCATTCTTCCAGAAACTGTAAGTCGGCTGACATCCTGCCCTCCCAACGTTGAGATGCAACAGAGCAGGATCGTGTCTAAACTCACCCGGCTCCGTCTTGCAACAACAGCAGGCTGCGAATGGCAACCCAGAGATTGGACTCCTCAGGGTTGAAAACAGTGTTCCCGGCGAACGATCGTTCCGTCAACAGAAAACCTGCACGGCTCGTGTCGACCAGGATTCCTGCACTCATTTCGCAAACATTCACCACTGACTTCAATTACCGCGATGCTCCGATTCCCGTTTTGCTCTGCGTACCAGCGACTGCGTCGATAGATCGATAGATGTCCTCGTTGCGTAGAATCCCCTGAACATAATCCCGAGTCTGCGTAAACGGAATCGACTCCACAAACTCATCGATTCCATGATAGGGCCCGGCCGCCTGCCAGTCCGATACCCGTTCATCACCTGCGTTGTAGGCCGCCAGCGCGTATTCCTGTACACCCCCAAAGCGGTCCAGCGTTTTGCGAAGATACCGGGTCCCAAGACGAATGTTGGTGGCAGGATCGAGCAGCTGAAAGGTCTCGAAATGACTCATTCCCTCTTCGCGAGCCATCGATTTGCCTACGGAAGGCAACAGTTGCATCAAACCGTACGCGTTGGCGTAGGAGATGGCAGAAGGATTGAATTCCGACTCCTGGCGGATTAGAGACGCCACCATGTAAGGATCAAGACCGTTCTTTGCCGACTCTGTCTGGATGGTGTCCCACCAGGCCTGCGGAAACAGAATGCGCCAGTAGGCCAGCGGGATCGAATTGATCGATGCCGATGTCGCGTAAGGCAGTGCTCGCTTGAGCGCGTGCATGGCGCGAAAGCTCTCGCCAAACGAAGCGTAGAGCTGCGCCTCGGCCAGGGCGCTCCAACTGTCCGAATCGGGATCGGCCGCAATTTCCTGAGCGATGTAATCATTCAGCCCGGCGTTTGCTACCAGGCGCGCCTTGGCTATATGCGGGCTGTCGGCCGGAAACGTGTCCGCCAGGTGAGGGACGGGTAGGGGCTGCATCGACTCCGCCTGCGCCTGCGAAACCAGCAGGGGCTCGCCGAGAGCCTGCAACCGCTGCCGGGCCATCTGCGCATAAAAGTAGTGCTGATACACGCGTGAAACCGTGCGGTAGTTGGTTGCGGCGAGGGCGCGATTATTGTCCTGTGTCTCATACAGCCGTCCCCGCCAGTAGAGCGCAGCCGCCGTCTCCGTCGCGTTCGGGAAAAGCTTGATCTGTTCGTCAAAGATGCGGGCGGCATCACTGTAAAGGCCCTGCCGGTAGTTCAACCAGCCCGCTCTCCAGTGCGCCGCAGCGGCATTCTTGTGCCCCGGAAAATGCGTGGCCAGATAACTGTAGTATGCGGCGGCATTGGCATAGTCGCGCCGCAGCATGTACATATTGCCGCTCGAGAACAGTGCCTCCGCCAGCCACGGACTCTGCGGAAAACGCGTCTTCATCTGGTCGACGATACGTTGCAGTTCCGCCTCGTCATTGCGGTTCCGCGCCAACTCCATTAAGAGGTACTGGCGTCGGGCGCCGTTTTCGTCCGGCGTGTCGGCAAGTGCCTGGGCCTGCGCCTCGGTCAGCCGTTTCAACTTCAGGTCGCACGCCGCCGCGTCCACGGCGAACCCGTTTCGATCACTGGCGGGCAGGGTCGCGTTGCGAGCCAGGGCGTGATACTGTTCACCCGCTTCGGCATACCGGCCGGCGTTGTAGAAGGCATCGCCCAGACTGCGCAATTCGGCGGCGGTCAAACTGCTCTCCGCCCCTATGGCCGTCAACTTGGCGCGCGCCACTCCAGCCTCCGGGCTCAAAGGATGCGCCAACAACAGCTTCTTGAAAACGCGCTCTGCTTCTTCCTGTTGCCCGAGTGCGAAATCGATCTTGCCAAGAGTCAGTTCGTAATTCGGAAGCTCCGCCGCCACGTCGGCGACGCTTGCCAGTGCATGCTGCGCCGCTGTGGGGTTGCCCTGCGCCAAAAGCACATTCGCTTCCAGTTCCGGAGCTTCTATATCAAATATGCTGTCCGCGTGGCGCTCATTGAAGCCTTGAAGAAGGGCCACCGCCGCCGCCTCATTTCCCTGGTCATGCTCGGCCTCCGCAGCCAGAAAATCCGCGTAGTCGGCCAGGACTTCACTGTGCTGGCGTATCAGGCGCAAGTTGGACGCTGCGTCGGCATAGCGCTTGTCGAGCAGGTAAGCGTGTCCCAGCGAAAGATAGGCGGCCGCGGCCGCATCCCCGGTGTGCCGGTGCGCGTAAGCGGCCACGCCCTCGTAAGCAGCCGGGGTGCGCAGCGTGGTCAACTGCTGTGCCATTGGGCGCAATTCGGTGGAGGCAACAAATGCCTGTTTGATCCGGGCCGTGCGCGCCATCCGCTGCGCCTTGGTTCCCCTCCGGCGCGCGTTCCGGCGGGTCGAAGCTGCGTGCCCGGCCGCACTTGACTTGGCCGGATGCGTTTTGGAGGAAGTGGTCTTCTTCGTATGAGTTCCGGACGATTTGGCGGAAGGTGCAGCCGGATCGCCAGTTTCCTGCCCGTATACGGGACCGGCGGAAATCAGAACCACCAAAAGAGCAGCCATTCCCCGGGAAGCAATCCGGGCCGCCCCTCTCGGCGTGTCGGAAATCTTCATTCTTCCAATGTAAGCGGATTTTCGATGGAGGGACAGTGATGTACCTCTCTCGTTATGTGTGAACTCTACGACTTCTGTGCGATAGACTCTTTGGCGGGGCGCAAGGGTAGCCGGCGGTTTGGCCCCCCGGCGGCCCGTCCGGTACACTTGTTTCTTAAGGTCGGTACCCCAATCTGTTCAAGTTCCCAAGGAATTCCGCAACCAACTCCCATGGCCACCATCCAATCGATTGCAGGAGAGAACGAGCAGCACCCGGACGTAGCCCTGGTCGAGCGGGTACGCCAGGGTGATGTCACGGCATTCGACACGCTGGTGCGCAAGTACGAGCGGCAGGTTTTCAGGATTGCGCAGCACATTACGCAAAACCGCGAAGACGCCGAGGACGTGATGCAGGATGCTTTCCTGAAAGCGTACGAGAAGCTCGACCAGTTTCAGGGGAACTCGAAATTCTACACATGGTTAGTTCGAATCGCAGTCAACGAGAGCCTGATGCGCCTGAGACGGCGGCGCACCGGCAGAATGGTTTCGATCGACGAGGACGTCGAGACCGAGGAAGGCAGCGTTCCCCGCGACCTGGCCGACTGGGCGCCCGATCCGGAGCAGAATTACACGCAATCGGAACTCGCAGAGATTTTGCGCAAGACCATCCAGGGGCTTCCTCCGGGGTTTCGAGTTGTGTTCGCCCTGCGCGATGTGGAAGGACTCTCGACGGAAGAAACGGCGGAAACGCTCGGCCTCAGCATTCCTGCCGTCAAGTCGCGCCTGTTGCGCGCGCGGCTGCAACTTCGCGAGCGCCTGAGCCGCTACTTCAAACGGAAAAGCGGGTCTGCGGCAATGGGACCAGCGCCAATGGGTATTGACAAGTGACCTGCACCGAGTTCCTCTCCCTGCTCGACGACCTGATCGATGACGCGGTCACAACCGAGATGCGTGCCGATCTGCAGGAACACCTGCGCGGCTGCGAGCACTGCGAGGTCACCCTCAGCACCACCCGCAAGACCATCCAGATCTACCGGTCTCACGAGATCTACGAGATGCCCGCAGGCCTGCGCGAGCGGCTGCACACCGCCATCATGACGCGGTGCAAAAAGGGCTGCTAAGCTCCTCTCCGATTGAGATCTGATCCTTATTTCGAGCCCGGCACCGCCGCCGTAGGCGCCTCTTTCCATTCCTCCACCGGACCCAGCTTCAGATCCTTCAAACCTGTCTCGATCTTGCTCTTGTCGCCTACCGCGATTACGAGAAGATTCTCAGGGTGCACATATTTCGCGGCCGCGGCCTGCGCGTCCGCAGATGTGACCGCCTCAATCTGCGCCGGCAGCCTGGTGTAGTAATCAAGCGGCAACCCGAAGGACCACAGATTCGCCAATTCACCGTTCACCCCGCGCGCGCTTTCGAAATTTCCGGGAAGGGAGCGGATGATGGAGTCCTTTGCCATGCGAAGTTCGGCGTCGGTGAGCGGGCGCGTCTGGATCCCGTCGAGTTCCTTGAACAGTTGTTCGGCTGCAGGCGCCGTTACATCCTGGCGCACCTGTGCTCCAGCAATAAACGGCCCGGTTCCGCGATAGAAGCGATACAAGGAAAAAGCGCCGTACGTGTATCCATGCTCTTCCCGCAGATTCATGTTGATGCGCGAAGAAAACAGCCCGCCAAGCATCGTGTTCATCACCGATACGGCCGGGTAATCGGGAGATTTTCGATCGATGCCGACCCCGAACGTCAGCAGAGCGGTTTGCGGAGACCCTGGTTTATCGACAACCAGGATTTTGCGTGACGGAGCCGCCGGGGGGGGTGGAACGGTCGCCGGAGCAGCTCGGGAAGACCAGGTTCCGAATGCCTGCTCGGCCAGCTTGCGAGCCTCAGTCGGCGTGACGTCCCCGGTAAGTTCAAGAAGACCGTTCTGCGGTCCATAGTGGCTGGAATGGAAGGTCGCCACGTCCTCCCGAGTGATGGCTTTGAGTGACCCTGCGGTTCCCAGGGCGTCGAAACCGTATGGGCTCTGGCTACCGAACAAATTCAGTGCGCCGGCGCGCATCCCGAGTTGCATGGGATTATCCTGCTGCTGAACGAGTGCGGTGAGACGGTTGGCGCGAATTCGCTCCAGGTCGGCAGCGGGAAAGGCCGGATCTTCAGCGGAATCTGCAACGAGTTCCAGGCCCCGCCCGATATTCCAGGACAACAGCGAGATGCCCAGCCGTGCGGTGTCGGAATCGCTTCTCGATTCCAGATCGCTGCCCAGCATCGACGCCGCATTCGCAATCTCTTCCGCCGATCGCTTCGATGTGCCTTCGGTCAGGAGCGCCGCAGTCATTCCAGCCAGTCCGGGTCGGTCGGCCGGATTGCTCGCACTTCCCGCGAGTATCTGCAGTTGGGCGCTCACGATCGGCAACTCATGCCGCTCGACCACATAAACGGTCAAGCCATTTGGCAACGTGAACAGGGTCGGTTTGGGTAACACGAGGGCTCGCTGCGGGCCCGCCTTGGGCGCAGTCGACCGCCACGCCTGCGCGGCCTCGTACTCCGGCGTGTGCTGGGGAGTGATCTTTACATCGGCGTCTGTATCCTCAGGGCTGCGCGGCACGTCATCCAACACCTTTTTGCCCGGGACCCCGTAGATCACTACGCGCTGATTTTTGCCCAGTGTTGACTGAGCCAGCTTCTGCACGCTCGCCTTCGAAACTGCGTCATAGCGCGCCAGGTCCTTGGGCAGATATCCCGGATCGCCCGTGTACTGGTTGTAGTAATTCAACTGGTCGGCCACTCCGCCAAAGCCGCCCAGGCGTTCCAGTCCCGAAATCAGCCCCGTCTCCGCCTTGTTGCGCGACCACTCCACCTCGTCCGGCTTGGGGCCGCCGGCGGCGAAGTCGTCGATGATTTTCTCTGCTTCCGCTTCCAGCTTCTCCGGTGTCACATTCGGCTTCGCGATCAGCTCGCAGACAAACGTCGACGCCAATGCCTCGGAATCGTGATTGCAATTCACAGTCTGCGCGATCTGCTGCTTGTAGACCAGTTCGCGGTACATGCGGCTCGACTTCCCTTGACCCAGAATCTCCGCGGCAAGATCGAGGTCGGCATCACCGGGCGCGAACGCAGGGGGTGACAACCAGGCCAGAATCACCTTCGGCAGTTGCACCGTATCGGTCACCACCGTCCGCCGCTCGGCGGTAATCGGCGGCGTCACGACTGGCGACAGTGGCACCGACGAGCCGGCCGGAATAGGGCCGAAATACTTTTCCAGCAGTTCCTTGATCGTCGCAGGATCGTAGTCACCGGCAATCGCGATGGTCGCGTTGTTGGGCGCATAGTATTGCGTAAAGAATTCGCGGACATCGTTGAGACGCGCTGCCTCCACGTCGGCGTGTGAACCGATTACGTCCGCGTAATAAGGATGGGTCTTGGGGAAAAGCTGGCGGTAGACCTCTTCGTCGACAATTCCGTAAGGCCTTCCCTCCCCCTGCCGCTTTTCATTCCGCACCACGTCGCGCTGGTTGGTCAGCTTGGCGCGGTCCAGCGTATCGAGCAAAAAACCCATCCGGTCGCTTTCCAGCCACAGAGCCAACTCAAGCTGATTCGCCGGAAGGGTTTCGAAGTAATTCGTGCGATCGAAGGAAGTAGTGCCATTGATATCCGTGGCCCCGGCCGACTCAAGATATTTGAAGTGCGCTTTTTCGCCGACATGCTTCGAGCCTTCGAACATCATGTGCTCGAACAAGTGCGCGAAGCCGGTCCTTCCCGCTCGCTCTTTGACCGGCCCCACGTGATACCAGATATCCACGGCGACGATAGGCAGCTTGTGATCCTCGTGCAGAAGGACCTCGAGCCCGTTGGCGAGCTTGTAGCGCTCATATTTGATCTCCGGGGCACGCGTCGCAGCCTTTCCCTCGCTCTGTGCGGGCGAGAGAACAGCTGCTGCGGTCACGCTGTTGAGACCTAGGGCGGCTACAAACAAGACGGCGAAAAAAGTGCGTTTCATTGATCCTTCTCCTTTGGGAGGTCCGGAGGTATACGGTCATCGCGCTGGACTGCGAAACGTCTAATGACGCAGAGGGAATATGCGCACCCAAGAATAGCTCAATTCCCCGGTTGCATCCAGAAACTTTCGCGTTCGCCCGGGGTTCAGAAGAGCAAGCTTCCCTACGCGCCCGGTTGGCGGGCGCTCCCAATTTGAGGCTGCGACCGAATCGGAGAAAAACGTGAGTGCCACGAATCGACGGACGGTATTTGAACGATCACTCGCCGCAATCGCGTGTTTCAGCCTGCTGAATCCAGCAGCGCCGGCGGCTGTCGATCAGCCTGCCGCCCACGACCGTATGCCGGCCCAGGCCCCTGCGGCGGTACGTCCTGCCTATCACCCGGGCCAGATCGAGGGCGACGACCGCATCCTCCACGCTCTGAACCGGTTCACATTCGGTCCGCGTCCCGGCGACCTGGAAACCGTTCGCGCCCTGGGCCTCGACCGCTGGTTCGATCAACAACTTCATCCTGCCGCCATCGACCAGCCTGAGTTGAACGCGCGCCTCGCCCAGTACCCCGCCATGCAGTTGAGCAGCGACCAACTGCTGTACCGCATGCCCAGTAATGCAGTGATCCGCCAGGCGATCGCAGGCAAAGTTCCCGTTCCTGAACAGGGCGCGCTGCACGCCGTCTACGAAAACCAGATGTTCCGTGTAGCGGAGAAAAAGCAGGAAAAGCAGAACGAGGAACCCGCGACCAAAAGCGCTCAAGCGCCCGCGATGGATGCGACTGCCGCGATGACTTCCAAAGATGCGGCCGCGCAGTTACTCGACTCGCTCGACGCGGATGGGAAAGACGCCCGGCCAACAAATGCGATGGCCGCTGCATCGACTCCATCAGAGACGGATCCCGCGCGTCTCCCGGCTGTTCTGGCGCTACCTCCGCAACAACGCCTGGCGCGCATGGCGGCAATGCAACCGGCGGAGTTCGACGAATTCTTCAAGTCGCTCCGAGGCCCGCAGCGCGCCGCTCTCATCTCCGGCCTGAGCCCCGAGATGAAGGAGACCGTCGGCGCGCTCGAAAACCCGCAGCGCACCGTCGCCGAAGAGCTCATCGCCCAACGCCTCACGCGCGATATCTATTCGAATGCCCAGCTCCAGGAAGTGATGACCGATTTCTGGTTCAATCACTTCAACGTCTATCTGCGCAAGAACGAAGCCATGCCGTATTACCTGGTCAGCTATGAGCGGGACGCCATCCGGCCCCACGCTCTGGGCAAATTCGAAGACCTGCTGGAAGCAACGGCGCACAGCCCGGCCATGCTGCTCTATCTCGACAACGCGGAGAGCATCGGCCCAAATTCGCGAGCCGCCGAACGGGCCAGAATGAATGTGGCCCGCAATGCCGGGAACGCGAAGAAGGCCGAGGAAGGCTTGAACGAGAACTACGCGCGCGAATTGATGGAGCTTCACACGCTGGGCGTCAATGGCGGCTATACCCAGGCCGACGTCATTCAGGTCGCGCGCATTCTGACCGGCTGGACTGTCGATCGCCCGCAGCGCGGCGGCGGATTCACGTTCAATCCCAACCGCCATGAGCCGGGTACAAAGAAGGCGCTGGGCAAGAAGTTCAAGGAGAACGGTGAGGGCGAAGGACGCGAACTGCTGCACTTTCTGGCTACGCGTCCCGCAACGGCGCGGTTCGTCTCGCGCAAGCTCGCGATACGTTTCGTCAGCGACGACCCGCCTGAGAGCCTCGTCAATCGCATGAGCAAATCGTATCTGTCCTCGGGTGGCGACATTGCGGCGGTGCTCAAGACGATGTTCCATTCCCCCGAATTCTGGTCAACCGCGGTTTATCGCGCCAAGGTCAAGACGCCCCTCGAGTACGTCGTCTCCGCGGCCCGCGCCAGCAACGCCGACATCACCAATCTTCGACCGCTGGCCAACGCCCTTCGTGAGATGGGCATGCCCTTGTACGGCGCCATTCCGCCCACCGGCTACAAATGGGAAGCGTCCGACTGGATGTCGACCGAAGCACTCGTCAACCGCATGAATTTTGCTCTCTCGCTTGCCGCCAACCGCCTGCCCGGAGTCTCGACAAGCTGGTCCCCTAAAGATTCGCAGCCTGTCGCGACCACGCCCAACCCGCAATCCGAAGAATCGCGCCTCGAATCGATCCTCATCTCCGGCGCGGTCAGCGACTCCACGCGTTCCGCGGTGCTCGAACAATTTGCGGCCCAGAATGTGAATGGGCAAACCGCGCAGATGCAGCCGCGCGCGCAACCCATGCCGGTGTCGGAAAACCGCCCGCCCGCCCCGGCCGCAATCGAAAAGCAGGACCAGTTGCTGGCCGGACTTCTACTCGGATCGCCGGAATTCCAGCGCCGCTGAAAGGATCCTTCATGCAGACCAATCGCCGCTTCTTTCTCCATAAAGGCGCACTGGCGCTGGCCGGAACTACCACGATACCCGGCTTTCTCGTCCGCTCCGTGCTGGCAGAAAGCGCACCGGGGCCGAACCGCCGCCTGGTCGTCATTTTTCAGCGGGGCGCGGCGGACGGGCTCAACATCGTCGTGCCTTATCGGGAGAAGAATTACTACGCGATGCGTCCCGGCATTGCGATCCCGCCCGACAAGGTGATCGATCTCGATGGATTCTTCGGGCTGCATCCCTCGATGGCTGCCTTCAAGCCACTCTACGACCAGGGACATCTCGCCATCGTCCACGCGGCCGGCTCACCCGACATGTCGCGCTCGCACTTCGACGCGCAGGACTACATGGAGTCCGGCACACCAGGCGTACAGAGCACCGATGACGGTTGGCTGAATCGCGCACTGCAATCAGAAGACCTGCGCAGACGCCAGGAACACTCCGCATTTCGCGCCTTGGCTCTCGGCGCCAATGTTCCGCGTACCCTTGCCGGCAAAATTCCGGCCATCGCGCTCAACAATGTGAATGACTTCACCGTAGGCGGGCGTGGTCCTGCAACTCCCGCCGCAGCGGCCTTCGAAGCCATGTACGGCGCCAGCGGCGATCGCATCTTCCACGCCACCGGCGAAGAAACGTTCGACGCGGTGAAGATGCTCCGCGCAGCCAATCCCGCGCAGTACAAGCCCGCCGTGGGCGCCGATTATCCGGCCTCGGAATTTGGCAACAGCATGAAACAGATCGCGCAGCTGCTCAAAGCCAATCTGGGAGTCGAGGCTGCTTTTACCGATGTCAATGGATGGGACACGCATCATAACCAGGGCAGCGTCAATGGCCAGCTCGCCAATCGCCTCACCGATTTCTCGTCCGCCATTGCGGCCTTCTGGCGCGACCTGGGGGACGATGCCGCCAACGTAACGCTGGTCACGATGTCGGAGTTCGGCCGAACAGCCCGCGAAAACGGCACCGGCGGCACCGATCACGGCCACGCCAATGCGATGTTCATTTTGGGAGTGGATGTAAAGGGCGGCAAAGTCCACGGCCGATGGCCCGGCCTCGCCCACGAGCAACTCAACGAAGGCCGCGACCTCGCCCTCACCACTGACTATCGCCAGGTCCTCGGAGAGCTCGTCACGCGTACGCTCGGCGCCAACAACCTGGAAGTGGTCTTTCCCGGCGCGAAGTTAACGCCCAGTCGCTTCCTCCACCTCGCCTGAATCACATGGGTGCCCCAGGTCTCGATTCTGAGACCTGGGATATTAAAGATCCGTCCTGATCAGTATTTCCTGTTCCCTGCCCTTTTACTCAGCCCTCAGCGCTTCGCAGGGATTCACGCGCGCCGCGCGACGCGCCGGCAGAAAACTCGCCAGCAGCGAGGCACAACCTAACACAACCGCCACCGCTGTCAACGTCCAAGCATCCCACGCCGCCACGCCGAAGAGCACTTTGCGCATCGCCATCGAAGCGCCCACGGCGCACATGAGTCCCACGCCAATGCCGATCGACGTCAACCATCCGGCTTGCCGCATCACCATCTGGTAGACCGAACGGCGCTGCGCACCCAATGCCATGCGCACGCCGATCTCGCGCGTCCTCTGGCTCACCGAGTAGGCGATCACTCCATACAATCCAACCACGCTCAGCACCAGCGCCATCGCTGCAAAGCCGCCCACGAGCCACGTCGAAAAGCTATGGATCAACGTCGCCTGGGTCGAGTCCATCTGCTGGCGCATGGTCTGTTCGCCATAGACGCCCAGATTGGGATCAACCTGGTGCAGCGTACTCACCAGCAACGGCAACATGGACTTTTCATCCTGCGACGTGCGAACGGCGATCGCAAAAAAGTTGCCCGGACCCTGGTAGATCGCCTCGTACTCTGCCGGCCATACATCAGCATCCAGTGCGCCTTCGCGCACATCCGCGACGACGCCGATGATCTCGCGTATCGACTTGGGATCCAATGTACCGTTGCCGATCTTCTGGCCGATGGGATCCTCGCCGGGGAAATATTTCCGCGCCAGTGTTTCGTTGATCACAAGGACGTTCGGCTTGGATGCATCCTCATCCTCGGTCATCAGGCGCCCGCGCACCAGTCGAGCTTTGAGTGTCGGAAGATACGCCGGACTCACGTCGCGCTCATCCACCTCGTTGTGTTCCCCATGGAAAGGCTTGCCCACGATGCGAATCCAGTCCGTGTCGCAGTTGCATTGCAATGGCAGATCGGAAGTGAATCCCACCGATTGCACTCCAGGCAAACTCGACACGCGCCGGGCGATCTCGCGGAGCAGCGCTAGTTTCTGCTCGTTCTTCGGGTACGCGCTCTCCGCGGCCATCACCTGGACCGTGGCCAGGTGCGTCACGTCGAAACCCGTCTCCACGTGGAGCAGGCGATAGAAACTCCTTCCCAGCAGCCCCGCGCCCACTAGCAGAACCACCGCGATCACCAGTTCCACGACGACAAAGTTCGCGCCCATGCGCCGCCAGAAGCGGCCTGCGGCACCGCGGTCGCCGTCGCCGAGGCCATCGCGAATGCGCTGGAACGACAAGCGCATTGTGGGTGTAGCCGCCATGAGCAATGCCGCTCCCAGCGCAATCCCGGCCGTAAAGATTGCGGTGTGCGCATTCATGCCCACTCCGGCAAGATAAGGCATCGCGTCCGCCATCACCTTGGGGACCAGCCGCTTCAGCAGCGACATGATCCACACCGCAACGAGCCCTCCGCTGAAGCTCCCGGCCACTGCCAGCAATAATCCTTCCGTGATGAACTGCCGCATCAGCCGCAGCGGGGTTGCCCCCAGCGCTCCACGCACGGCAACCTCGCGCCGCCGGGTCTCGGATCGAACCAACAGCAGGCTCGCCACATTCACGCAGGCGATCAATAACAGCAATCCTGCGCCGCTCAGCAGGGTCAGCAGAATCGGCCGCACTTGTCCGACAATCAACTCCGATAGCGGAAAAACGCTGGCGCCCTGTCCGTGGTTCGACCCCGGATACTGCTTCTCCAGCTGCGCCGCGATTGCCCTCATTTCTTCGAGCGCCGCGCCCGGGGTCACGCCATCGCGAAGCCGTCCGATTCCATCAAGATTGTGGCAGCTCCGCCGCTGCTCACAGCCGATCTTGTCGAGCAACGGGGTCCAGAATTCTTTGTTTCCGATCGGAGCAAAAGCGAACTCGCGCGGAAGCACGCCGACAATCGTGTAGGCGTCTCCACTGAGAGTTACCGACTGCCCGATCACGTCGCGGCGCCCGCCATAGCGTTTCAGCCACGTTCCATAGGGGAGAATCACGATCTTCGCCTGGCCCGGCCTGTCCTCGCCCGGCAGAAAGTCGCGACCAAGCATCGGCTTCACCCCCAGCGTGCGAAAGAAGCCATCGCTGACCCGCGCTCCCGGAACCGGCTCTGTGCCTGACGCAGTATGCAGCAGGTATCCCGTCCCAGTGTAGACCTCGATGGAGCCGAACGACTTGTTCATCCGCTTCCAGTCGTCGTAGTCGTCGCGGGAGAGATTCGAACGTGGGAAAACCGCGCTATTCTCGTCCACTGACACCAACCGGTCCGACGCGCTGTATGGCAGCGGCTGCAACAGCGCCGCATCCACAAACCCGAAGATGGCCACGCTCACGCCCATGCCGAGCGCGAGAATCAAAATCGCTGTAAGCGCAAACCCAGGATTCTTGCGCATCTGCCGCAATGCAAAGCGCAGATCCTGGACCACCGTCTCTGCCCGAAAACCCACGATCTCATGGCTCTCTTCTCTTAACCTGGTCCGATTTCCGAACCGCAGGGCAGCGGCGCGACGCGCGGCCTCGGGCGCCATTCCATTCGCGACAAAGTCCTTCTCCGCCTCCACGCGGTGAAAGGCCATCTCCTCGTCGAGTTCGGACCGGAATCGGTTCCGCCCGAAAAGGCGTGCAAGCTTGTTGAAAAAGAGAGAGAGCCGGGCCATGTTGATCTCCTTGCAATCGCAATCACGTTCTATCGGTGCTTGATCATTCAGCTCGCAGAGCGTTCATCGGATCGGTAGCGGTCGCCCGCAGCGCAGGAACATAACCAGCCAGCATCGCCACCAGGATCACGATCCCGGCAACCAAAGCAAACGTTGCGGGATCGGCGGGACTGACATCGAAGATCAGACTCTTCAGCAGCCTCGACAGGGCGAACGCCGCCACGACGCCGAGAGCCGTTCCCAGGACTGCGAGCCTTGCGGCGTGCGACAAGATCAGGCTCATTACGTCGCTCCGCACCGCCCCCAGCGCCATGCGTATACCCAGTTCCGGAGTCCGCTGGCTGACGGAATACGAAATCACGCCATAGGTGCCGATGCCGGCGAGCACGATCGCCAGTCCCGCAAATAGTCCCACCAGCGCGAACGCGAAACGAGGCGTCGATACCGACGAGTTCACGATGGTGTCCATCAGCTTCAGGTCCGCGACGGCAAGTGCGGGATCGATGCGATGCACTTCGTTGCGCAACGCATCGGCGAGCAGGCTCGGAGTGCCGCGCGCCCGGATGGCCACAGACATATCTGAAGTCCAGCCGCTCTGAAGCTCGGGCCACCAGAAGGCGGGTTGCGCGGCAGGGCTGTTGGGCTGATCCTTTACGTCGCCGACAACCCCCACGATCGTCAGCCAGTCCTTTTCCTTGGGCTCATCTTCAAATGTCATCCGCTTGCCAATGACGTTCTCGTTCGGCCAATATTTGTTCGCCATTGCATGGTTGATCAGGACAACCTGCTGCGTATCTTTGGTGTCAGCTTCCGTGAAGAAGCGGCCGGCCACCAATGGAATCCCCAGTGCGCTGAAGTAGCCCGGAGTGGCCATGTGATAGCGCGCGTGGAACTCTTCCCCCGCCGGCGGTTTCTTGCCCTCGATTGTGAATCCCGAATTCTCGTCGTAGCCGGTCCAGGGCAAATCGCTGCCTGCGCCCGCGCTCTCGACATCCGGCAATCCATTTAGATTCGTGACCAGCCCATCGAAGAAGCGCGCGACCTGCTCACGCTTTCCGTAATTCACATGCGGCAGTGAAATACTCGCCGTGATCACATGTTGCTGCTGAAAGCCGGGATCGAGATGCAGCTGGTTCAGCAGGCTCCGCAGCATCAGCCCCGCGCCGATCAGCAGTACGCAGGCAAGGCTCACCTCGGCAACGACCAGCGCGTCGCGCAGCCGGCTTTGGCGTCCGCTGCCGATGGTGGTGCGGCCGCCCTTCTGCAGTCCCTCCCTGGGATCCGCTCGTGTGGCCTGGAACGCCGGAGCCAGTCCGAAGAGAATGCCCGTAGCCACGGTCACAAGGATTGTGAACGCCAGCACCGCCGGGCTCACGTGAATATCCTGCGTTCGCGGAAAATCTGCAGGCAGCAGCGCTACAAGGGCCTTCACGCCGATGAACGCCAGCGCCAGCCCGAGGCCTCCGCCCAAAAATGAAATCAGCAGGCTCTCAGTCATCATCTGCCGCATGATCCGCATCCGCGGAGCGCCCATCGCCAGGCGCACCGCGATCTCCCGCTGCCGTGACGATGCCCTGGCCAGCAGCAGGTTGGCCGCGTTCGCACACGCAATCAACAACACGATCACAACCGCGCCCAGCAGCACCAGGAGCATCGGGCGGCTCGCCCCGACCACTTCCGAATACAGCGGAATCACCAGCACCTTCCAGCCGCTATCGCCGGGATGCTCGCGGCCCAGTTGCGCCATGATCGCGTTCATCTCCGTCCCCGCCTGCTCGAGGCCAACGTTGCTCTTCAGCCGCGCGATCCCCTCGATGTAATGCGACCCGCGTCGATTTGGATTGCCTTCAAACGAAAACGGCCACCAGGCATCCACGTCCTCACCATAGGCGACCGAATGGTATTCATTTCCTGGATGCACGGTTCCCGCTGGCATCACGCCGACAACGGTATACGCCTGCATGTTGATCGTGATCTTGCGCCCGATCACGTTGGGGTCCGCACCGAATCGTGTGCGCCACAGCCGGTTGCTCAGGATCACCTGCAGCCCGTTGCCGGGTAGCTCGGCCGCCTGGTCAAACTCGCGTCCCAGCTCCGGCCGCAGTCCAAGCACGTGAAAATAGCCCGCCGTGATCCCGAATCCGTTCACGCGCACCGGCTCTCCCGAACCGGAGAGCTGCACGTCGCCCCGCGTAAAGGCGGCCATCGATTCGAACGATTGATTGCGCGCCCGGTAGTCGCGGAAGTCGAAGGGGTTCAGGGAAAACCTGGGATAGCTCGAACTGGAGAGAAATATCCTGACCAGCCGCTCGGGCTGCTCATACGGGAGCCGCTTAAGCAATACGCCGTTGATCACGCTGAAAATCGCGCTGTTGGCCCCGATGCTCAGCGCCAGCGTCAACAGTATGACGATCGTGAACGCCGGGCTCGCCCACAACTGCCGCATCGCATAGCGGACATCCTGCACCACCGTCTCGCCGCGGAATCCGATCACCTCACGGCTGCGCTCTTTGATTCGCGTCCCGTTGCCGAACTGCCGCATGGCCGCGTAGCGTGCGTCTTCCGGCGTCATGCCCTCAGCCACGAAGTCCCGTTCCGCCTGGGCGCGATGGAATGCGATCTCTTCTTCCAGTTCGTCGTGAAACCGCCTGCGGCCAAACAACAGGGAAAGCTTGTTCAGAAATTTCATTGCCGTCTAGGCCTCCTGCACATCGCTCAACACGCGCCCGATCGCCGCAATCATCTGCTCGAACTGCGAAAGCTCGACGCCCAGCTGTTTGCGCCCTGCGGCTGTCAGCGTGTAGAACCGTGCCCGCCGATTGGTATCGGTCATCTTCCACTCGGCCTTCACCCAGTTCTGCAGCAGCAGCCGTTGCAGGGCGGGATAGAGAGAGCCTTCCTCCACGGTCAACACATCATCGGAGAACCGCTTGATGGAGAGTGCAATGCCATAGCCGTGCAGCGCACCACGGGTCAGGGTCTTGAGGATCAGCATGTCGAGCGTGCCGGGAAGCAGGTCGGGTTTCTTGGCCATGTATCGATGTATAGATTATCTATGCATAGGAAGTCAACGGAGCAGTGATCAGTAGTCAGTGATCAGTTCTCGGCAGCTGAGGCCGATCAACACGCCTCGCCGAGACTTCTGGGGTCCAAAATTCTATAGCGTCCCATGCCCCGACACATCGACCGCTGAACACTGACCCCTGATCACTGATCACTGCCTTTCAATGCTTCGCGTACATATCCATCACATCCTTGCGCAGATCGGCCCGGCTGGAATCGCGGGTGTAGAACATGTGCCCACCCGGAAATTCATGTACCGCCACGCGCGTGGCGTCGCCCATCACCGGCATCTGGTCCACCGTCAGCACCGAACCCATAAACGGACAGGAAAGATCGTTCCACCCATGCACGATCAGCACACGCATCTTCGGGTCGGCGGCCACGGCCTGGCGCAGAGCGGGCACTGATCCCTTGCGCAGGTCGTCGTCGCGATCCCAGAGGCGGTTGACCTCATACGACAAGGCGTTATAGCGCGCGTCGATCTTCCAGCCCACGGTGCGGGTGATGAAATCAACCATCGCCGTGGTCAGGGGCGCAATAATGCTGGCCAGGATCGGATCATTCGCACGCTGCTCCGGGGCGAACGGAAACGGATCGAACGAGGTCACGTTGGAGTCGTAAACCGAACCGAGTTTACCTTCCTCTCGGTGCACCTCACGGAGATAGGCGCCGGTTTCGATGCGGCCGCCCGAGTACTTCACGAATGCGGGATCGAGGCCGGTCATCTCCGTTACGCGCTGGATCATCTTCTTTTCACCATCGGGATCGGAATGCCCCTTGAGCAGTGCCGCCGCGTAATCGCCGCGCGTGTACCCAATCACATCCGCCATCGCATCCGGCGTCAATTTCTTCTCGCGCTCCAGGTGTGCCGCGGTAATCGAAGGCAGCGTCATCATCCACGGCAGCGGCGACAGGTCTTCATTCTCATCCTGCGCGGGGTTGAGGTAAGGGGACACCAGCACCACCCCGTTGAGCGCCACGCCCAGCTGCGACTGAAGGTAGTGCGTAATGCGCGGCCCGCGAAACCCACCATAGCTTTCGCCCACGAGATATTTCCGCGAGCCGAGCCGGCCATTCTTCACCAGCCAGTCGTAAATGACGCGCGACAGGTATTGAATGTCGGGCGTGGTCGAATAGAAAAGCTTCTTGGCCTGGTCCTCAGGGACCGCGGCACGGCTAAACCCCGTTCCGATGGGATCGATGAAGACCAGGTCGGTGAAATCGAGCCACGTGCCGGTGTTGTCGGTCAATGTGGTCGGGTCCGACGGGCTGTCCCCTTCATTTCCGGCGTTCATGTGCCTTGGCCCGATGGCGCCAAAATTCAGATAGACGCTGGACGCGCCCGGTCCGCCGTTGAAGGCGAACGTCACCGGCCGGTTCTCGCCTTCGACCGCGTAGGCCGTGTATACCACGGCGCCGGCCTCCTTGCCGTCCTTGTCCCGCACTGGAAGAGAGCCCACGGTCACCGTGTACTTGAGCGTCTTGCCATCGAGTTGAATCTGCTGCGACACGTGCGCATCGGCCGGTAAGGGTGGCAGTGCGGTTTTGTCGACGGCAGCCTTGTCGGCCGCGGGTTTGTCTCCGCCGGCGGCAGGCTTGTCGCCCTGGGACCACGCCGTGGCAAAAGGAAAAGCAAGGCAGCCGAACGCGCAGGCAAGCGCGAGGGGCAGGCGCTTCAATGAAAGTGTCATGCAAATACGATACATGTCCGGCGCAATGCGTCCCGAGACCCCGGACTGATGGCCAATCCGGGCCCTCCCACGCTGGCAGCCCCTCCGGCTGATGATTTATCCTCAGACGTGGCATGACATTCAGGAACGCGTTTCTCGCTCCATCTCTGGCCGCTGCTTTCGCTCTTGCGTCTGCGGCCTCCGCGCAGCAGCCGCTGCCCGACGCGCCGCAGGCCACCGCGGCCGCTTCAATCGTGCCCAACGGGCCGACCGTCGTGATGGATACCTCGATGGGCCGCATCACCTGCCAGTTCTATCAAAAGCAGACTCCCAAAACAGTGGCCAACTTTATCGCCCTGGCGCAGGGCACCCGGGACTGGACCGACCCAGCCACGAAGAAAGTGATGCACCACAAGCCGCTGTATGACGGGACCATCTTCCACCGGGTCATTCCGGAATTCATGATTCAGGGCGGCGACCCCACCGGGACCGGCATGGGCGACCCCGGTTACACCTTCGAAGACGAGTTCAATCCTGATCTTGGATTCGATGTTCCAGGCCGGCTGGCCTCTGCCAACTCGGGCCCCAACACCAACGGCAGCCAGTTCTTTATCACCGAGGTGCCTACGCCGCATCTCAACGGCCATCACACCATCTTCGGTCAATGTGACGAGGCCAGTGTCAATGTGGTGATGGCGATAGCCCGGGTGCAAGTGGGAGCCAACGACAAACCTGTCGTGCCGGTCGTGCTCAAAAAAGTCACGATCGTTCCCGAAGGCAAGCCCCTGCCGCCGCCGCCCGTAGTCGCACCTAAACCCTAAACAGCTTCGATTGATAATCGGGCGCCCCAGGTCTCGTCCGCCGCTGCGGATCAGGCCGGAGATACCTCAAAACCCCAGGAGTTTTCATGGCACAATCAGCAGGTACTTACGCCACCTTCAATACCACTGAAGGGAAGATCACCGTCCGCCTTTTTGAATCCGATGCGCCAGTCACAGTGAAGAACTTCATCGACCTGGCCGAAGGCGGAAAAGAGTGGACGCATCCAACGACGCACGCCAAGTCGAACGACAAGCTCTTCGACGGAACCATCTTCCACCGTGTGATTCCCAATTTCATGATCCAGGGCGGCGACCCCACAGGCACCGGCATGGGCGGACCCGGCTATCGCTTCCAGGATGAGACCAAGGACTCGCAGCACAGTTTCGACAAACCCGGCAAGCTGGCCATGGCCAATAGTGGTCCGGGAACAAACGGCTGCCAGTTCTTTATCACCGTCGCGCCCACTGCGTGGCTCACCGGCAAGCACACCATCTTCGGCGAAGTGGTCGAGGGGCAGGATGTGGTCAACAAGATCTCCACGGTCAAAACCGGCGCTCAGGATAAGCCGGTAAAGCCCGTAGTTCTTGAATCGGTGTCGATCGAGCGCATCGCGTAGCCTTTCTGGGTAATCTCGGCCTGCAAAAGTACCCGTTTCCCTGCGCCTGAGACTTGGGCCACCCCCACTCGCCGATTGGATCGGACATATCCTTTTTCGCGCCGTTACACAGCCTCGGCATGAGCCGGGGCTGTTGTGTTTTGCCCCCTTTGAAGGGTTCTACGAATTGCCTTAATGGTCCTGAATGCCGGCTTTTGGGTTCTTGCACGGTTCTTGACGCGACGTTTCACTTGCGGAATTCGCTGAAGACGGAATCATGGTCATTTCGCTTGGCGTGGCAAGCTGCACAGGTCGCTTGTCGCTCGACCGTTAGCTTCCCGTCCGCCGGATTGCCACTCGGGAAACTCATGAATTCCCAGCCTGTCGTTGCGCGATAGAGCTGGCTCTGCTTCACCATGACATCAACCCGGCGGGTTGGCCCTTCAATCGTGTTGCCCGCAACCTCCTTGGTTTCAAGCAAGTCATAGACAATCACAGAGCCATCAGGAAACTTGCCTGTCTCATAGCCCTCAAGGGCCTTCTCGTTTGCATAAATGTGGTGGATTCCACCCTCGGTTGCAAAGGCGGCGCTCTGAGGCCCGACCAGCACACTCTTGACGTGGGCCCACTTGCGGAATTCCTTGGGGAATTGAGTGGCATCGTCGAGTTGCGCCCAAAGAGAAGAACCACCAAAGCAGGCTGCAGTGGCAAGTAGCAAAGCCATATCTATTTTCACTCGTCACCTCCACCTGGAGGCAGTCTCTGGCACACACGATCACTGCGAAAAGTGGATTTTGACCGGGCGGTGAACTGGTCTGTTGAACTGGACTACAGAACTGTCAGAAAGGATTGTTGATCACGGGCCCCAGCCGGTCCGAATTGGAATACGGACATTACCCCATTTTGGGGTTACTTCCGAATTGGCGGTGATAGTCCCAGAACTGCGCAAATCGTCGGCAGGACAGCTTATCTCCGGCCATTTTGAGGTTCGGCCGTTAGCAGGAGCATTCCTATTAATGCCGGGATTCCAGCAATGATCAGCAAAAACGCGACACGGGACGGCATTTGCCCACTCGCTCTTTCCGAAGTGTTCTGCGCAATCAACTGGTAAACAAACCCAAATACCACGACAGGACTGAGGGCAATGAGCCAATAGGCGACCAGTCTTCGGTACCAGATCGCCATGATGCACGATGGCAGAATCGTCAGCCCATACAGGGTAATCGCAATTACCTCTGGGAGAGTATCGTTAGCGCCGAGCGTGAATGAGCCGTAGAGCAAGGCCCCGAGGGCGAAGAGACCCCAGATCGATCCAAAGCCGATGATCACCTTCGTGCGGTCTCTCATGAGTTGGAGTTTAAAGTTTAAAGCGCGTTGCTGCCTTGGTAAATCACAAGCGTGCCCTCATTGGTAGAGACTTGCTTTCCACTGTCGTGGGTGTGTTGTCACGGATTCGGAAGTAACCCCGGAATGAGTCATCTCTGGATGGATCACGGAAGCCGTATTTCTGGTTAGCGACGAACGCGATTCAGATGGTAACCGGGCTACGTGCAGGACGAAAAAAGCCCGGAGCCTTGGCTCCGGGCTTTTTCGTCCTTCGGTGATGTGGAATTATTCAGACGCCGATTCAACCGCCTTGGTCTGAGAGACGGTCCAATCTGGCGCGCCCACTTTGAAGCGTGCAAAACGGCGGACCGTGAGGTTCTCGCCCAGTTTGCCGACCTTCTGGGCAATCAATTCCTTGATGCTGATGGCCTGATCCTTGATGAAGGGCTGCTCGAGCAGGCACACTTCCTCGTAGAATTTCGCCATCTTGCCATCGACGATCTTCTCGATCACTGGCGCGGGTTTGCCGGTAGCCGCAGCCTGCGCACGGTAGATTTCCTTCTCCCGCTCCAGGTCCTCGGTGGTCACGTCTTCGGGCTTGACGTAGCGCGGATCGGTGGCCGCGATATGCATCGCGATGTCCTTCAGCAATTCCTGAAAGTCTTCGGTGCGAGCCACGAAGTCGCTCTCGCAGTTGACTTCCAGCAGCACGCCGATCTTCCCGCCGGCGTGGATATACGTGCCCACGGCGCCCTCATTCGTTGTGCGGGCCGCCTTCTTCTGTGCTGAAGCCATTCCCCGCTTGCGCAGAACCACGAAGGCGTCTTCGATATTGCCCTTGGTCTCCTGAAGAGCTTTCAGGCAATCGCCCATGGGCGCGCCCGACTTCTCCCGCAGGTCTTTCACTAACTTGGCATCAATTTTTTCGCTCGCTGTCGTCATCTCTCTTTTCCTTCTTGTTTTAAGCGAATCTCCGCGCGTTCGTACCGCGGACTCCCGCACCACGTCTCTACCCTTTTGATAGAAACGCCGCCAGGTATGATACGTTCCCGCCTGCGGCACCGCAGGTGCCCCTAAAAGAAAAGCGTGGCGCTCGTTGATCGTGGCCACGCTTCTCATCATGCGCAAGCTTGTGCGCAAATATGATTAATGGGCGCCGCCGGCTGCTTCGTCTTCATCGAGCAGCGCGGCAACCGCCGCCGGGGCCTTGCGTATGCCGGGGCCCACGGCAGCATCGAAGTCGAATTCCTCAGGCGCAGCAGCAGCCTCCAGGGCCACTGTTTCCTCGGCCGGAACTGCGGGCAGTTCCTCGGCGAACGCCTTGTCGCCTACCAGGTTCACACCCTCAGCTGCCGAATCGGCGATCTTCGAGGTGAAGAGCCGAATGGCGCGCAGGGCGTCGTCATTGCCCGGAATCACATAGTCCACCACGGTCGGGTCGCAGTTTGTATCGACCACGGCAACCACCGGGATCCCCAGCTTGCGAGCTTCCTTCACCGCGATGGCCTCGTTGTTCGAATCGACCACGAACAGGGCGTCGGGCAGGCGCTTCATGGTCTTGATGCCGGCCAGGTTGGCCTGCAGGTGCTTCCGCTCCCGCTCGAGGCGAATGACTTCCTTCTTGGTCAGCAGTTCGTACCGGCCATCGGTGGCCATCTCATCCAGTTCCTGAAGGCGCTTCACCGACTTCTGCACTGTGACCCAGTTGGTCAGCAGGCCGCCCAGCCAACGCTGGTTGATATACGGCATGCTGGCGCGGGTGGCCTCCTCCGCCACTGCATCCTGCGCCTGGCGCTTGGTGCCGACGAACAGAATCGTCTTCCCCGAAGCGCACAACTCGGTTACAAATTTCGACGCATCCTTGAACAGCTTGAGCGTCTTCTGCAGATCGATGATGTAGATCCCGTTGCGCTCGCCAAAGATGTATTCCTTCATCTTGGGATTCCAGCGCTTGGTCTGATGCCCGAAGTGAACACCCGCTTCGAGCAGCTCCTTCATTGTGATCGTGGCCATTGGCCTCCTTCGTGGATTGCATCCGGGTGGTCGATGCCGGCGCCCGAATTAAACCCGCTAATGCGGGAGATTTGAAAACAGTGATCAGTGATCACTGGTCAGTGATCAGCTTGTCCATGCCGCAACCGCCTCGGTGCTGAACACTGACCACTGCGAAGCGCTTTAGCGCTTCGAGAACTGGAACCGCTTGCGGGCGCCCTTCTGACCGTACTTCTTGCGCTCTTTCTGGCGCGCGTCGCGGGTCAGCAGGCCTTCGGACTTGAGCATCTTGCGCAGTTCCGGGTTGAACTCGATCAAAGCGCGGGCAATGCCCATCTTCACCGCGTCGGCCTGCGCGGATACGCCGCCGCTCTTGGTCGTGACCAGGACGTCGAAGGTCGATACCAGGTCGGCCACGACAAGAGTACGCTTGGCCGATACCCGCTGCTGCTCGGTGACGAAGTACTCGTCAAAACCCTTGCCATTGACCTTCCACTCACCCGTTCCCGGACGCAGGAAGACACGAGCGATCGCCGACTTGCGCCGCCCCGTTCCGTAATACTGAACCAGATCTGCCATTCGTTTCCTCTAGCTCTCAGCTCTCAGCTTGCCGTTCGAACTTGTTGTCGAGGTGCCTAGTCCCTTAGTCCCTAGTCCCTCAGTCCCTTCGAAGTTGCTTCAGGCAACTTCGAGCGTTACCGGCGCCTGCGCCTGGTGGGGGTGCTTGTCGCCGCGATAAACCTTCAGCTTCGACCCCATCGCGCGGCCCAGCTTGCTCTTGGGCAGCATGCCCTTGATCGCTTCTTCCAGAATCTTTTCCGGCTTGCGGTTCAGAAGCCGGGTAAACGACTCTTCCCGCAGCCCGCCCGGGAACCCGGTATAGCGGCGGTAAACCTTGCTCTGGCTCTTGAGCCCGGTCAGCCGAACCTTCTCAGCATTGATCACGATCACGTGATCGCCCATATCGATGTACGGCACGTACCGGGGGTTCAACTTGCCGCTCAACACACTGGCGGCCTTGGTCGCCAGCCGGCCCAGTGTCTGGCCGCTTGCATCCACCACATACCATTTGCGGTCAATGTCCTTGCCGCTCGGAACAAACGTCGACATTCTATTTCCTACCTTCAAATCAGCTCGGTAGACAAGCCAAAACCCCGGCTCGTCAAAAGTCTTCGCGCACGGCGCGTTTGCCCGCGCCAAATGCTCACGGGCCAAAATTCCACCCACTGCCAAACAATTCTGTTCGGGTGAGGATTACGGGGCTTACCCTCTTCGGGATCCTGACTCTGCTGACCTGAACTCCACTCAGCAGAAGGTGCCTGTCCCAGCCGAATCCCTACTCAGGGTTCAACCAGCGGGTCCGGGCTACCACCAATCGTTCCGTCGACTTAGACCAGTCTTTGGAACCCCTATACGCAGACCCCAGGCGCAACACCGCACAAGGACTCCAGAATACGTGAATCGGGGAGCCGAGTCAATGAACTGGTGGGTCATTATGGGGTGAGTTTGCTCCGGAAGGTAACGACGTCGAGCGCGAAATGCCCCGGAATGGTCGCTCCGCCACGAATCGTGACTCTTTACAAGACTTTACCCGCTGTTTGCTCAGGAGCAAGTTCAGACTGACAGGCGGCGCATATCATGCGGGCGAATCAGGCCGGCTCGTTCTCGCCTGCGGTCTGCGTACCGATTCCGGGACACGCCGAGGAGGAAACACCATGCAACGAGCTCTCAAGTTCCTGCTCGTCGCGCCGCTGTTCGGACTGACGACAGCCGCCCACGTCCACGCGCAAACGCCCACGTTGCAAGAACTGTTCGGATTCAACTGCACATCCACTTCCTGCCCCGATGGCAAAGAACCTGACGCACTCATCCTGGCTTCTGATGGAAATCTCTACGGCGCAGCCGAGTACAGTAACACCGCAACCGGTGTGGCCGGCGGCGGAACCATCTTCAAAATGACCCCGGCCGGCCAGATTACGGTTCTTTACACCTTCCCTGAAAACCAGAGCACCGGCTTGTTCCCCAACGGTTATTCTCCGGTCGCCATCGCGGAAGGCAGCGACGGGATGCTCTATGGCGCCGCGTCCGTGGGCGGATCAACCTCTGCCAGCGCCGGCACCCTGTGGAGAATCAGCAAGGGCGGCACCGGCTTCCAGGTTCTTGTCCGTTATTGCACCAGCTGCTCCACCGGCGGCTTCCCCGACTCAATCGTCGCCGGCTCCGACGGCAACCTTTACGGAACAACCGGGTACGGCGGCAAGTATCCTTCCAGCGGCATTTGCGAGTCGCTCGGCTGCGGCGTGGTGTTCAAGCTGACGACGTCCGGGGCGTACACCGTGCTGCATGCCTTCAACGGAACCAGCGAAACTTCGGAGCCGGTCGGGGTCATTCAGGCCACGGACGGCAATCTTTACGGCTCCACAGCGGGCAATCTCAGCGAAGGCTCGGTCTTCAAGGTCACTCCTTCGGGCCAATTCTCCACGCTCCACCTCTTCGGCAGTGGAACCTACGCCCCCGCGGGCATTACCCAGGCTTCGAATGGGTTGCTCTACGGTTTCTCGCACGTCGTCAGCGCCCCAACCATTGAGTTCTTCAACATCACGACGGGCGGATCGTTCCAAAACCTGGCCCAGATCACGCAGCCGCTGTTCAAGCAGTTTGGCGTGGCCCCGGTGATCCAGGCCTCCGATGGCAACTTCTGGACAGCAACCGCCGAGGGCGGTACCGGAAATTGGGGACGGGTCCTCGCGCTCTCCAGCAGCGGCACGATCGTGCAGAGCCTCAGTTTCAACAGCGCCAACGGCAGTTTTCCCACTGGCCAACTGGTCCAGATCCCGAATGGAACCATTTATGGGACGACCGTCAAGGGGGGCAAGACATCGAGTGGTACGGCCGCCTCCGGAGTGATTTACACCGTCACGGGACTTCCCGCACGCTGATCCTGCCGCTCGCGCCGCACGCCAGCGCCTCATCAGCGAACGTGGAAGCGGTTCCGGTCTGTTCCGCATACAACAGGCCGGAACCTCTGCTTTCTGCTCCCTTCCACTCATCGACCGCCAACCCCGCAGCCCCCGCCCTGAGAAGTCGATCAACCTTCGGTGATTCTTCTGGATGGTGTCAGTCCGTTCACGCACCGACCACCGCCTGCGCAACTTCCTAATCGCAGTTTTCAAACACGCAACGAAATATTCTTCCTCTTCGCTGTAACGTTGCGGGGCTTACTTCTACTACTTGCGCAGTAACACTCTGATGCCAATCAGAGCACCTCCCCCGAAAAGGAATTTGAAAATCATGAAGAGCCTCACCTCCGCCCTTACGGCGATCCTTGTCCTTGGCGCGCCCCTGGCCGCACTGGCCATTAACCCGCAGCCTCTCCCACCCAACCAGCATGCTCTCAACCTTCCTGGCGCGACCACCATCGACGCTCCTCCGGCCGGATTCGATCCCATCGCGGCCTCGGATGAGGATCTCCAGTACCACGGCTTCCCGCCGCGTCCCAACCAGAACACTGAGCCCAAGGCCTATGCAACCTGGGTGAAGGCCATGAATGCCTCCAAGACGCGCATCGTGCCCAAGCTTGAGCAGACCACCATCTTCCATGGTCCATCCAAGATTCAAAAGAATGCGCAGCCTACTGGCGCAGAGAGCAATGCGACCAGCGCTACTGGCAAGGTGAGCAACGTTTCCTACTCCTCAAACTGGAGCGGCTACGTTGACTTCAGCGGTGCCTCCAGCTACGGATCCTCCTCGTACTACTACCTCGTCAACAACATGGTCGTTCCCAAGGCTCAGCAGGCTTTCGGCGCTTGCACCGGCAGCTGGGACTGGGGTTCGGCGTGGAACGGCATCGATGGCTGGGGATCGCCTGACGTGCTCCAGGCCGGCGTCGAATTCGATGCGTACTGCTCGGGCAGCACGCGGGCGGCTTACTACTCCGCGTGGTACGAGTGGTATCCCTATGGCGAAGTCCGTATCGGCGGCTTCCCAGTCGCGGCCGGCGACGACCTCTTCGTCGAAGTCTGGCACACCTCTTCCACCCAGGGCTATGCCTACCTCGTGAATTACACCAACAATCAGGCCGTAGAAGTGGGCTTCACCGCTTATCCTGGATATCCGCTGGTAGGAAATTCGGCCGAGTGGATCGTCGAGCGTCCCACCGTTGGCGGCAGCCTCGCCAACCTGACGAATTACACCCGGGATCCGTTCTGGGATGCGTATGCCTACACTGAGGTTTACACATTCTATGACATCGACGAGGCCTATCCGATCTACATGCTCGACAACAACGGCGGCGTGATCTCGTATCCGGAGTATCT
>Ga0207098_10079_pt1 | contig 27655 bp, 33 predicted proteins | sample Alteio_BWMinHeat_84_FD_153548 | JGI IMG/M metagenome (GOLD analysis project Ga0207098, IMG submission 153548) | Enriched cells from forest soil in Barre Woods Harvard Forest LTER site, Petersham, Massachusetts, United States -... | ecosystem: Environmental > Terrestrial > Soil > Temperate forest >...
TACCAGGGGTCTAAGGAGATCACCGGCTGGCTTACCACCGAACTCGATGACCTGAAAGCGCGGGTACAGCGCGAGCAAAGCGATCTTTTGAATCTGGAAGCTAAGCTGGGCCTCGTAAGTACCGGTTCCCAAAGTGAGACAAGTCTGTACGAGAGGCAATTGGAGGAATTGCTTACAGAGCGCATTAAGGCGCAGACGGCGAAGTTTGAGACGGAAGCACAATATCAGCAAATGGTGCAGGACGACACTGGAGCCTCTCTACCCAGCAGCGCACCTGGCTCCGGTGCTCTTACCAATCTGCAAGCGCAGTTGTCACAGTTGGAGGCGCAAAAATCTTCCTTGACTGGGCGTTATGGCCCGGGCTATCCACCACTTCAGCAGATCGAGAGTTCCGAAAAGACCCTAAGAAAAGCCATCGTCGACCAGCGGCAGCGGATGCTTGATGCGGCGCGAGAGAATTTGCAGGCGACGCAGAAGACCTTAACGGATATTCAGAGCCAGATGGACCAAATCAAAGGCGAATCTAAGGGCATGACCCCGGAAGCAGTTCGCTTTTATCAGCTCAAAACTCAATACACGACCGACCAGACTCTCTACAACGGATTGCTGTCCCTTTTGAATGCCGGAGGTATCGAGTCCGGCCTCAAGACTCAAGAAGTAAACCGGATGTCAACAGCTGATTTTCCCACAATGCCTTCCAGTCCCCGGGTCTTCCGTATAGCCCTAGCTGGATTCTGTGCCGGAGGGCTGTTAGCAATCGTAATCGTCGTTTCCATCGTCGCGGTGAGCGACACCGTCGAAACGATTGAACAGATCGAGGAGGCATTGGGTTGGCCGGTGCTCGCGGCCGTTCCGTTCTACAAACTGGACCTGACCGACCAGTCGAGCAACGAGTTACACGTGGTTGCGCAGATCGCTCCGCGTTCTCCTGGAGCTGAGGCCTACAGAATCCTGCGAACCTCCATCAGCCTCATTCCCGCGAAGGAGGCCTGTAGGGTAATCGGCATCACAAGTTGCGGGCCCGGCGAAGGCAAATCAACCACTATTATTAATCTTGGAGTGGTGTTCTCGCAGCAAAACAAACGGGTACTGCTAATCGACGCCGACCTACGCAAACCGAATCTTTCACGCTGGCTAAACTTCAAGGATGCGATACCCAATACGCCAGGCTTGAGTGGATACCTCAGCGATCGCTCGACTCTGCCGGAGGAGTGCATCAGATCCATCGAGGGTCTGCCCGGCCTAAACATCTTACCGGTAGGACAGATTCCACCCTTTCCATCCGAACTGCTCGGAGGAAGGCGATTTGATGAATTGATTTTATGGGCCCGCGAGAATTTCGACATATTGCTGATCGACACACCTCCTGCTTTACTGGTTACTGACGCGTTGATTATAGCGCAATCTCTGGACGTTAATCTGCTAGTTGCGCGTGTTGGTGTTGCCCAACGGCGGGCTTTGCGCCGTGTGCGTCACGAGTTTGCTAGGTTGCCCGAAAGGCACGTGGCGGTCGTTGTCAACGCAGTACCGCATTCCCAGACCTACTACGGCGGATACGGAGGATACGGAAGCTACTACGGGCCAGCTGATGCCAAGTTATGACTTCACGAAGTAAAGGAGCAAATGCCACCGGTGGCCTTCCGTCGCCTCTGTCGTCACTCATCCGGTCCGGTAACTCTGTATCTTTCTGACTCACATGACGTCGCAGGGTCAGATCGATTTATACACTTACTATCATAGTCACTCATTGCTCGGCAGCTCAGATCGAGGTTAGAAGCTGCGCGTGGATTGGGGCGTACATTTCATTTACCCGTTATTCAAACGAGTTCCTCCTTGTTCTGGTCAATGCATACGGTAAGCGATTTCAGCGCTCAATGATCTACGGATTGCGAAAACGTCCGAAGGCACCGCGACCCGACGTGGGCCGGGTCAACGGCTACCGGCGCAAGGTCGCAAGGTCAGGCGCTACTCCGGTTCTACAATCAGGTCCTGTGGGTTAGGTAATTACGATCTGCGCAACTTTTTTTGTTTCGCCGTCTCCCTTTGAGCCTGGAGAGTGATTGTCAACGAGGCTATGAACGCAGCAAAGTCCGCGGTGTTCTCCACCCAAGCTGGCGTCTGTGCGCCCTCCGTCGAATGGAGAGCTTCGCAACAACCAGCCTGGAAAGGATTAGCCATCGGGGCCAACCGGATCGGGCCGAGGCTCTGATAGGCTTAATGGAGCGCGCATAGACGCGCTACGGAATCTCGCGGAGTCGCCATGACTGAGCTAAAAGCGTCGAGCGTGCCAGAGGGCCGTATGCCGCGGCGACTCATTCAGCTGGTGCCCCGATTCCGCCCGGACGTAGATGGGGTGGGCGAATGCGCTTTAAACTTGGGCGATGCCTTCTTAAAGGGTTACGGCATTCCAAGTGATTTCATTGCTTACAACCCGCCGAGACCGGAGTCAACTCTACAGGTGCCCGATCCATTTCCGCATACACTGCAACGGCTTCGTGGCGGTTTGGCGGAGCCACTCAACCGGACAATAGAAGCGTTGATCGCCGGTTCCAGTGAACCTCCGGTATTGTTGCTGCACTATGTCTCTTATGGCTACTCTCGGAACGGAATTCCGTGGTGGCTAAATGGCGTCGTGGATCGCTTTCGTGAGAAAGGTGGGCGGCCCGTCGGCCTTTTTCACGAGCTTTTTGCTACGGGAAAGTTTCCCTCGCGGACCTTTTTCACCTCCTGGTTACAGCGCAGAATCTTCCGTCGTCTCTTGGCGCAGAGCGAAGCCGCTTTCACCTCGAACGAAGCATTCCTTGAGCAGATTGCATCGGACAACAAAAGGCATCGCCCCGTGGGCCTGATAGGCATCTGCTCGAACGTTGGGGAACCCGAATACCCAAGACCTCTGGCTTCGCGGCGCCGCAGGATGGCGATTTTTGGCCAGTTCTTGACGCGCAAAAGCGTTTACTCGCGTTATTTGCCTATGTTGCAGAAGGTCACAGATCATCTCGAAATAGAAGAGATTGCAGACATCGGCCCCGTAGATGAACCGGACTGGATGGACCAGAACGTGTATCGCCCACTTGGTAGCTTGGTGCACGGCTACGGCACGCTGACTGCTGCCGCAACCAGCGCGCTCCTGGAAGACAGCATCCTTGGTGTGCTTCCTTATCGTTATGCACTGCGATGGAAGTCGGGCATTTTTGCAGCATACCAGGCGCACGCCATGGCTATCTTGCTGTTTCCGCATCATAAGGATGAGGTTGAACCTGAGCCCCGTGAACGAGGTGACTGGTGTTACAGCGCAGACCAGTTGCTGGCACTCGCGCTCGGATCTCTGGACGCAATGCAGAGTTCCGCAACAGCCGGCCATCAACACTACCAGCGTTTCCGCTCCTCGCGGTTGATGGCCGCAACCATCCTGCCCATATTAATCGAGAAGAAATGCGAATAGGCCAGTATATTTTGATATTAGTCGTAGCAGGCAGTATAACTGCATGATGATCTTCTCCGTTTGTAGCTCGGGCCGAGTGCGAAAAACAAACTGAGTGATTGCTGCGGAAATCAACGACTCAAGCTGGACCGAACGGCCCAGACAATCCCGAATCTGACATCGCAACGCCAGTGGGTTGTTTCAAATCCCAAGCCACTCAGGGCCTGCTCGACGTCCTGAACGCTTTCACCGTGGAACAGGTGATACTCCATGCGGACGTTTCTAATGCGCAGCCACGGGCTCTCAGACCGAAACATGTCCCATTCAGCCCCTTCACAATCAAGCTTGAGTAAATCCACCGTGCCGCCGAGTCTTTCGACGGCGGTATCGAGGCTAACCTGCAGTATATCGCCATCGCCATTTGACAGGGTTCTCGCCTGATTACTGTCCCCGATGTCAAGCATGGAAACATAACCTGAATGAGCACCGACAGCCTCCGGATAGATGTCGATTCCCAGTGGCGCAGTGTTGGATCTGAGAAACGGCAAAACGCGCCGATTCGGCTCGTAGGCATGAATCGTAGCCCGCGGATAGTGCGATCGCGCTGCGACGGAAAAGAAGCCGACGTTGGCTCCGATATCGAGAATGGTTTCTACGTTTTTGAGGCGCCTACGTAAACCGTAGTCGTTATTAATGCAGCACGCGAGGAAATCACTTGAAACGCTATGATCCGGCGGAAAATGCAGCGCGACAGATTTGCCAACGGCCTTGATCTTCTGCGGCATCTTGAACCAGCGGGCACGCACAAAAACAAAGCCGAAGCGAAGTGCGTTTAGGCAGGAACGAATTTGTTGCGGAACCCGTCCGAGCGCTCGCTTCGATGGAACGACAAGTTGCTTCATGTTTCCTTTGAGATGTTTCTATGGTCCACTATTGGCTGCCCTCGAATCGGAAATCGAAGCACAATACGATTCTTGAAAATACCATAGAGTGCCGCGACGAATCAAGCAATCGAAATAGGCAGGAGAGGCCTTTCGGTGAAGCCGGCCACAAATCGGCGCGGTGGGTTCGGGGCGTGGCTAACCACCGGCCAACCCGGGCATCGCGCATGCTTCATTGGGAATGTCAGTTCGATCGGTTACTCGACCCCAAGCTCATCCAATAAGGAGCGCGCGATCGCGCCCTCGCAAACCACTGTGCAGTATCGGTCGTTGTTGCCCGAGCGATGCACCGGGCAGGCGTCACTTGCCCAAGCCGGGGCGAGCCCATGTGCTCCGGCATTCCGTGGCAAGTTCTATGCTGCACCACGGCGCATCGCTGCAGGAGATTGCTGGCGTTCTCCGGCACCGTTCGATCACGACCACGGAGATTTACGCGAAGATAGACGTCGTTGCTTTGCGAGAGATTGCGCAGCCCTGGCCGGAGGTGAAGCCATGTTGATTGCGGGCTCCACGATTCATTCCTTGCGGCATTCGTTCGCGGTAAGAGCACTGCAGACCTGCCCTGATGGCCGTGATCGAATCACAAAGCATATGGTTGCGCTGTCAACTTACCTGGGCCATAGCCGGGTCGCCGATACCTACTGGTACCTGGAAGCGACGCCTTCTCTGATGAAGGACATCGCGGATTCGTGCCAGGGCTTCTTCCCTTGAGGCCGCCCATGATTCTGCTCGCCCCACACATCGCGGCTTTCCTTCAGCAACGCTTGCCCATCGAACATCCGCAAAGCCACCTGGCCAAGTTCGAGGGCATCCTTCAAGCCGACGCATTCGCCGGCTTTAATAAGCTGTGTCAGAGTGGAGCGATTCAGGAAGCTCCATGGATGGCTCACATAAGGCGCAACTTCTTTGATCTGATGAAGGCGCACCAGTCGCCGATCGCCACCGAGGCTGTGGAGCGCATCGCCGCCCTTTACCGGATCGAAAAGGAGATCAAGGGAAAATCGGCCGATGAACGCCGCGCGGTCCGAACCGCGCGGGCCAGGCCATTGTTCGATGACATGCGACGATGGTTGGAACAAGCCCTCACCCAACTGGCGCCCAAGTCCGAGACCGCCGCTGCCATCCACTATGCTCTCGTCCTTTGGGACGCCCTGGCGCGCTATCTCGATGATGGTCGCATCGAAATCGATAACCTGATCGCCGAGCGCGCGCTAAGACCAGTGGCCCTCGGCCGTCGCAATTATCTTTTCGCTGGTTCGGATGCCGGAGGACGGAGGGCGGCCATCCTCTATAGTCTGATTGGAACGGCGCGCTTGAACGGCCTAGACCCCGAGGCCTACCTGCGATACGTGCTCTCCCGGATCGGCGAGCACCCGATCAAACACATCGAGGAGCTGCTGCCATGGAAGGTCGACGGAAAAATCGGCCCCATACTACAGCAAGCCGCATAGATCTGCCCGAGTACGAAAACTCCCTGCTGCCGATCTCCACCTACCCCAACATCGCCGCGTTCACGGAACGTGGTCAGATGGTGATCGGCTATATGGAACCTGTCGGAGCCGTGGCCATCGCCGCGGAAGGACGTCAGACCCCGGCCATGCTCCGTCGACGCAAAGACGAGACCTTCAAACAACTACTCGCCCGCCTCGACTTCGCTATCGCCAGCGCCACTATCGACGATGTCTACGTGGACGAAGTGAACGCTCCCCAGAACTGCCCTCCACATCTTCTGCGACCGGTTGTGTCCACTTGCATCAGATCGTGGACACATACGGTCCTATCCCGCTCGGAATCCACTCTTCGTCAAGACGGCCAGAAAATCGCGCTTACCAAAAGATGGAAGGGTGCTGATCAGTCAGAACCTTGGAACAAGTGCTCCTGGGCAGAATTTTCCCAACCAAAGAAAACCAGGATTTCATCATCGATTGGCGAGAGAGTGTCCCGACTTTAGCTTCCGCCGCCGGGTCTAAGCCCTCCGCCTTTAGGCGGAGAGCTTTCAGCCTCCGAGCTGAATTATGCGTGGATGGCAGAGTACAGGCAAAACTCCCACGGGAGGCAGTCGAACTTTGAGAATTCCGGGAGTAGTCCACCCGCAGTTGCTTTCTTGTTTTGCAATGCCAGTTGCCGAGTGAACGCTCGCTATTGTCGTTGTTTTTCCTTTTCACCGGTTGCGATCAGGCCCCTTCGAGGGGCCAGCAACCGAAAGCCTCCGGCTCTCCCGGAGGATCGTTACTTGAATCGATTTGTTGGGAGGCGAACGAAGCAATCCATGTTTCGAGACGACGCCGGAAAATATTCAAATCCGCGCGATGCGACAGTTTCAGTCAGCAGCGGGTAATCCACTAAAGACGGATGAAATTCAACGACCATCGCGCTTACGCGTTCGAGCCATCCGCAAGGGCCAAGGAACAGCGCCTGTTCGCTTCCCTCGATGTCCACCTTCACCACGCCCAGGCTATCCAGGCCGAATTGATTGAGAATGTACGGAACACTTACCATGCGCACGGGCACCTCTTCACCGCGGGGACCATCGATGTCGGACGAGGTTTCCATACAGGTTCCAAGATTGGACCAAGACGCCTTCTTGAAATGAACAGTGCCATCGCGAGGGCCCACTGCAGCCTCGATAACTTCGCCCTTGATCCCATTTTGCTCAAGATTCTTCGCAAGCAACACCGCATTGTCATGATCCGGTTCAACCGCGACGATCTTGGTAAAATGGTTGTGAGTGGCCATCCACGTGGTCGTAAGGCCAATGTTAGCTCCAAGATCTAGCAGCGCTCCAGAGGGCGTGGCAAAGGGCAAATTGTATACCTCGTCGCCCCAAACCTCTCGAATTCCCTGCAAATCGCCCCTATTTAAACGGTAAGAGAGTTTGACACCGGCTCTTGTGGTTATAACTCGTTCGCGGTTCACCATTTTGCGCGGCACGGCAAACAGTGCGTGCGACAGTAGGAAGTCAGTTATCAAACGCACGCAAGACCGACAGTCCTTGCTGAGTCGTACACTGCATCGCCATTCTTTGGCGATGGCGCGGAGTGTCGATATTATGTTCACTCGAAATTATTCTTCCAAAGCAATCCCCCCATAGTTTACCACTGTTCGCTTTAGCAACCCGTGGTAGAAGTTGCGTAATTTCCGCAACGCAGGTGACGATTGTAATGTCGCTGTGTCGCCGTGAATCTCATCGCTTTTCGCGTGATTCGTCCGAGTACGGGTTGCAACCCACAGGAGCACCTGGATTCATTAGAACCACTCCCGCGTAAGCATCTGGTGTGACTGGTGCATTCTCTGTTGAACTCCGGTCATAGTTCCACCTTTCCAGCCACCAGTGAGACCCTCGCTGGTGGCTGATTTTGTGTGCACGCCATGACCTCCAGCGGCGTCAGGACGAGTCCGTGGTGTGCTCTTGACCATTCGCTCTCCTGCTCTCATAGCAGCAGCCCCTAGGCGACAACACGCCAGAGGCACGCACGACCGAAGGCACGTTTTTAAGGAGTGTCGGGACGGCGGTCTCGATGTGTTCGCCGCGTTTCCGAATCTCATACCCCGGTAGGGTATCAAAAACTCTTCAAAAAGTCAGTGCGGAATGCCACGAATTGACGCGAACTGTGGCGAACTATTTTTGGAAGAATGCAAGGAGCTAAATGACTGGAAACAATGGGACACAATGGCAACATTTGGCACTATACGACCCGCTATGACACACCTGCACTTGGCTCTCCGGCACCGCGGAGCGCGACGGGTCGATCTTTGAGGTTCGAAGCGACGATGCCCTTCCCCTGAGAAGCGATTCTCAAATCAGCTTGGGAAGGATCGAAGTCCAGGTGCGAATTCGATAGCGGCCGGAGCGTCATTGCAACGTGTGACAGCACGCGCTCACATTTTGATGAATAATCACAGACGTGGATTACTCAAGAAACCCAAAATGCACAATTGATTGAGAACTGTCGTCCCCGGAACCAGGGGTTATCCCATCCAGGCCAATAGACGGTCCCCTAAACTAACAGGGTGCTGAAATAGTCACTTCAATTCCACACGGTGTTCAGGTAAGACGAGATCATGCGAGGGATTGATCATCAGCAGAGTGATATGTTCAGTTATTTGTCGCCGGAACATCGGGTGCTGAAGGAACATCCACTGCGCACCGTGCGGGCGATGACGGACGAGATTCTGGAGGGGATGTCGTCGCTGTTTGATGCCATGTATGCCAACGGTGGCCGGCCGTCTATCCCTCCGGAGAAGCTGCTGCGGGCACAGCTTTGCAGGTGCTGTATTCGGTGCGGTCGGAGCGTCTGCTGATGGAAGAGATCGATTACAGCATTTTGTACCGCTGGTTTGTGGGGCTGAACCTGGACGACCAAGTGTGGGACGCCACCACATTCACGAAGAACCGCGACCGGCTGCTGGAAGCCGCCGTGGCCAAGGAGTTTTTGGCGCAGGTAGTTGAGCGGGCACGTGCGGCGGGATTGATCTCCGATGAGCACTTCACGGTAGACGGAACGCTGTTGGACGCCTGGGCGAGCTTGAAGAGCTTTCAGCCGAAAGACAAGCAGGACGCACCGCCGCCCGATGATCCCGGTAATCCACAGTGGACTTTCGCGGCGAGAAACGTTCCAACCAAACCCACGAGTCGAAGACCGATCCGGACGCGCTTCTGGCACGCAAGGGTAAAGGCAAGGAGTCCAAGTTGAGATACAACGGCAGTTTGCTGGTCGACAATCGCGAGGGGTTGATCGTGAACGCGGAGCTGCTCCAGGCCAACCGAAGGGCCGAGCGCGATGCGGCGCTGGTAATGCTGGAGCAGGTTCCAGGCGATGATCGCATCACGGTGGGCGGCGACAAGGGATTCGATGCGGCTGAATTCATCGACGAATGCCGCCACATGAACGTGACGCCGCACGCGGCGCAAAACACTTCCCGGCCAGGCGGCAGCGCCATCGATGCTCGCACCACGCGGCACGCCGGCTATGCCGTCAGCCAGAAGAAGAGAAAGCGCATCGAGGAGTGCTTCGGCTGGCTGAAAGACATCGCGCTGCTGCGCAAACTGAAACATCGCGGACTGTTCAAGGTGGCTTGTATCTTCACCTTCGCGGCCGCGGCTTACAACCTGGTGCGGATGCGAAAGCTGATTCCGATCCAGGCAGCGGCCTGATCGGGCCGTAGTGTCTCTGCGGGCGGAACAAACGGCCCGCGGGGCAGCGAAATAACGCGATTTGAATGACAGAATCATCAGAATCGAGTCACAAAGTGAGAATTAACAGCTTGCAACCCCGTTTTTCAGCAGCCTGCTAAAGAAGATAAGCAACGGCTTACCCCCATTATGCTATGATGACTCCATTCGACGGTCCTTTTGGCAGTTTACGAATCGGTGCTTTCTGTTGAGCGTGTTGATCCCTATCCCAGGTTGGACTTCGGAGTCGCACTAGTTGATACAAAGATATTGATGCTAAGTCAGCATGGCAAAGCTACGCGCGCAACCAGATACGAAATGACGCCCTGCTGTCGCTAATGCTTAAGGTCGATAATCTTCTACCCCAGCCCCATCGCCGGGAGGCCTCGCTTCATGGACGCAAGTTCGAAGTCGCTCGCCCGGAATTTGAACCTTCGCGAGATCGAGTGCTTCTTGCCGACCTACTTAGCACTGGCCATGACCGTCATCGTGAACCCTGAGCTTTCCAGACTTATCAGTGGAACTCCGCCGCCTCATTCCGATAGTCGTGACGCGGTCCGTGCCTATACCAAATTCTGGCTGGATATCCTGGTTCCACAGTCGATGAATCGTTCAAGGGACGCCGTCGGAATTGCCGAGACATCCCGTTACTGAGACTTTCGTGTTCTTGCGCAGCGCGGACACTTCTGGTGTATTGCCGGTAAAAGAGGGAGGCGATTTACACGCAACTTAAAGGTCAGAGAGCTGTACGGAGCCGTCAGTCCGCCATCAAGGATGGCTTGTGCAAAACCTGTTTGTTGATCGCAGGAGAGGTGCTCTCCCTCGCTCACGCAACACTGGGGCGGGCTCATTCACGCATATTGGAGAAGTCGGGAGAATGAAGGATGGAGAGAGTGAACACACGTGGTTATGAAAGACGTCGGATTCTCGGCATCGATTTCTATGCGGGAGACTTGGGTGGCGCGATTGACCAAGTATCAAACGGCGGGCTGCTGGTTGTGCCTTCTGCACCTTCGCTGAAGGATATCGTGTCCAACGAGTCGTACCGTCAGGCTCTCATGAATGCCGACCTCGCCATTCCCGATTCGTGCTTTATGGTGCTTTTGTGGAACTGGTTCGAAAGAGACTCTTTAAAACGGTTGTCTGGGTTGAAATATCTGCGCCAACTCCTTTTGCGGGCGGATGTGCGCGCTCCGGGCGATACGTTCTGGGTGATGGCGGGTCCGGCCAGTTCTCGGAAGAATGAGCAGTGGCTTGTTTCGAAAGGGATTGTGGTGCCGGCGAAATGCATTTATGAGGCGCCGATGTACGGGTGCGAGATTGAGGATCGTGCGCTTATCGAGCGCCTGCGCGATCTTCATGTGAAGCACATCGTGATCACAATAGGCGGCGGGACTCAGGAACGTCTCGGGCTCTATCTGAAGCGTAATTTGAATTATCGTCCGGCAATTCACTGCATTGGAGCAGCTATATCTTTTCTGAGCGGGGACCAAGTGAATATTCCGGAATGGGCAGACCGATTTTATCTGGGATGGTTCTTCCGTTGCGTTTCCTCTCCCGCGCGATACGTTCCGCGGTATTGGTCGGCATTTAAGCTGCTTCCACTACTCTGGCGCTATCGCGGGAAGCTTCCACCTATCCAGCCTGTTGCGGGGGCTGGCGCGAGGGCGGAAGCATAAGATCGCGAGTCTGCCCCGTGATGATGATCACTCCGAATTCGGGTCAGTCTGCTTTAAGAGCAATACGGAGTGATGGGTGCCATGATATCTTTTAGGTGCTTCTTCCGGGTCAATCCTCAAATGAGACGGGTGAATAATTGATGCGAGTTCTCGTAAGCGGAGCGGCTGGTTTTCTGGGTTCCCACCTTACCGACGCTCTTCTTGCGGATGGACATTCGGTGATCGGGGTCGATAATCTCTGCGCAGGATCCCTCGAGAATATCGCTCATCTCAAGACCGAACCGAGGTTCGAGTTCCTCGAACAGGATATCTCCCTGAAGTTCGACCCCGGACGGGTCGATTACCTGTTCAATTTTGCATCGCCTGCCAGTCCACCAGACTATTTGAGGTTGGGGATAGAAACCCTGATGGTCGGCTCGATCGGAACACGGAACCTGCTCAACCTTGCGAAGAAGTATGGCGCCAAATTCCTTCAAGCCTCGACTTCTGAGTGCTTCGGCGATCCCTTAGAACATCCGCAGGCGGAAGAGTATTGGGGAAATGTGAACCCAATCGGTCCGCGATCGGTTTACGACGAATCCAAGCGTTTTGCGGAGGCCCTGGTAATGGCTTATCACCGATACGAGGGAGTGAGTACTCGGCTGGTGCGCATCTTTAATACCTATGGTCCGAGGCTGCACGGAAATGACGGCCGCGTCATTTCCAATTTCATGACTCAGGCATTGAGGGGCGAGGACTTGACGGTCTATGGAGACGGCAGCCAGACGCGGAGTTTCTGTTATGTCTCGGACGAGATCGAGGGAATCATGGGCTGCTCGCGCACCGACGAGCATTTGCCAGTGAATGTTTGCAACCCCTGTGAGTGGACCGTTCTGGAGTGCGCGCGCGCGGTATTGCGAGTTACGGGTTCAAAGAGCAGGATCGTTCATCGCGCCCTACGCAAGACGATCCCGTGCAGCGTCGGCCGGACATATCGAAGGCACGCCGGTATTCGGCTGGAAACCAAGAATCGATCTCGAGACCGGGTTGAGTTTGAGTCTGGAGTATTTCAGCCGTTTCGTCGGAGCATCAGCCTAACATAAGGCGGTATCGGCGAAGTATTCGCGTATGCATTCTGCACACGGCGATTGGCGTCACATACAAAATCCAGCAAGCCAGGGCAATGGAGAAGTGAGAAGTGAAGCGAGCTCTTATCACCGGCGTTACAGGACAAGACGGCGCCTATCTTGCGGAATTGCTCCTGAACAAGGGATATGTGGTGCATGGAATCAAACGACGCACTTCTTTGTTTAACACGAATCGCATCGATCACCTGTATGAAGATCCACATCAACCAGCGCGTCATTTCGAGCTGCACTATGGGGACTTAACCGATTCCAGCGGGCTAATTCAGATCGTCCAGAAAGTGCGGCCAGATGAAATCTACAATCTCGCCGCGCAGAGCCACGTGAAAGTGTCCTTCGAGGAACCAGAGTACACAGCTAACTCCGACGGTCTGGGAACCCTGCGTTTGCTTGAAGCGATACGGATTTGTGGGCGTGAAGAAGTTACCCGGTTCTACCAGGCTTCTACCTCGGAACTATATGGATTGGTGCGGGAAACTCCCCAGAAGGAGACGACACCCTTTTATCCTCGTTCCCCCTACGCTGTTGCCAAGTTGTATGCCTACTGGATCACGGTCAATTACCGGGAAGCCTATGGGATTTATGCATGCAACGGAATCATGTTTAATCACGAATCACCTTTGCGCGGCGAGACATTCGTCACTCGCAAAATCACCCTGGCACTTGCCCGCATCAAAGTCGGACTGCAGGATCGGCTATATCTGGGAAACCTGAACGCGCTGCGCGACTGGGGACACGCGCGCGACTATGTTGAGATGCAATGGCTCATGCTACAGCAGCCGGAACCAAAGGACTATGTGATCGCGACCGGAGAACAGCACAGCGTCCGCGAGTTTGTAAGCAGGGCCGCTCACTGTCTCGATATGGAGATCAGTTGGGAGGGTGAGGGAGCAAATGAGAAAGGTATTGACAAGAACGGCCGCGTGATTGTGGCGGTGGATCCGCGATATTATCGCCCGACTGAGGTCGAGACACTTCTGGGTGACGCAAGCAAGGCCAAGCGCGAATTGGGCTGGCATCCCCAGACGACTTTCGGAGAACTGGTTAGAGAAATGGCAGAACAGGATCTCAAGGTAGCAGAGCGGGATGCATTGGTTAAGAAACACGGCTATTCGGTATTTAACTATCATGAACGTTGAGAGTGGAAGGGTCGCATAGTCGCATAAATGGAGAAGCACAGTCGAATCTTCGTTGCCGGACACCGCGGTTTGGTCGGGTCAGCGATTCGACGTGCTCTTGAGAAAAGCGGATACTCAAACCTCTTGCTCCGCACTCATTCGCAACTGGATCTGGCTGACCGCGAGGCAGTGCGCGGTTTTTTTCGCGAACAGCGCCCAGAGTATGTGTTTCTGGCCGCCGCTAAGGTGGGTGGAATCCGGGCCAACAATATTTACCCCGCGGAATTCATTCACGATAATCTGGAAATTCAGACCAACGTCATTGATGCGAGTTACAGAAATGACGTAAAGCGATTGCTCTTTCTCGGTTCCAGCTGTATTTACCCGAAACTGGCCCCGCAACCGATCAAGGAAGAGTACCTTCTGACCGGGCCCCTGGAGCCTACAAATCGCGCTTATGCGCTCGCGAAAATCGCCGGTATCGAAATGTGCTGGTCGTACAACAGGCAATACGGAACGGGCTACTTGTCTGCGATGCCAACAAATCTATATGGTCCCGAAGACAATTTTGACTTAGATACATCTCATGTTCTTCCCGCCCTGATTCGAAAAGTGGTACAGGCCCGCCAGACCGGGTACAGAAGGGTCGAGGTTTGGGGAACAGGAAACCCACGGCGGGAGCTGCTCTACAGCGAGGATCTCGCCGAGGGGTGCATTCATCTATTGAATTTGCCCGACTCTATCTATGACGGCCTGCTCACCCGGGACATCCCGCCGCTAATCAATCTGGGTACGGGTCAAGACCTCACCATTCGTGAACTTGCCGAACTAGTGATGAAGGTCCTGGATTTCGAGGGCGAACTTGTGTTTGACATCTCTCGAGAGGACGGTACCCCTCGAAAGCTTCTAGACGTCAGCAAAATAAGTTCCCTCGGCTGGCGCGCGGTCACAAGTCTTGAGGAGGGGATCCGCAAGACTTATGATTCGGCTCGAACCCAGCTTGAGTTCGTCACTCGATAATCCGTTGAATCGACAATTGTCTTGGCACCGCCGAGTCGGCGGTACTGGTCGGGCTGCCTAGCTACTTTCCGGACATGGGCTGGAAGTGCCCACCCGCACGCCGAGCGGCAAGATCACATCCTGAAATTAACCGCAGAAGGAATCTATCTCCGACACACTCCTAGGAAGACTTTGAACCTTGATTTTGCAGGGCAGCCAGCCGAGTTTTCTGCGCGGCCTTCCAGCGGTCGGGCAGCCAGTTCGGTAAGTCCCCGATGCGCATCACCGGCAAGTTAACCAGCAACTGGGTGAGATAGAGTTGCGGGTCCACGTCGTGGCGGCGGCAGGTCGGCGCCGTCTGAGAGGAACACATTCAGCTCCTCCCAGTGGCCCAAGGCGTAATGGACCGCCTCGGCCATAGGATGCTTGGGCAGTAGCTGCTCCTTGCAGTCGAAAAACTTCTCGTGCAACTCGGCCAACACCGGCGCTGACTGCTCTTGGCGCAGTCTCAGGCGCTCTTCGATGGAAGCGTTCCGGCCCTGCTTCTCGACGGCATAAAGCGCGCGCACCATCACGATCGCCTCCTGGGCGATCTCGGGAGCCGCCTTTTCCGCGTCGATGACCTTCCTCCTCAGATGCGCCCAGCATCCGGCGCGCACGATGGCGTTGCCGGCCACCACGCCGTCGTACCCGCCATAGGCATCGGCCAGAAGCACTTGGTTGTAATCCTTCAGAAAGTACTTCGGCCCGTCGCGCCCGCGGTTCAGTGTGAAGTCAAAGACGTTGTAGGGATGTGCCTCGTCGCCCACATAGACCCACATGCGCGCTTTGGCGCAATGACCGGTTCTCAGCATGGGCATGATGGTGTCGTCGGTAGCCACCACGTGCGAGGCCCGCACCTCGTCGCCCATCAACTCATAGAGCGGCTCGGCCAGGTCGCCCACGTCGCCGCACCAGACCGACTGCGTAGCCCGCGAGATCTCGAACCCTTGCCGCGCGAAGATGTCTTCCAACCGATAAAGAGGGAGGTAATCGTTGAACTTGCTGGTTACGATGTAACTCAGCAACCCCGGTCCGGCCAACCCCTTGTCGATGGCTGCCTCGGGCTTGGCCGCCGTCTCGATGCGCGGGTTCTCGCCGTTGCTCTCGCAGGCCGCGCAGGCGTACTTCTTGCGCACATGATGGATACGCTCGAAGTGGCCTGGGAAATATTCGATTTGCCAGCTCTCCTCTGCGCCGATCTCTTTGCGCTCCAAGCCGCAGCATGGGCACCCACGTTCCTCCGTGCTCAGTTCGTGCACCTGCGTGGTGACGGGCAGGTTTTCGAAGTCTTCAACCCGGCGCCGTCCTTTACGCCGCTTCACCCGCCGCAGTTCCTCTTCCGGTTCGGGGTGGAGGGGAAGATCGGCGGGGTTGACTGGCTTGCGGTCCATCACCTCAGCGAAGCTGAGGAGCAACTGCGCCAGCTCTCCCTCGGACTGGAGACGATCCGCGCGCGGGCCGTAATACCCCTTCTTCAAGCGGCCGAGTTCTACCTGCAGACGCAGATTCTCGATATACAGATCGTCGGCGCGCTGCTGCTGCTCCACGATGCGTTGCTGCTGCTGGTCACGCTCCAACAGCAGCGCGCACACCATCGCTTGCAGTGCTTCCTTATCTTCAGGTAAGTTGGGCGACGCGGTGGCAGGCACAAGTAAGTTATGCCATAAGTTGCTGCGGATAACCTATATCGCGACCTTCTCCCTGTTGCCTCCGCTGGTTCGCTCGAGGTCCTCGGTGCGCTCGCGCGCTGCGGTGACTCGCTCGTAGCGCGGCACGCGTTTCAACTTCGTCATGTCGATCCCGTCCAGGATCATCGCCAACTCACTGGCACGCAACTCCACACAGCGCCCCCCTTCCTTCAAGCGGGGCAGTTTGAAAACGCCAACTTCGAGCCGCTTGTACCACAGTTAAGAATGCACGGGCTCCGATTACAGCCACACGTCTTGTGCGCGTAACGCATCCCTTCCATCCGCTCAGCGGGCAGCAACTCCCCTGCGTAGGTGAGCGTTACAACCGCTATGGGAAGACGCTGCTGCTGCAGAGCGACGATGGAGTGATCTACGCAGTTCGGCCGCAGTGGACGGATGTTGTAGCGCCCGATCCCGAGATCGTTCTGGGCGGGGGTAGAACGTTGTTCCGCGCGGCGGACCTGCTGGAACTCGCCCAGCTGATTGATCGTCTCAGCGGCCACGATGGGGCGAGGCGGTGAAGAATGGCGCGTAAGGTGAATTTCGCCGCATGCGTAAGGGAAACTATGCCGCATGTACGTGATTGCGACGTGGCAATTAGCAGATCGTGTAGGCATGAATCAAGGTATGCAATACCATACCGTCTTGACGTGTACTGTATATGCGGCATAATTAAAGAAACGATCGGCAAGCCGATTCTGGGAGATCGCGGTGCCCGCCAAAAGCGACAGCAAGCATCCCAAGGTCCAGGCCCTGCTCGAAGAGGGCGCGCTGAATCCGGTGCCGGAGAAGGTCCAGGATCCGAAGTTCCACTATGGCGAGTTCTTCGATGTGCGCGACATCGTGCAGGTCAAGTACGAGATGCTGCGCCGTGTTTCGGTGGAGAAGGCGTCGGTCGCCAGTGCGACCCAGGAATACGGCGTGTCAAGGCCCACGTACTATCAGACCAAGGCCAGCTTCCAGGACGCGGGAATCGCCGGCCTGTTACCTGGGAAGCGGGGTCCGCGCGGCCCGCACAAACTGCAGGGCGAAGTACTGGCGTTTATCCACGAGCACGTGGTTGCTGGCCAGCCCATTCGCGCCCGCCAGATGGCCAAGCTGATCCAGAAGAAATTCGATCTCGATGTCCACCCGAGAACGATCGAGCGGGCAGTCGCAGTAAAAAAAACCGCACACTGACGCCAGATGGTGGCGAGAGTTGGGAGCGGCTGACCGGCGTCGTGCCGCAATACGAAGCTCTGCGCAATGCCGCATTCGGTCAGGCTCTGCCGCCCGAGGCCCGCTCGGGGCTGTTGCTATTTCTCCGTCGCGGCATGTTGGGATGGGCGCGGGTGATGGCTACGGCTGGACCGAGCCCGCCGCCTCAGCCGCGGCGTGAGACATCGTTGAGCTTCCCCACTCCGCAGCACACCATGCCCTGCAACAAGGCATCGCCTTCCCGCGCCACGCCCCGCGTCTCCTCGCCGTCATGCCAGTTCTGACGCATCTGTTCGTTGTTCTTCACGTACTCCTCCCAACTCAGATAGGCCGGATGATGGGCGTCGATCTTCACCGGCCATTGTGCCATGGGAAGTTGGTGGGGGATGACCTTACCCGATCTGGCCGAGCGGCGATCGCCGCCGTAGTCCCATTTGCCGTACACGTACACTCCAGCATAGGCCGGATTATGAAGGATACGGACCACGGCGCTCATACTGGGCGTCTTCCACACCAGGGAGCCGTATCCCTCCCGGCTGACTACGCGCACCGGAAGATTCAGTCCGTTCAGTTTTAGGTCCCGCACTACGCGACGCACCACAAGGTGACGGCGGAAGGAGGCAAACACATACTGGAGCCGCTCCCGCACCTGGGTGTCCGGATCCAGTTCCCAACCGTCATCGGCGCCGTACACAAAGCCCACGGGAAGTGGAAACTGCAACAGACCCTTGCGGGCCTTGTTCCAACGCCCTTCATACAAACGTGTGCGCAAGGTGAACAGTTCTGCCTCTGATAAGGTCCCTTTCACTCCGAGCAATAAGCGATCGTTGGGCTCCCGCGGATTATAGATAGCGCCTTCATCGGCGATCAGAGTGCCGGCCAAACCGCAGATCTCGATGAGCCGGTACCAGTCGCTGTTGTTCCGCGCCAGTCGCGAGGCTTCCAGCATCAACACGATGCCCACCCGGCCAAGACCTACTTCTGTCACCAGGCGTTGAAAACCGCTGCGATGGATCGCCGTCTTGCCCGAGCGGCCTTGATCCTCATCGATGACCTCCACGCGACTGGCCGGCCAGCCCAACTCCAGCGCGCGATCCCGCAGATGGTACTGCCGCTCCGTGCTCTCGCGATGTTCGATAACCTGCCATGGAGTCGACTGCCGCACATACACGTAGGCCAGCCGCTCACAGTGCCGGTTCTGGATCTTCACTGTGCTCACAGTTTCCCTCCTTTGCACACGGAGACACGCAGGGAACGAGAAGCAACCTCGGCCCAAAGTGTCTCCGGCTTAGGGAAAGACGCTCCCGGCGCACCAGCGGACGGATCTTGCAGTTCTTGCTGCACGCATGAGCGGATTATCGGTCGAGTCCCCCGCTGTACCTCTGATACCGGTCGCGGCTTCGCTCCGTTCGGGGCAGCCACGCCACGAAGTGAACCATCTTCGCCTCGCACGCAGCGGAGCACCAGGTGCGAGAAGAAACTGCAATCCTCAAGCAGGGCGAAGTGAAACTGATGACGAATGGCGATGCTGGGCCGCCCGCAAAGGCTGCACTCGCCAGCCACAACAAGGGAGTCTGCGGGGCGCTGAGTGGGCTGACAGTTAATCGACCGGCAAAGCTCTTTGTTAGTTACAACCGTGGCATCGCCGCAGCCAGTTACGTGGTGGCCCGAATGGACCGGCAACTCTGCCAAAGGCGCAGGGAAGTTGAGAATGCCCAACACCTTCGAGCATAGGCCAGAGCCATCGAGCTGGAAGATATTTCTGCCGGACAAGGTCACCACCTGGTAAATGACGAGCGCAGCGATCCTCATGGTCATATCTTCCTTTCACCGTTCTCGCGATGGTTAAGGAATCGAACCAGGTCTAGCATGGCCTGGGGCGACAGCAGCACTGGCATGCCGCCCGGCGCCGGTGCAAACGTCGGCACGGTAAGATCCGTCTCCTTCCACTCGAAAACCCGCAGTACTCCGCTCTGGAGACGAACCAATACCCATGGCCCATTACGCCAGAAGACGCGCTTCACGCGTCCTGACTGCCCGCAACAGGAGTTACCTTCGGACGTGATCGTGACCGCACACCCGCAAAATGCAACATACGGTGCTGTACTGTTTCGCGCTTAAAGGGCACTTTCTCCGAAGCTGAACTTCACGTGTTGAAAGCCAGGCTGCGCGGTGGAATCCTGAACAAAGTGCGGCGCGGCGAGTATCGTTGTCCGCTGCCCACTGGCTTGGTTTACGACGAGGCCGGCAACGTGACGCCTGATCCCGACGCGCAGATCCGGGACACGATCACTCACTTCTTCGAGACGTTCACGCGCGTCGGCTCGGCGTGCCAGACCGTGAAGGTATTTCGCAAGGAGGGCCTCAATTTCCCCTCCCGACGCGTCGGTGGCGACACCGTGTTTCAGCCGCTGACCATGTCGACTGCCATGCGGGTGCTAACAAGCCCCCGATACGCAGGCGCCTATGTCTACGGACGTCGCCGATATCGGCGAGCCGCTGACGGACAGCAGAAGGTTCAGGAAAAGCACGACTCCAGCGACTGGCTCGCCTGCATCCCAAACGCTCACCCTGGCTACATCAGCTGGGAGCAATACCAGCAGAATCTGAAGCTGCTCGCGTCAAATGGCCGAGGATACGAAATGGCGAGAGGGTCGCCGCCGCGAGAAGGCGCGGCGCTGTTGCAGGGACGCGCAGTGTGCGGCCAATGCGGCAGCCATTTCCGCGTCCGATACCGCTCGACCCGCGGTAAACAAGAGGCTTGGTACATCTGCGACCGCGCCTATCGCAAACTTGGTGACCCGGACTGCCAATCGATCGCCGGGCGACCGGTAGATGAGGCCATCGGAGCTCTCGTGGCTGAAAGGATGACGCCTGCCGCTGTCGAGTTGGCGCTCGAGATCCGGCGAGAGATCGAGGCCCGCCAGCAAGAGGCTGACCAGCTACGCTGCCGCGCCACCGAACGTGCGCAATTCGAAGCCGATCTGGCGCAACGCCGATTCATGCTGGTCGATCCGAATAATCGCTTGGTGGCCGACACCCTGGAGGCGGAATGGAACGACAAGTTGCGCCTGCTGGCCCAGACTCGGGAGGAACGAGAACGAGCCCGGCAACAGGACCAAGTCCTGCTGGACGAGGCTATCCGCCAGCGGCTCGTCACGATGACGACAGACTTCAAGAAACTCTGGAATGATCCAACCACACCGAACCGCGAACGCAAACGACTACTCGCATATGTTATCGAGGATGCCACACTGATCAGACAGCCGCTGGAAGGCATTACCAGAATCCAGATCCGCTTCAGAGGTGGCAAGACCGAAACGCTGACAGTTCCGAACCCCAAATCGTCCGCACAGCAGGTAAAGACACCGCGACTTGTTATCCAGCTCGTCGAAATGCTCCTCGACAATCACATCTATTCCGAAATCGCCGACATCCTCAATAAGCAGGGGCTTCGTCCCGGCGGATCGGCCAGGCCTGGGCGCAGCAACGCTCGCTTCACCGCTCTGCGGGTGAAATACATCGTCCATCAATACGTGCTTCGCTCTCGCTACGACCGGCTTCGGGACCGCGGTATGCTGACCATAGCCGAAGCGGCAACTCGTCTCAGCGTCCATGAAGCGACCGTTGTAACCTGGGCGGAGTGTGGCATCATCGCAAGGCATGCCTACAATGCGCACGCTTACCTTTACGAGTTGCCAGAGACGAACTTGCCGGCCAAGCACAGCAGTCGATGGGACCGGATCTCAGATCGAGCAGCGACCTTCAAGATATGCAATAAATCAAAACCTGAGGATCCAATCAAAAGAGGTGTAGTGTGAAGCCAGATAGTTGTACACAGAACAAATCCGTCTCGGTCCCACATCAGAAGTTTTAGTCTGTCACCGCTGCGCGACCGGAAAACAAACAGACCGTTTCCCAAAGGATCCTCGCCCATCACTGTCCTCACCCGTTCTGCCGATCGATCGAAGCCGCACCCCATATCGGTCGGCTCAGCCGCCAGCCAGATGCGGCATCCTTGCGCCCCGTCCAGCGTGCGCAAACTCGGAAGGCCGATCACCCTTCCGCCTCCAATACCGCCAGCAATGTACGTAGATGGTCCGCGTCGAACCCAGGTTCCACTACAAGACTGCAGCCGCGAACAAGACGAATCTCAATCGTCCTGCCTCGTCCGGGTGTTGTCCCTGGATGATGCGGCTCCTTATGCGGCGCCACTTGCACTTCCACGAACTTAGCCTTTTCCGCCTCGCGCAAACGCTTCTTCCATGCGAACAGTTGCGACGATGTCATGCCCCGTTCATGGCAAAATGCCGATACGCTCTGACCGCTCGCCTGTTGCTCGGACACCAAACTTCGCCATTTTGCCCACAACTCCGCCCCCCGTTCTCTCATGTCTACAAAGTGACTCATACCCGCGCAACGCACAAGATGGGGTTTAGATGTCGCTCACGGCAAGATCACATGGAAGCGCCCCGTCTACCGCTCGATGCATCGTATGCTCACGTCCCCGGCCTATGGGGGCGCCTACTCTTATGGCAAGACAGAACACGTCACTGGCTACGAAGGTTCCAGAACGCACTCGATCTGCAGGCGGAAGCCGAGAGAGCGCTGGCTGGCGCTGATCCCCGGCGCCCATGAGGGTTATGTTACATGGGAAGAATTCGAACGCATCCAGCGCGCGGTTGAACAGAACAACTACGCAGAACCACAACCCGGAGCCGCGCGAAACGGCCAGGCCTTGCTGGCTGCTCTCTTGCGATGCAGGCGCTGTGGACGTAAGCTTAGCGTACGATATACCGGAAACCGACACGACGTGTTGCGGATTGCTGCATACGCGGATTTCTTGATAATGGCCAACCGCGTTGCATCACTTTCGGTGGCATTACAGTGAATGAAGCGATCGGCAGAGAGGTCCTTCGCGTGGTTCAACCCGCAGCTATTGAAGCTTCCATGCTGGCCCACGAAGAGCGCGTCCGCCAAAAGGACGACGTGCTGGAGGCGCTTGAACGCGATCGACAAGCCGCATCCTATGCGGTTGACCGAGCCCGGCGACAGTACGATGCTGCCGACCCGGAAAACCGGCTTGTTACCGCGGAACTAGAGCGGCGCTGGAACCTGGCTTTAGAGCACGTGCACGAGATCGAAGTGCGCATTCAACAGCACCGCGCTGCAATTGATCCGCTACAGATTGACCCTGGGGAAGACCTGCAGCAACTCGCCAGTCAACTGGAGGCGATCTGGACCGATCCTGCCACAAGTACCCAACTCAAGAAGCGCATCGCCCGGACTCTCATTGAGGAAGTCCTCGTCGATGTGGATGGTTCTCAGGCAGAACTCATCCTGACCGTCCATTGGAAAGGAGGCGTTCACACCGAGTTGCGCCTTCCTCGCCGTCGCCGGGGTCAGTGCAGCACTCATACACCCCGTGAGTTGATCGAAGCTGTCACCGTCCTTGCGCGTATTTCAACTGACGACGTTATCGCCGGCGTTTTAAACCGCAATGGTCATCTCACAGGACGCGGCAATCGTTGGACGCGCGAAAGAATCGCTTCCTTGCGAAGCCATAATCGCATTCCCGGTTATAAGCCGGACGAAGAAAAACTCTGGATCACCCTGACTGATGCTGCCGACTACCTCGGTATCAGCTCTCGAACGTTACGGTTGGCCATCGATCGGGGCGAAATCCCCGCCGATCATCCCTTCGCAGACGGTCCCTGGGTGATTAGCAGAGCGGTTCTGGACGGCGAGGCGGCGCAAGATTTGAAACAACGCGCTAAGGTCCGGCCACGTAACCCATCAGTACTGCTTTCTGAGAATCACCCGAACCTGTTTTCAAGCACATAGCGAGGTGGGGCAGTATGAAACCGCGTTGTAATCGGGCAACCAGAGAGCCAGCTTGCGACGGGCATCAACCAGGCTGAAGAACACTTCCACGTTCAGGCATTCATCGCGCAATCTTCCGTTGAAACTCTCGATGTAGCCGTTCTCGACCGGCCGTCCCGGCCGGATGAAATCCAGATGCACGCCGTTAAGGTACGCCCAATGCTCCATGGCCTTGCTGGCGAACTCGATTCCGTTGTCAACGGTGATCGACTTCGGAGTTCCGCGGACAGCGACGACCTTATCCAGCGCGGCAGCTACCTTTTCGCCGCTCAGGGCAACATCGGCGAACAATACCAGGCATTCGCGGGTGTACTGATCAACCACCGTCAACACCCGGATCCAGCGGAAATCCGCAAGCCGCTGCGCAACGAAATCCATACTCCACTTTTCATTCTTGTGCATGGCGGGTCCTTGTGGCAGACGTTGCCGCTGCGCTCTCTGCTTCCGTGTCTGGGTCCGCACAATCAACCCTTCCTGGGTGTACAGACGATAGATACGCTTGGCGTTTACGTTCCACCCTTCTCTCTTCAGCATCACCGTCAATCTGCGATATCCATAAAGCACCCGGCTGCCGGCCAACTCGCGCAGCCGCACCCGCAGCGCTTCCTGGGGATCGCGGTGATGTTCGTAACGCAGTGTCGCCCGATCTGCCGGGATCCGCCCGGCTCATCTGATGCGTTTGTTGCGCCCACTCGGCCAGTTCGCGTCGCAGGCGAGGCTTCAGAGCTTTTTTGCGACGATCTCCTGCAGGATATGCCGATCCAGACTGAGATCGGCGACCAGCCGTTTCAACTTGCTGTTCTCTTCGCGAAGCTGCCGCAACTCCCGCAGCTCGTTCAGGCCCAGGCCTGCATACTTCTTCTTCCAGAGATAGAAACTCTGCTGGCTGATGCCGTGCTTGCGACAGACCTCCACGACCGTCTCACCCGCCTCGGCCTCCCGCAATACCCGCAGAATCTCCTCCTCAGTATGTCCGCGCTTGCCCATTCGGACCTCCTCCTCTGTCTCTCCAGACAACCACGGAGGGCGCGAACTCTCAACTTCAAAACGGAGGAGTTTTTTGGGTTTTGGGTCACTGTCTTGGGCTTGGCTGCGATTTTCTGCGGATACATTAGGTATCGGCCAAGCTCAACTGTGGAATGTTACATCGGTGCCTAAACAACCCGTCCTCGCCGTTGCCTCATATAGCACTTTACTCTTCGCTTCTCTTCAACACAGAGCGCGGCAATGCCTATGCCGAGTCACCAAAATTGCGACGAAACGCCGCCGTCCTTCCTGTTTGGACCTAATTACCCTACGACGCAAGGAAATGACACAACCAACCACGCTGCTCGATCCCTTTACCCTCAAATTCAGCCCGCCCGAATTGGTTCAGGCGGCCGCCGCTTGAGAAAATGTAGAAATGCCAATCCCCGGGATAGCCGGGGGAACTCCCGGTTTAATTAGCGGAACAGTGTGGGCTGCGCTCACTCTGAGCGGTCTCCAACTAATTTTATAAATAGGATGACCGGCACTGTTCCTGAAGCGAACCTCTAACTCCCCATGATGAGGTAAGGACCTACTCTGTGCGGTCAACGCGCGCCAGCAGGACGTCATGGGATCCCAGTTCTATCGGCATCCCGTCTGTGAGTGTAATTTCCTTACCGCTCCACAGGTCCTTACCCCTCAATGGACGGTCCCTATCCCAAAGGCGCCGAGGAAGCTTGCGCAGATTGAGATGGAACGGGTTGCTGGAGTAGCGGTCGGTGCCGTTGTTGATGATACAGATCGCAAGCCCATTGTTCGCCAAACGACGAGTCCAGATCTCAACTTCACCTTCGGCGTAGGCGCGTGTTCCTGATTCTCCGCGGGAATCCTGATCAATCGCGATCACGTCGTGATTGGTGAGAATGGACGCGACATCTGGCGTCATCGTTGAAAGGTTATTTCCAGCGATCAGAGGCGCGGCGAGGATAGCCCAAAGGGAGAAGTGGGAACGATCCTCGGCGAGGGTAAGGTTGCCGTTGCCAACCTCAAGCACGTCGGGATCGTTCCAATGGCCCGGGCCGGCGTAAGCTCCGAGGCCAGCCTGGCTGAAACCGTTAAACGCAATGAAATACCAGTAAGGAGCGATATCGAAAGTCGTGCGCCACAGGTTTCCACCTACGGATTCTCCCCATTCCCAGACGGAGTTCAAGCCATACTGGCAAAGGGAAAAAACAAACGGGCGGCCCGTAGCCCGGAGCGCTTTGCTCATCTTGTCATAGGCGACGATCATGAGCTTCATTTGCGCGGGGTAATCGTTTGGAAACTGCGTTTGCATGATGGTTTGAAAACTGCACAGATCGTACTTGAGATAATCGAAGCCCCATCCGGCAAAAGTGTTAGCGTCCTGTTGTTCGAAGCCGTAAGAACCGGGGAACCCCCCACATGCCGTGGGCCCGGGCGATGAATAGATGCCGATTTTGAGACCTTTCGAGTGAACATAATCGGCGAGGGCCTTCATGTCAGGAAACGCGCTGTTGGGGTGGAGGATTCCGCTTCCGTCGCGGAAGCCCTCCCAGCCTCCGTCGATGATTACGTATTGGTAGCCGGCATCTTTCATTCCGCTGGCAACAATCTGGTCAGCAGCAGTACGGATAATACTGTCAGTGGGATGGATCCAGAAGTAGTTATAGCTATTCCATCCCATGGGCGGGGTTTGGACCAGCGAGGACGCGGAGGACTGAGCATTGGAAGAAGCGAGATAAAAGGCAGACATAATTGTTGGCAGAAGGACACTGAAAGCAAGGGAGAGCTTTTTAAAGCGGGGATGCATTTTTCACCTCTATAACTGAGAATTGTAGTCTGGAATTCTCACGGTTCACGACGGAATAACCGCATGACACTCCTTTAAATCCTTTAAGAATGCTTAATCTTGCCAGATTGCTCTGGTATCCTCGCGTCCGTGGTTTGAAAGTTGGGGTTGAGAAAGAATTTATTTTGCTACATGCCAGGACTCTGCGCGCAGAATTTGGATGCCAGCCACCACCTCTCGGGGCTTGGATGCCACGCTCATTCAATTCAGCTTAGCTGCAATCGCGTTTAGGGATCTGGCTGCCCTCGCCTTAATTTGAATATATTCCGGCGTTGGCTGATCGCCGCATTCTTCCGCTCTGGGGTCTGGCCTATGGGATCAAGATCTATGCCGACTTCTCGAGGCACGGACCGTCTCTGGGTCGGATGCCGAGACTGTCGGGATCACTATCCTCAGAGGAGTTGTATCCAGCGACTTCAGGGCCATCAATTGATCGAGCCAAACGCGCTTTCCATATCATTTAGTTTTGCCGATGAGTTGGGGATGAAGCACCTTTTCGTTGAGGGCCATGGTAAGACGCATTCAAATCGCGAGTGTATTGACGGCACCGCCCATGTCGATCCAATTGACCGGGAGAACCCCCGGGTAAATATTTCTCAACCCGGAAACCGTCTGAATCGTTTTCCAATCACTGTCCGGTGCAACGTTTGGCAAAATGTTAGCTGGCCCCCTATAAATCTGTACTTCTGCTGCTGAATAGCCGATCCCCAGGGACGCCAGCCCATTGATGGTGACAGGATTCGGCCAAGTCAGCATCACCCATTCTGGATCTTCGGCGATGCTATTGGGTCGATCGCCGTTTGGGGGTAAATTGTCCCATGCAACTGAACCATCGTCAATCTCATCGTTCAGTCGTCCGACCTTCCGGGCCCCCGATTTCGCAGTTGCCATTGCTTGAGGGGCCAAGTTGACCAGTCGGCTGGAGAGGACGTACGCTCCAGTGAACTTCCCGCCAAAGATCGGATCGGTAACCGGGGCGGCATGCGCAAAGCGCAGTGCGCGGGTCGGCGTCACCGAGGGCAACACCCACAGGGCATCGTGACCGCTGTCCACTTCGTCTGTGCTGATGCTGCCACCGCTGAGCCGCTGTGTCGCTGTGCAAGGGCGAAGACCAGCGTCTGGAGAAGGACCCGGATCTCCGCGTACAAGAGGCCATACTTTTGGTCTTTAGAAAATTCGCTGAACTGGGGACTGTGCGTCAGACGCTGATGTGGTTCCTGGAACATGGGCTGGAAGTGCCCACCCGCACGCCGAGCGGCAAGATCACATGGAAGCGCCCCGTCTACCGCTCGATGCATCGTATGCTCACGTCCCCGGCCTATGGGGGCGCCTACTCTTATGGCAAGACAGAACACGTCACTGGCTACGAAGGTTCCAGAACGCACTCGATCTGCAGGCGGAAGCCGAGAGAGCGCTGGCTGGCGCTGATCCCCGGCGCCCATGAGGGTTATGTTACATGGGAAGAATTCGAACGCATCCAGCGCGCGGTTGAACAGAACAACTACGCAGAACCACAACCCGGAGCCGCGCGAAACGGCCAGGCCTTGCTGGCTG
>Ga0207098_10107_pt1 | contig 27493 bp, 24 predicted proteins | sample Alteio_BWMinHeat_84_FD_153548 | JGI IMG/M metagenome (GOLD analysis project Ga0207098, IMG submission 153548) | Enriched cells from forest soil in Barre Woods Harvard Forest LTER site, Petersham, Massachusetts, United States -... | ecosystem: Environmental > Terrestrial > Soil > Temperate forest >...
GAGCAGTTTAAATCACAATCGGATGACCTGAAAAATCGGCGCCGCACTCTGCAAAGCGAACGTCAGACTCAGTCGGAACAAGTTCAAAAACAGGAACAATCTCTTCGTATTCTCGACAAAGAAAAAGATCAGTCTCTCCGGTCCATGACCCAGCTCAAATCGAAGCTTCAAAGTTTTCAAGAGCTGGATCAATCGCACGAAGGTCTTGCAGACGGGCCTAAGGCGGCATTGGATTGGGCGAAATCGAATCAAAAATCTAATGACGTTTTTGCTTTTACAGATTTATTAAAAGTGAAGAGTGGTTTTGAGTCGATTATCGAAACATGGATGGAATCACGAATTGAGAATCTCTTCGTAAAAGATCCAGAGCTCAGCCTCACATTGATTGAGCAAGTTCGCAGTCAAAAAAGGGGCCGGATTTCGGTTCAAGTTCTGAAGGAATTTGAACGCAATCTCTCACCGTCAGCAACCTTTTCCGCCAAATTTACCGCATTCGAAAATGTGAAGAAGGTCCTGGAGGATTTTGGTTTTCAAGTTTTGGGTGCACTGAGCGATTTCTGTGACATTCGATCGGAAATCATCTCAGAGGCTTCGCGCGAATCATTGGATCGCTGGATCACGGGCGTATGCGTCGTTGAGACCTCCGCTCTGATTCCAAAATTTCTAGACAGTCCGGAATATTCTAAAATCGGCCATTGGGCCATTGTCAGCAAAGATGGAATTGCGCTCGATCCAATGGGCATGGTGCGTGGTGGAAGCTCTGATTCGTCGGGCGCTGTCGGCGTTCTCCATCGAAAAAAGCTGATCGAAGAACTGAAGGGTCAAGCAGAAGAAGCCGAGCGGAAACACCACGAGCTAGAGTCCCAGGTTACGAAACATAAACAAGAAATAGATATTGCTCGTGCCCGTCTTCAGGCTCTCCAAGCAGATTTACAGACTGTAGAAGTGGAAGCCGCTGCTGTAGATCGCGACGTCCACCAGACGGAACGAGCGCATCGCGAAGCGCAGAATCATCTTGATTCGTTGGAAGAGGACTTTCAAGATTTAACAACTACCGTAGAAACCGCACAAGAACAGCGACAGGAAACCGAACAAAAATTACAGGCTCTTCTCTCATCGCGCACTGACCTAGAAGAGAGTATCTCAGGTGCGGAGAAAAACCTTGCAGAGAAAGAGTCCGTACGTCAAAAGCAAGAGTCGGATTTTTATGCTGTCCGTGTGAAAGAAGCGTCTGTGCGGGAGCGCGCAAGCGGACTGAAGCGCGAACTCGAAGGAACTCGGTCACTACTTATCGACCGCAAACGCCGCCTCGCCGAAATTCACCGCATTTTTGATCGAGCTTCGCGCGAGCAGGCCGAATATTCGGGCGGCGAGTCCAGTTTAAGTCAGAAAATTGAAGAATTAGCCTTGGGTCTGGCGTCTTCACGCGAAAATTTGTCCTTAATTAAGGACGAAATGGAACAGCTGAACGCAAAAGTCAACACGTCGCTCGATCAGATCAAATCCCTCCACAAGGGTGGTGAAGATAAAACAACGGAAGTGACTCAACTCGCGCTGGAAATCGAAAAAATTGCCGGCGAGCTTTCTTACCTCACCCTGAATTTGGAAGAAAAATACGGCCCAGGCTGTCTGAATGCCCCGATTGTACAAGCGGTGGTACAAGATTCCGACGAACAAACGGATGAGCAAGAAAACGCACCAGCCACTATTCCCATTTCCTCCGAATCAGACGAAGTCTCTCCCGAGGAAGAAATCGCATTAGGTGAAGAAGTGGAACGATTGCGCGAACGCATTCGTCGCCTAGGCGAAGTCAACGTCATGGCGATTGAGGAATACGAAGAACTCAAAAAACGCTACGATCACCTTTGCAAGGAAAAATCAGATCTCGAACAGTCCCTTAAGAATTTGGAACTCGCAATCGAGCATATCAATAAAACGTCCGAAGAACGTTTCAAGAAAGCGTTTGAAACCATCGCCGAACGATTCGAAAGACTTTTTCCAATTATCTTTGGTGGTGGTCAAGCAAAACTCTCGCTGGTCTATCCAGAGGGTTCGACAGATATTCTTGAAGCAGGCGTGGATATTTTAGCCCAACCGCCCGGCAAGAAAGTCGCGAATATTACGCTACTCTCAGGCGGTGAAAAAGCCCTAACCGCCGTCTCGTTAATTTTCGCGATTTTTATGGTCAAGCCATCGCCTTTCTGTGTATTAGACGAAGTCGATGCTCCATTGGATGACGCAAATATCGGAAAATTTAACGCACTTCTGCGTGAGATGTCGGTCAAAAGTCAGTTCATTATCATCACCCATAATAAGAAAACCATGGAGCTCAATGACACTCTCTACGGAGTGACAATGGAGGAGCCAGGTGTTTCAAAAATGGTTTCAATCGAAATGCGGTAAAAGCATAGCGTTGATTCTTGCTTTCGTTTTATTCAACGGCTTGGTTGTCGATTTTGTGTACGGGCCCCACGCCTATCTCAACGCCTACGCTGCAGAAAAACCGCCCAAAAAACTCCCGAAACTTCTCCAAGAAGTCGAGAGCAAATATAGAAATTCCGGCACTGTTATCGCTGACTTCGCCCAAACAAATTTTAATAAGATCACCTCACAGACCACTGAGAGCAAAGGCAAACTCTTCATCAAACGTCCCTCAAAAGTCCGTTGGGAGACTTTTTCGCCCGACCCTAACCTTCTCATCGGCGATGGCAAAATGTTCTGGTACTACACCCCTCCGTTCGACAAAGATGAAAAAGGCCAGGTCATCGAAAAACCTGCTTCCCAAGTTCAGTCGCAGCTCGCAAGCTCTCTCCTCTCCGGAACTTTCTTAGTCGATCAGGGAATGAACGTAGAAACTAAAGATGCCCGAACTTTTATACTCACTCCAAAGAGAGAACAATCCGGCGGCGTCGCTCGCGCAACTATTCAAGTTGACCCTAAGAAAAAACTCATCCACCAAGTGATCCTAGAGCACCTCGGCGGCAACCGTACCGATATTATTCTTACGAATATTCAGCTTGGAAAGACTGTAAACAACGATTTGTTTGTATTCACTCCTCCGCCTAATACGGAGAGGGTGGAGGAGTAGAATACCAGTAGTTTTTAAAAATCATTCAATCTGAGGCGTTAGGCGCCATGCCATAACCGCCAGTTTGATCGTTTCGTTCAAATAAAGTAATGGGAACCACTTGCGTATTTTGGGTCCCTCAAGTATCGATAGATTCGTAAGAAAAGGAGTTATATGCCTTCATTTGACGTATCCTCTGAAGTCAATTGGCAAGAGGTCGACAACGCAGTTAATCAAGCGGTTAAAGAAGTGTCTCAACGATTTGACTTTAAAGGTGTAAAAACCGAGATCAAACTTGACCAGAAAGCAAAGACCGTGACTCTCTGGTCTAGTGAAGAAGGTAAGCTGGACGCACTCAACGATATTTTTCAAAATAAACTGATTAAACGCGGAATTTCATTACTATCATTGGACTACCAAGCTCTTGAAGCAGCTTTTGGTGGCAGCGTCAGGCAAAATGTGGTTATCCAAGCTGGAATTTCTAAGGAAAAAGCGAAAGAAATTTCTCAGGCACTTAGGGACAGTAAACTGAAGGTCCAATCCCAAATTCAAGACGAACAGGTTCGAGTGACTGGAAAGAATCGCGACGACCTGCAGTCAGCCATTGCGCTGCTCAAAGAAAAGCAGGACCAGATTAAAGTGCCAATGCAATTCGGAAATTTTAGGGATTAGTGATTCCAAAGAGACATATAAAATGAGTTATGAAGTAAATTCCCAGAGTACGCAGAGTATCCAAAGTACCCACAATGCCCATGGTACTATGACGACCAGCGATCTTCCTGGTGGTACGACAGACAAAACGCCAGTATATTTCGTCAGCCTCGGATGCCCGAAGAATCTTGTGGATTCTCAGGTCATGCTAGGCCTGCTTCAAAAAGATCGCTACGCGACCACGCAGGAGCCTGATCAAGCCGAAGTAATTATTGTAAACACCTGTTCCTTTATTCAAGCTGCGAAAGAAGAGTCGATCGAGACGATTCTCGAAATGGCACAGCTTAAGGAAACTGGAAAGTGTAAAGTTCTCGTGGCGTCAGGCTGTATGGCACAACGCTATTCAAAAGAACTAGAAAAAGAAATGCCTGAAGTCGATCTTTTCGTCGGCACGGGGCAGTACCATAGGATTACGGAATTACTCGATACCCACGGCAAAGCGCTAGAGATGGGGGCAGCGCTGCCACAACGCTCATATGTAAATCAACCAGCGTTTATTCACACAGAAGTCGATCCGCGCATTCACACAGGCCCGACGTACACTGCTTTTTTGAAGCTCTCCGAAGGCTGTAATCGCCGTTGTGCTTTTTGTATTATTCCAAAGTTGCGGGGTAATGTTCGCTCCAGAACGGTCGAGTCTTTAGTCACCGAAGCTAAAGCTCTCGCGGAGCGTGGTGTTCGCGAACTCAATCTCGTTGCGCAAGATCTGACAGAATATGGGATGGAATGGAAGTATCGGCAGAGCTTAGAAACCCTTCTACCTGAATTGTGCAAAATTGAAGGGATCGAGTGGATACGACTCCACTACGTGTATCCTGATCAGTTCTCGGATCGTCTGGTTCAAATTGTTGCGGAACAACCAAAAATTGTGAAGTACCTAGACATGCCGATTCAACATACGAACGATCGTATTCTTAAAGCGATGAATCGAAGACTGACGAAAGCGAAACTATTTGAGCTAGTAGAAAAACTCAGAGAGAAAATTCCAGGAATCGTATTTAGAACTTCGATTATCGTAGGTTTTCCGGGAGAAACGGAAGAAGACTTCCGTGAGCTTTGTGACGACCTGGTGAAATTGAAGTTAGATCATGTTGGCGTTTTCAGATATTCAAACGAAGAAGATACACCCGCGGCCAAGATGCCCAATCAGGTACATCCTTCTACCAAGCGTCGCCGCGCAAAAGAATTGATTCAACTGCTTCAAAATCAATCGCTTGAAAATCAGCAAGCCTATGTAGGGAAAACTTTTCGGGTCCTGATTGAAGGGCCAAGCGAAGAATCGGAGTTATTGATCCAAGGCCGTTTACCTACTCAGGCGCAGGAAATCGACGGGCATGTGCTTATTAACGACTTGGCCGATCTGAGTGACGACGAACAGTCCGAACAATTGCATCCCGGAGATTTGGTGGAAGTCGAAATTACCGAAGCACTTCCCCACGATTTATTAGGTAAAGCCCTGCGAGTTTTATTACGAGCCAGCCCTAAAAACTATGCTGAACAGCGAGCCGAAGTCGCCACCCAAATTACCCATTGATCTAAGTAGTAGTCTGCTTGATGTGTTAGTCGATAGCGCACACAGGACGGGGTTTCCGATCGCAGGAGCAGTAGACATTGATTTAGCGCTGGCAGATCCCAATCATCTCTTTCAAAAGCATTCGGAATATTATTCTCAATGGATCCAACAAGGCTACGCCGGCGAAATGCAGTACCTCGTTCGTGGACAAGAACGCCGGATGGATCCAAGAAACGTTTTTCCGAAAGCCCAAAGTGTTTTTTGCGTCGCGCTACCCTATTCTACGTTACCCGCCGGGGCGGCGTCGTCCGACCAAGGCCCCAGGTACGCCAGATATTTGCGAGGTCCCGATTACCATATTGAAATGAAAGATCGTTTAGAGCAAATGATGATCGAGGTAAAAAACCGGCACCCCGATTTTGCTACGTTAGAATGGAAAGTATGTGTCGATACCAGTGCAATTCTTGAGAGAACCTGGGCCGCGCTAGCAGGTCTGGGCTGGATCGGAAAAAATACTCTGCTAATACATCCTAAATACGGTAGCTACTTGCTGCTGGGCGAAGTTCTTATCAATCAGAAGACAGGACAAGGTCCTACACCATTACCTAATTTTTGTGGAAACTGCACCCGCTGCTTGAACGCCTGCCCTACGAAGGCGCTAAAAAATCCTTACGAACTAAATTCCACCCGCTGTATCAGCTACTGGACACTGGAAAAACGTGGTGAACTGACTCTAGATGAAGAGGATCGAAAACGCATCGGAACCTGGGTCGCAGGTTGCGATATCTGTCAGGAAGTTTGCCCATTCAATCTGAAACGTACTAAAGAGGAAATTGCCCTTCACAGTAAAACTGAAATCGATGCCATTCACCTGAATAGCTGGCCAGAACTTCTGACTGAGACGGAGGACGCGTATAAGAGTCGAGTGAAGAATTCCGCTCTGAATCGCGTGAAGCCAGAACAGTTTAAGCGCAATTTGAGGATCGCAGTTGAGAACGCGAGTAACAAAGATATCCGATGACTTTTAACCGCTGGCCCCGCTAACCCGCAGGCCATAAATGCTGATGGGAACCTGCTCTGCGTTCGGAAAGAATAAGTCGACTTGCTTTTGTTCTTTCGAAAGATTGGCTAATAGGTCGTAGAGGTTTGCAGTTCTAACTCGAACCTCGGAATTTCCGTTATCATCCAAGAGTAGAGAAGATGCGGCGAAGCCTTCAAAGACGGGTCTTTGGTCTATTTCGACTACAACAGTAGCCGTCTCTGCTATTTTTGTAAAAGCTTCTGCAACCATCGAGATTCGGGAGAAATAACTCGGACCAGTATTAAGCAATGTCAATTTTGCACGTGAATCCGCAGTAGTAATTTTATCGTATTGTTGTGTCCATTCGCCGCTCAGGGAGACCTCGCCAAATTCTAATTCGAGAATCTTGCCGTTGTTAAAGGAGGCTTTCCCGATCTTATGCCCACTTTGACCATTTCCATTTCCATTGCCATTGCCGTTAGTCTTGTCGCCGGTCTTGCCTTTTCCTTCCTGGCTATGGCCCACATTCTGGCCATGATTCTGATTATTCTGATCTCCATTCGAAAACAAAAATCCGGGTTCCGCAAACTGCCTGGCCTTTCCAAATTTCGGGCTAAAGCCAAACTCAAGTCTCAAAAAATCATTTTCAGTTCTTCTGGGTAGATGAAATTCTGGAAGTAGAGCTAGTCCTGGATCTGTGGACCTCAAAAAATTCTGGATTTCCGTTTCGACCTGATCTACCCAGTCTCTGCCCTCATGCTCGATTGCATAGCTGGAAGAGTTTACCAATACAATTTTCGGTAAGGTCTTTAATCTGAGTGCCTCTGCCAGGGCTCCGTCAAAGTCGTGAACTACGGGGAACTTGACTTGAAATTTATCGATGAGATGGGAAATTGCCTGAGATTCTCTCAAATATTCGTATGGAGATATCAGGACCATTAACATTCCCACTGGCAAATTGTGAAAACGACGCTGCCACTCGCAGGCGTAGGTAATTGCCAGCTCGCCCGAAAAATCCGTCGGATCGACTAGAATCGCGATCCAAGCTTTCTTGGAAAATTCACTATCCAGTGGAAGCAGTATGGTTCTTCCATTCGTCCGGATGCCTGTCACCAGCGGCGTAGACTTGTACCAGTAGGGCATCAGGTCTTTCTTAGCTAATGAAATGGCTTCTTCTTCTGAGAGTTCTTTTTCTTTTGGTTTCCAAATCATAAATTTTTTCTTACGTTCGCGAGCTCGGCTGGTGGAACCCTTTATCCTCCTCAGGATGACCCCTTTTTCCAAGGGCTGCAATCGTTGCAGCCACGCCGATCCAAGCAGCAACAAAAAATGTTACATGAAGAGCTGTCACAAAATTACCGGTTTCAGTTAGACGCCAGGAGAATAGTGCAGTGGCCAGTCCCGTCCCCGTCACCAAACCAAGATTTCGTACGGTGGCAAGTAAAGCGGAAGCTACACCCAGTTTATTGAGAGGAACACTGCCCATAATAGCGGCGTTATTAGGTGATTGGAACAGTCCCATCGCAAAACCAATTGTACATAGATAAAGGACGATCTCATAAGATTTATTTAATTCCGAAATACCTTTTCCGACCGACCCTGACATGACAAATAGGCCCAACGCTCCAATCAAAGCTCCGGCAAAACTGAGTCCGTGACTCCCAAATCGATCCGATAATCGACCGCTAATGGGGGCTACCGCGAAAATTGTAAGTGGGACTGCCGACATATAAAGTCCCGCACCCTTTGGTGGCAGCTGAAGGACTTCCTCCAAGAAAAAGGGCATCAAAACCGACACTGACGAATACGATACGAAAGTCAAAAAACTTGCCAAATTGGCGGTCCAGAAGGTTCGTTCTTTCAATAGAGAAAGATCAAAGATAGGCGCCTTTACTTCTTTTTCGATTTTAATAAAAGCTACGAAAAGCAGAACTAAGAAAGCGGCGATAACCCACCTGGATACGGGAAAAGGCCTACTTCCCGAAATAGCAACAAACGGTGGATCGAACAAAATCAGAAAACCCACCAATAATATACTCTGAATAATCGCCCCGGCCCAATCAAAGGGAAAACTCACCCGTGTTGAGAATTCACTCTTCACAAAAAAATGGACTAACATAATCCCCAAAATCCCAATTGGAATATTAATCCAAAAAATACTGCGCCAGCCTAAATGAGAAATAGCATATCCCCCAAGACTGGGGCCTGAAACCAGCCCGGCGCTTACGACCATAGCCAAAGTTCCTAGGGCAGCACCCCGCTCTCGAGGCAAGAAGGCTCGTGTAATAATTGCCGGTCCGTTGGCCATTAGCATCGAAGCACCTATCGCCTGAAAAGCTCGAAAGAAAACCAACCAAGGTAAATTACCGGCGATACTGCAAAACGCTGAACCTATCGTAAATATGAGATATCCCAACTGAAATATTAATTTACGCCCCTTCAAGTCTGACAAACGTCCAAAGGGCAGAACAAGACAGGTAATGACAAGAAGATAAATGACCACCACCCATTTGACTTGTTCAAGGTCAACTGAAAGTTCTTTAGTTAAGGTCGGTAGAGCAATATTGACGATACTGGAATCCAATGTCGCCATAAATGTCCCACACGCCACTGCTGATAGCACCCACCATTTTCGGGTCATGTCTAACCTACTTTAACACGCATTATGGGCCATTCCCCACTGTTCACTTAACAATTCATGATATACATTGGTTCCCTATGCAAGTTTCAGAACTAACCGCGTTATCAAATGAGCTTAGAATTTCTATTATTGACATGTTGACTGAGGCTAAATCGGGTCACCCCGGAGGAAGTCTTTCCGCTATTGATATTCTCACTGCCCTCTTTTTTCATGAAATGCAAGGCGTGGACCAGAGAATGAGTCCTGAGCGTGACCGATTTGTCTTGTCAAAGGGGCATGCTGTTCCTGCACTCTACGCGGTCCTTTACAAAAAGGGGTTCATCCCATTTGAGGAGTTGAGCACATTGCGAAGAATGGGCAGCAGACTTCAGGGGCACCCGGATAGGGTCCGCCTCCCCATTGTTGAGGCTTCGACTGGGTCCTTAGGCCAAGGTCTGTCGGTTGCGATAGGCATGGCGTTAGGACAAAAGCTGGCAGGACATCCTTCTCGTGTTTATTGTATGATTGGAGACGGAGAGAGTCAGGAAGGCCAGATCTGGGAAGCCGCTCTTTCGGCCCCTAAGTTTAAACTCTCAAACCTTTGTGCGATCTTGGACGCGAATAATGGACAAATCGATGGCCCCGTCCAACAAGTAATGCCAATAGAGCCGATAGCTGATAAGTGGAAGAGCTTTAACTGGCACGTTATTGAAATCGACGGCCATGACATGAATCAAATATTAAATGCTTTCCGCGAGGCCCGCACGCTCCAGGACGAAGGTGGCGAAAAGCCCGTCTTTATTATCGCTCGAACGGTGAAGGGCAAAGGCGTTTCATTCATGGAAAATAAGATTGAGTGGCATGGAGTCGCTCCAAAACCTGACGAAGCTAAAAAAGCGAAGGACGAAATTTTAAAGGAGAGGCGGTAATCCCATGGCTAAAGCGACGAGACAAGCATTTGGTGAATCACTGGCACGTTTGGGAGAAAGTCATCCACAGATTGTTGTATTGGATGCCGACCTCGCTAAATCAACCAAGTCTGAACTTTTTGCAAAGAAGTACCCAGACAGATTTTTTGAGATGGGAATCTCAGAAGCCAATATGATCGGGGTAGCAGCAGGATTGTCTTTTATGGGGAAGCTTCCCTTTCTCTGTAGCTTCGGATGTTTCCTCACGGGACGGTACGATACCATTCGTTTGAGTGCTGCATACGCACATGCCAACGTCAGATTAATCGGAACGCACGCTGGAATCGGTATCGGCGATGATGGTCACAGCCAGATGGGACTTGAAGATGTCAGTCTGATGCGCGCACTCCCAACAATGGGTGTTTTTCAACCAATGGATGCACGCGAAACAGAATTTATCATGAATTTTCTGGTAAACGAGTGGAAAGGGCCAGCTTACTTGCGCCTCACCCGACAGAACCTACCGGATCTCTTCCCTGCAAATCAGCCTTTCGAACCAGGAAAGCTGATGAAGATTCGAGAGCCTCAGAATAACAGTGCGACAAGTACAAAATTAGGAAAAACCAGCAACCGCAGAGTTACATGTATTGGTACGGGCGCCACAGTTGCAGAAGCAGTACGGGCTTCCGAAAAACTGGAGGCACAGGGCGTCGCACTCACTGTTTGGAATGCGCATTCTCTCAAACCTTTTGACGAAATCACCCTCGGAAGAATTGCTCAAAATACGGATTTGATTGTGACCGTCGAAGATCATTCCGTAATCGGTGGTTTGGGAAGTTGTGTTGCTGAAGGCCTCGCAAAAACAACCCATCACCCACGACTAGTTAAACTAGGCGTTCAAGACACTTTCGGCGAAAGCGGTGACCCAGCGGAGCTTTACGAAAAATACGGCATCTCTGCCGACGCCATTGTAAGGAGCGTTTTGGAAGAAGTCGGGAAATAGTGTAGTCGATTTCTTCTGAAAAATATGGTTACGGACAATTTAGGAGCATGTTAGAAGTCTTTCTTGTTTCATCAGGAGGCTTCGAACATGCGCGCTTGGAAAGTCGAAAAACATGGTGGCCCGGAAGTACTAAAGCTCGTTGATCTGCCGAAACCGAAACCAGGACCAAAAGAAGCGCTAGTAAAAGTCGAAAACGTGGGCCTGAATCATCTCGATGTTTGGGTGATGAAGGGCGTACCAGGTCATAAATTTCCACTGCCACTAACTAATGGGTGCGACGTCGCAGGAAAAATCGAAGAACTAGGTGAAGGCGCTGCCGAAGTCCTTGAAAAGAACGGCATGCGTGTCGGCTCACCCGTCATCGTCAGCCCTGGTTTTTCGTGCGGCATCTGCGAAGCCTGTCTCTTGGGTCTAGATCAAAACTGCCTATCCTATGGGTTGTTGGGCGAAACACGTGATGGCGGCTGCACTGAGTTTATTTCAGTTCCAGTGATCAATTTGATTCCGCGACCCAGTACTATTTCAACGGCGGAAGCAGCGTGCCTTCCGATTAATTTTCTCACAGCATGGTCCATGGTGGTACGAAAAGGTGCCGTACGCCCAGGTGAAGTAGTGCTCGTACACGCTGGTGGTAGTGGCGTTTCAGTCGCGGCGATTCAGATGGCAAAAATGTTTGGATGTACGGTGATTACGACGGTTGGAAATCCCGAAAAAATTCAAAAGGCCAGACAGCTCGGCGCTGATTTTGTGATCGATTACAAAAAAACTCCATTTCGGGAAGAATTAAAGAGCATACTTAAGACCATCGGAAAAAAAGGCTGCGACATGGTGGTGGACCATATTGGCGTCGATACTTTTCGAGACAGCATAAAGTGCCTGGTCCCAGGAGGTCGAGTTGTTACTTGCGGCACGACTTCGGGTGGAGAAGTGACGATAGATTTGAAGCAAGTTTTTTTCAAGAATCTCTCTATTCTTGGTACGACGATGGGGAGTAAGGGCGACTTAATTCGAATTGTTGACCTGGTAGCACGCGGAAAACTCAAACCGATTATCGATAAGACTTACCCAATGACAGACTTGCCACAAGCCCTAGAGTATCTCGATTCGAGACGGAATTTTGGTAAAACGGTTCTTACAGGATTCTAGAGTTCGAGCTAGCTCTAGGACTAGCGCGTACTATCAGTGCTTTGTTAGCTTATCTCGATTTAAGTTGATTTGAAATTCATATTGACATAATGCACTGTATTTATGAGCATACCCAACATGCGGATGAAATTTTTTCTCCTAGTAATTAGTTTCCTCACATTGATAACAAACACTTTCAAAGCTTTTGCGGCAGACTCGGAGAACTCTCTTCCAAATCAGACTGACGAACCTAGTAAGTCATTTCTTATGTTCGCTTATGGAAAAATTCAACTTGAGAATAAATTTTTAGCTGCTGCTAGCGCGGGAAATGCCCCTCGCATTAATGCACTACTAACAGAGTATGAGCTCCCTCGCGTAAGTACGGAAACTATTCTTTTTCCTGCAGTTAAATCTGGGTCACCGGAAGTTGTCACGTCTCTTGTAGAGGCTGGGGCTAATGTAGACGCCTTTATCAACACAGACGAAGGGAAAGAAACGCCGATTCATCATGCAATCCATTACGGCAATGACGAGATCACAATCTACTTGATCCGTAAAAGTAAGGAACTAAGATCATTCAAAAATGGTATGTCTTTACTCGAAGCGGCCATGCGTAAGAGCAGTGCGGAAGTGATTGAAGCCCTCATAGAACGTCTGGATCTGCAGACGATGTCTCATGATTTTAAGATTCTCATTGGAATTTGTCGATTAGGCACTCGATCACATCCGATTTCGCCGATCCGCTTTCGGCGCATCTTAAATCTCTTGCATCAGAGAGGGATGGATTTCAATGTTAACGCCCTCCCTTTCGCCAGTATTTGCGCCGATATTTCGTCCTTAGCACATTTTCGCGAGTTGATAGCTTTGCCGTTTATCGAATTGAATTTGCTTTCTACATTTTCAATGGATTCTGTTCGCTCAGGAGATTCTATTGTTCATGTGATCGCATCCGATGATTTTCCGGAATTACTGGAGCTTATTATAGATAAGATCAACCCAGATTTGTTGACCCGTGCGAATAGCGAAGGGAAAACCCCTGGTAACTATGCTGGTCCGCGCGTCCTAATGAAACTCGCTGAACTCGGTGTGCACCCTCCTACCGGAAGCTACGATGATTTGCGTTTACGATTTTATCAAAGTCAGCCGCATTTGTGGAAATTACCTATAGCTGCGGGCGCTCTAGGGGGTGCTCTCGCTGGAGTTAAAACAATGGTTTGGAATCCCTATCGAGCAAATCAAGAAAGACTCGCTCGCGCAGATGAAAAACGCAAAGAGGACTTGGCAGAAGGATTGAAGCGCACTTCTAGTCTTCACCCAGATCCAGAATCGATGGCAAGAGAACGACAACTGAATAGACGCTGTCGTATCGAAAAGCGTACGCGCTATCTTGAAGGACAAGAAGGTCGGGTTGGCGCTATCGCTGGCATGAACGAACAGCTTTGGGATAGCGATGAGACAACGGAAGCACTACCTACACCAGGAACAAAAAATCGCCACTCACGCCCTTCTATCTTTTCTTGGCTCTACTCCTTCTCTAATACTTCTTCTTCAGAGGCAACCTCTCCTTCAGATTCAGAGACTTCAAGCCAATCCACAGAGCAAGAGCAGAAGCAAAATGATACGAAAAAGAAAAGATCGCCCTATCGAGTCACTTATGAGTCGCAGTTTGCCGAACAATTTCATCAGCTGCAACCAGAGCAACAAAGATTTATTTTAGAGCGATCAGAAGGATACAGAGAGAGGCCGCGGCAAATTAATGACTATTTACGGGAATACCGATCTCCTCGTGGCCTTCGTGTCTATTTTGCTATTATTAAGAATACTAAAATTTTTCTTTTCATTGGAACTAAGCAGAGCAATGACCAAACTCAGGATATTATGGCATCCAATAGAGTCATTAATCAGTACCTCAATCAAGAAAAACGGATTCCGTCTAAACCTTTTCCGGAAAACGGCCCACCCCTTCCTCAAACAAACAACGAGGGTAAAGACGAGCTATAGAGAGGAAAAATATTCGATTTGCATTTGGCCAAACAGTTGAGGGATTAATATCTTATGGTTACTGAGAGCTTGGTGGCACCTCGATTGGCAAAATATTTTCATGACTATGCTTCTTTTCATCAAACACGCGGCAATCAACTCACCCATGTCTTTGGAATAATTATGATTGTCATTAGCTTGCTCGGTCTCTTGGGTAGAGTTTGCCCGTCGTCAATGTGTTTGGCGTGGTCGGAGTTTTTTCGACTGGATGCAGGAACACTTCTGATCGTGGCAACGCTGCCATTTTATTTCATCCTAGACTGGAAAATTACTCTTCCCTACGCGTTTGTGATGATGGGACTTTACTTTCTCGGAAGAACCCTGCCAACTCCGGTGTGCTGGATTCTCTTTGTCGGTGGCTGGATTTTGCAGGGCATCGGGCACTACGTATTTGAAAAGAAGTCTCCAGCGTTTTTTAGGAATTTCACCCATCTGTTTATCGGCCCACTTTGGATTTTCGCAAAGTTTGTGGGATATCGTTAAAAAGCCGTCCAATGACTTTGTTATTGAGGTTCGGCCTGCGTTTTGGCACCATTTTCTTATATGGCAGCTGCTACAATCAAAAAACTGAGACCCGGGGACGTTTTGTTCAACGAGGGAGACGATTCGAAATCGCTCTTTATTGTTAAGAAGGGTGCAATCTCTATTCGTAAAACGAAGAACAATACCTTTGTCGAAATCGCGAAAGTCCAAGCTAACCAAGTAATTGGAGAACTCTCTTTTTTTGATCGCCTCCCAAGAAGCGCAGCAGCTATTGCAATGATTGATACTGAGCTCCTGGAAATTTCGTTTGAATCTCTGCAAAAAGTCTACGACCAGATCCCCGACTATATGAAGTCCATGATCGCAAGTTTAGCGGACCGACTGAGAAGAGCAAACGACGATATTCGCATCCTTCAGAAAAAGAAGGAGAATCAGGCTTCAGCTGACGGAACAGACGGTGGAGAAAATGGAACTGTGCGAGGCTGATGGCTCTCCCAGACGGGAATAGGAATCTAAAAACAAGACTTATTGCCAACACCAGACAGCTATTCGATCCATTTCATTTGAAATGGAGAACCTGGAATGGCGTCAAATCAGTCAAATCAAAGAGTAGCGCTAATTACAGGATGTTGATCCGGAGCAGGAATGCACACGTCAACTTCTACGGCGCCGTTCGATATATGCGTGCTGTTACCAACCGGCGCCCTTCGGGTTCAAACAAGTAAAATGGCTAAAATGTTCGTGACAGAAAAAATAGAGGCAGATCCCACCGGTACGGTTTTACAGAAAAGGATTCGCGAGCAACTCTTGGATCTGATTGCGTCTAATTAAACAACGCGAGATTATTGTAAGGAGATGAAAAAATCGAATGAGTATGTGGAAAAGAGTTTTTTCGGCGGCGTGGAGGCACACTTGAACTCAAAGATAGAGGTGCAACATAATCCACGCGAGGGGATTGTAACGGGTCTCGTCGTAAGGATCTTGTTCCCAGTTCCATCTTAGGTCGAGTTCATAATGTGGCCTGGGAAAATACTGAAGACCTAATCCGTAGCGCGCAATTCTCATTATCATATTACTGAATTGAGGGCGGGCAAGTTCTTGAGTTATGAACAGCTGTACACCCTGAACGGGTTCGTAGGTTAAACGTTGGTAATCAAAGACTCCCCACTGGCCTTGATCCTGAAAATCTAGCTCTCCTAGGTAGAAAAAGTGGGGCGTAAATCCCAGAATGACAAAAGGGCCCGTGACACTGCGCCAGTCAGCTCCGGATTTTTTCCCATAAAAGTAATTTGCACCAATTTCGTATTTATCAGCTATATAAGCCGACGCACGAACAGAGGCGCCGTGATCAACAACGCCTGTTCGACCAATGGTCAATCCACGTCTTTGACTCACACTTTCAGGGGCTCCAAATATGGCTGTAGCGAAAAAGCTGTAATTACCCGTCAGTCGAGAAAATTCTAGATTGTAAGTCTCGGTTTCAACGTCCCAACCTAATCCGCTTTTAATAGTCAGTTGGTGTTCATCCGTATTTATGCCGTAATTGTTTCTGAACTTCCCCAGTCGAAGCGTGTTTTCATCATTGAATTGGTACATGATATATTGGCGAAGTGACGCAATGTCGTTTGTGTCTAGATAGCCCACCTCAAGGTCTAGGGTAAATTTACCAAACCTGTAAGCCCCTTCCACATCTGATTGCATCAGGTAGAAGCGCTTCTCAGTGAAAATTGGATTGTCTTGATAAGTTTGAATGATCCGAGTATCGCCGCCTAACATGAGATTTTCTGGAAGCGAATCGGCAAACGCACCATAAAGAAATTTTCCTTCGCCTTCTTTAGCCCAAGTACTTAAAACCTCTCCCGAGAGTTCACGACCATAGGGAGTGAGCACCCCTCCTCCCGATGGAGAAACGTGGCAGGAGGTACAGTTAACGTAGCCATGCCTGATCATGCCTGGGAAAGCGAAAGCGTGAGAGGACCAAAAGAGCAAGCCTAACAAAAAGCAGGAAAGGTAAGTCTTAATCATTGGGCGCCCCATTTTGAATCCAGGTGTAGATCGCCTGAATTTCAACGTCTGAAAGCTTTGGCGACCACTGTGGCATGCTTCCCGAATTGATCTGTTGATACAATTCACTTCCGGCTGCATCTCCTGGTGTAACGATCTGGAGAAGACCCTGGTAGGTTGAAAGAGATTGATGGCACTGGAGGCACTTTTGGCTAATAGTGATAGCCTGGATGGATTGGTAATTAGCTGGAACCGGGATTTTCATTTCCCGACTTCCACAAGATAAAAACACTGAACTTACCAAGAGCGCTAAGACTCCGGCCCATCCAGACGGCGTTTTTTCGATCATTTCCTCCGTCTCTTCCTGCAACATCGCCTGGCGTTTTTGTAAAATCTATGCAAACATTTTTAGCAAATCTAAGCAAATATTTTATTAAGGAGAATCCTGGATGGCGAAAAACGTACTTTCGCGTTTGGCATTACTGTTTTTTGCGAATGTTTTGGCTGGTAACCTCCTCTTTGCCGAAAACAATCAGCTTACACTTAATTTGGATCAAGGATCAGGTTCCGTCGAGTTTCACGCAACGGGCCATCCCAGTGCGATAAAAATAGTAGGTAAGGGAGAAAAACCTCACGGCAATTTTATTGTTGCAGGACATCAGGTCACGGGAGAAGCCCATTTTGAACTTGCCACATTGAATACGGGTATCGACATGCGCGATAGGCATATGAAGGAAAAATACCTGGAGGTGCAAAAATACCCCGAGGCCAGACTCACCATTACGAAGATGGAACTTCCAAAGGATCTGAGTGAGGGTGCATCTATCAGTCCAGCTCAATTTACAGGGTCGCTCGCACTTCACGGACTTGAAAAGTCTATTGTAGGGACTGCAAATATTAAACGGGAAGGAAATCAAGTATCTCTAGAGGCACAGTTTAGTCTTAAGATCGCAGACTATGGTATCACTTTGCCTAGTTTTGCAGGGATTACAATGGCAGACGAAGTGCAAATTTCGGTGCTGGACACCGTTCCCGTTACTGACAAATAGAATGAATTGAGCCTCTGGAAAGACTATTGGTGTTTTCGTGAGTGATTCCTGTGATCAGTTCGACAAAATTCTTTCTCTTGTAGTTGAGCCCGGAACCAATATCTTCCAGCTTTTCATCCAAAATGCGTCCAGAGGCGATGCAAAGTTGCTCTACCGCTTGTTTTTGAGATTCCGAATCTTTTCTTTGAGCATGACTCGATACTCGAAAGTACGCAATCGTTAGCCTTTTTCTAGGTTTTTGTCCACTCAGCGACAAATAATCCTCATGGTGGATGCCATTCGAATCTGCTCTAACTCAACTGCCTTATCGCCTCATAAACAGCAATTCCGACAGCATTGGACAAATTGAGAGAACGCACGCGCGCGTCGAACATCGGAATTCGTACAGTCCTATCAGGATAAGCATTCACAATAGAATCGGGCAGTCCTGCGGTTTCTTTTCCGAAGATGAGATAACTGCCTTTTTCAAATCTCCATTCGAAGAGTGTGGAGCCGGCCTTTTTTGAAAAGAAAACCTTTGGCGCGGAAGGATTCATGGAGTCCAAAAATTCTTTTAAGCCGACATGTCGTTTTACTTTAAGGTGTTCCCAGTAGTCGAGTCCGGCTCTTTTCAGACGTGAGTGGGTAATTTCAAAACCGAGGGGCTCTACGAGGTGAAGGGTGCTGCCGGTAGCAAGACAGAGCCGCCCAATAGAACCTGTATTTTGAGGAATCTCGGGTTCGACCAGAACTACGTTAAGATCAAAAGAACCCACTAAATCACTGGAACTCATAAGTCACTTCACCTGTTTCAGTGTTCATCGTTCATTAATCTCTCAACTGCTTAGCTAATTGCAAATTCAATGTTAAGGCTTTTCGGGAAGTGGTGGTCCGTCTTTCGGAAAAGGCTGAGCGGGAATTTTTCGTGTACGACTGAAATACTGGTTAATGATTGCGGTGGACTTTCCGATATCTTCAGTTTGATCTTTGCTTTGTTTAGTACCAATGAAAAGAAAAACCTTAATTTTAGTTTCCCTGAAGATGGCAAAGTAGACTCTCAGACCACGCGGAGATCGATATTCGAACAAATAGTCACTAATTTGCCTTGGCCTCTCTCTGAATCCTTCCGCTCAGAAGACTCATCAAAATAAAGAAGCGTTTCACTGGCATAATATTTAACGCAGTATGACATAGTAAGATAAAAGGCAAGAAATATGAAAGATTAGCTTCTCGATATGACGACCTTCGGTTTCCTTTTCCAAAGATGAGAGAGCTGCATTTTTTCCTATGGACGCAGGGTATTCATCATTCTTGGGAACGGAATGGTCTCACGAACATGCTCGGCGCCGGTAATCCAGGCGACCATTCTTTCAACGCCTAGGCCGAAGCCAGAATGTGGAACGGAGCCATATTTTCGCAGGTCGAGATACCATTTATAATCTTCGAACGCGAGGCCGTGCTCCTGCACCCTTCTGGTAAGAACGTTTAAACTTTCTTCTCTTTGTCCGCCGCCTATAATTTCGCCATATCCATCAGGCGCAATTAAATCGCAGCCCAAAGCGTAACGACCAGTACCCTCAGTACCGGGCCCACCAACCGTATCCGATTGTTTAAAATAGAAGGCCTTGATCTGCGAAGGCATGTGGTGAACGAAAACAGGTTTACCAAATTCCTCACCCAGAGCGGTTTCATGAGGTGCTCCGTAGTCTTCACCCCAAGGTAGAACCACGCCTCTCTTTTCAAGTATTTTGATAGATTCGTCGTAACTAATTCGAGGAAACGGCGCCTTAATCGATTCGAGCTTTTGTAAGTCTCTCTCTAGGATTTTCAATTCGGCGGCCCGATTCGCTAGAACCGATTGAGCAATATATTCGACGAACTGCTCGCCTAGCTCCATATTATCGTTCAGATCGGCATAGGCCATTTCAGGTTCAACCATCCAAAATTCCGTCAGGTGCTTTCGCGTTTTCGATTTTTCCGCGCGGAAAGTGGGCCCAAAAACATAGACTTTACCAAACGCCATCGCGCCCGCTTCGCCATAGAGCTGGCCAGATTGTGTGAGATAAGCCTTCTCGTCGAAGTACTGGGTGCCAAAAAGCGTTGAAGTTCCTTCGCACGCACTTGGAGTGAGGATTGGCGCATCGAAACGAATAAATCCTTTGGATTCAAAAAAACCATGAATCGCTTTCATGATTTCGGAGCGGACTCGAATATTTGCCCATTGTTTAGAACTACGGATCCAGAGATGGCGATTCTCCATTAAGAATTCCACACCATGATCTTTAGGCGAAATTGGATAAGCCTCAGCGATTTGGTGGATGCGCAAATCTTGAAGACTGAGTTCATAGCCAATAGGCGAACGCGAATCTTTTCGAAGCTTTCCGGTCACTTCGATCGAAGACTCTTGGGTCAACTGGTCAAAGACGTTAAAGGAGCTTTCGTTTGATTCACCACGGACTAGCACGGCCTGCATAACGCCAGTTCCGTCTCGAATCATCAGAAAGCGAATCTTTCCGGAACTGCGCTTATGGTAAACCCAGCCTTTTATGGTTACTACCTGAGCGTCATATTTGTCGGGGTGCTTAACAACATCTTCTATGTAAAATCGATCTAGTGCCATATTGATACTACCTAATTTAATCCCTTGTTCTAGGACGAGGCTCCTCTCGTTCTTACTTATGCCAGATCAGTATTCCATAGCAAATCCGGCCAGCGTTCTAACGTAAATACCATTTGCGCCACGTTTAGGGTAGTAGGAGATATGCCCCAAATTCGTGTCCATCGCCGCTATATCCAGATGAGCCCATCGGGTATTCTTTCGAATAAACTGTTTTAGGAATAACGCGGCCCTAATTGCCCCGCCATAAGGATCATTACCAACGTTCTTCATATCAGCGTAATCCGATCGGAGATCGTCAAAGTACTCGTCGTACAGGGGAAGCTGCCACATTCTTTCCCCATTCAGATCGCCAATATTCCGAATAGACTGAACCAGTCCTTCGTCATTGCCAAAGATGGCACAGCACTGTTTACCCAAAGCGATAGAAACTGCCCCCGTTAGAGTGGCTATATCTATCACTGCATCCGGCTTAAGATCCTGAGCATAATCGAGAGCGTCGGCTAATACAAGTCGTCCTTCGGCATCCGTATTAATCACCTCAACGGTCTTACCGTTTCGGGATTTAAAAATATTGCCAGGTTGAATAGCTTTTCCATCCGGCATATTTTCCGTAAAGGCCATAATACCGATCACATGATTCGGGGCTTTCCACTTTGCAGCTAGTAGTACTGCGCCCATTACCGAAGCTGCCCCCGTCATGTCATGTTTCATTTCTTCCATGCGGGCAGCAGGTTTAATGGAGATCCCCCCAGAATCAAAGGTCACTCCTTTACCAACAATGGCAATTTTCTTGGCGTTTTTTAATTTCTTTGGAACATATTCAACTATGACTAAACGGGGCTCCTGATCGCTTCCCCTACTCACACCCAGGTAAAGATTCATTTTCTCGCGGATCAAGTCCTTCTTATCTAAGACTTTACACTTTAGCCCATGGGTGCGAGACAATCGTTTTGCTTCATTCGCAAAATAGGTGGGAGTTCCCACGTTGGAAGGCTCGTTTGACCAATCGCGGGTTACTCGTAAGGCTTCTGCCATCACCTGGACTTCCGCAAGTTCTTTCTGAACCTGGGCCAGCTGTCTACTATCCCGACAAACAAAGCTAAACCGGTAAGAAGACTCGGCTGAATCGTCGGATCTAGATTTATATTTATTAAACTGGTAGGCGCCTAGAATGAGTCCTTCCGCCAAGGCGCGAAGCCACTTGTGGTGGTCCTCGCTCGGTAAACCGCGATTAAGGAAAGTCTCGGCATCAACAACTATAGTCTTACACTTTTCGGAAAATAACTTAGACCAGATTTTGCCGCCGACAGATCTCACTTTTTCAGGCGTCAGCTCATTTGGAATTCCGAGGCCAACAAAAAGCGTGCTTTCACAATTCTGGAGCTCCAGAAATCTCGCAAACTGCAACGCATTATATTTTCCTTCAAACGTCCGAGTCTTGTCGAGTTTCTTTACTCCAAGATCATAGGGAGCTTTAGGTAGAAGAGCTCTCTTCTTTGAGTCTTGAAAGACACCGACAAGAACGGTATCACTATGTGTACGTTGTTCGAAAGAACTCCGAGCTTCAAGTAAGGGTAGTTTCTGCATCTTCTCTCTTTACCGTTCTCCTCAGAGTTCATTAACATAGGGTTTAATTATGTTGAAGCGGTATCACCATATTGTTGGCGGCATTTTTAGGTGTGTTGACGCATGCGTCATAGTGATTTCGTGGATTCTAGCTTATTGGCTCAGATTCTACTTTGATCCTATATTTGAAGTGACGAAAGGACTTCCCAGTTTTCAGTCTTATGCGACTTTGAGTATTCCAGTCGTTACCATTTGGATGGTCGTTTTCTCTTATATGCGTGTTTACTATTCTCGCCGAATGCTGCGCAGAACAGACGAAGTGCATTTAATACTAAGGGCGCACGGCACTTCCCTACTCCTATTTATCGCCCTCACCTATTTGGTTGCTGATTATAAATATTCTCGAGTAGTCATGATTTATTTTGGTGCTTTAGGCGCTGTTCTACTAGTCTTTTTCAGACTTACTTTAAGAAACAGTCTCAGGGAGATTCGACGCCGAGGATTCAACTTGCGCCATGTCATTTGTGTCGGTGAAGGATCGGCCGTCGAGACTTTAATCCGGAGAATTGATAAATTTCCGGAACTCGGATTACGCGTGATAGGCATTGCCACACACGAAAACTCACCTGTGACTTCGATTCACGGCAAACCTTTACTCGGAAGGTTTGGGCAGATTAACGATCTTGTGCAAAAACATCAGCCAGATCAAATCTTACTAGGGCTGTCGCGCAGTCAGTATGCCGATCTGGATCGCATTCTCGCATCGCTCAAAGATGAAACAGTCGATATCCAACTGGTGCCTGATATTCACGAATACGTCACCCTGGGGTGTGAAGTAGAAGACTTTGATGGATTGCCGATCGTCAATATCAATGACTCTCCGCTAGCTGGCTGGAGTGCACTCCTGAAACGGTTCACCGACATTGTCATTTCTTTCCTGGCGCTCATTTTTTTATCGCCGCTTTTTTGTCTAATAGCGTTCGCTATCAAATTGACCTCTAAAGGGCCAATTTTCTTCGAACAGGAGCGCATGGGTTTGGATCGAAGAACATTTAAGATGTTAAAATTCCGTTCCATGCGAATGGATGCCGAAAATACCTCTGGGGCGGTCTGGGCCAGTCCAAACGATCAACGACGCACGAAGTTAGGAACGGCTCTGCGAAGCACGAGCTTGGATGAACTCCCACAGTTATGGAATGTTCTAAAAGGCGAAATGTCGTTGGTCGGACCTCGACCTGAAAGACCTGTCTTTGTGCATCAATTCAGGCAGGAAGTCCCCCACTATATGCTCCGGCACAAAGTTAAATCTGGTATTACGGGCTGGGCCCAAATCAACGGGTGGAGAGGCAATACTTCGTTAGATCGTAGGATTGAGTTTGATCTCTACTACATTCGTAACTGGTCCTATTTTTTCGACTTAAAAATTATCGGACTTACTTTCCTGAAGGGTTTTATTAATAAAAATGCTTACTAGACTTTGGTCTTACTGCCGCCCGATCAAATTTGATCGTTACATACTGACGGAAACGATTGGGACGTTTTTTGGCTCCTGCATGTTTATTCTGTTTATCTTAATCATGTTTCAAGCATTGAGACTGGCAGAGATATTTATTATTCACGGTGTATCGGCCTACTTATTGGCCAAGCTAACGTTCTATTTATCGCTCTCGTTTCTACCAGCAGCACTTCCACTCGCCTTTCTCACTTCAGTTCTAGTCGGATTTGGACGTTTGTCAGCAGACAGTGAGTTAATTGCCCTGAAATCCTGCGGCATGAGTATTTCTCGACTTGCCACTCCGATTGTTTTTTTTGCGATCGTCATTGTAGGTTTATCATTGCTTCTCAATATCCGGTGGGTCCCATGGGGCGAAATGGAATTCAAAAAAACGCAGATCAAGATCACCAATACAAAAGCAGTAACTGCCGTTAAAGAAGGCACGTTTACTTCCAATTTTTTTGACTTACTCATCTTTGCAGATAAAGTCGATATTCCGCGGAATCGTTTATATCGAGTATTTATACATGACGAACGAGAAGCCAAAAATCCCATGACCTATGTAGCTCGAGAAGCAGAGATTCTGCCAGTGAAGACTTCTTCGGATCTATCTTCTGCAATTATGCTCAAACTCTATAACGGCAGCTCTCACCACAATAATCTGGAAACAAAAACCTACGAAAAGATGGATTTCGACGTCTATAATTTATATCTAAAAGTCACAGAGGGACACGACAGTCTGGTCGAAAAGCCTCATATGATTCCACAAAATGACTTAATCCAACGCATTAAAAGAACGACTCTAGAAACTTATGAAGGCCGCGAATATCGGGGCGAGTACTGGCGTCGATTTTCAACAGCACTTAGTCCGCTTACATTTGTTTTGCTGGGAATTGGCTTCGGATCATTTCGAAGTCGTTCAACGAGATCGAGTGCTTTCATCAGCGGATTTGTAATTTTACTCATTTATTGGACTCTACAAACAATAGGTACTGGAGCTCTCTTAAAAGGGAGCATGAGTCCTTTTACCGCGATGCAGGTGCCGAATTTAGTGATGTTAATTATCGGAATTTTCAGCTTTAAAAAGGCCGCCTGGTAAACAGATCCTTGCTAATTAACCATTTCTTAGAAATCTTTTATCGAAATCCTTAGAAGAAAGGCTGGTCAAGCATCTTGTGGATAACTTTTTTGTTTTTCTAAGAAATAGGTAAATATTACCAAATTATACTAATGATTTCATAGTGTTATCAAATGTGGATAACTCGATGTTTCCTGGTGGATAACTTGTCTCGCTACGCGCTATTGCTGACTTAAAGAATCAATTACAGGGTCCGCAGTCCTGGGTAATGACTCTCCTGCGTCAAAGACTTTGCCAATATTTTCAGATAGTTCGCGGGGAAATAAAACTGTGAAATTTTTGTTGGTTACTCCCACTGTTTTTTCCTGGCTGAGCGCCCTCGGACCCTGGTGATTGTAGTTAAAAATAACCGATTTAGGATTAGAAACTTGCAACCGAATGATATCTTTAGCGCGTAAAACTAAAATCTTACCTTTTCGAACAATGAATTTACGCACAGGTCTGTCGTCAACCTGATAGCGAACCCAGGTATCAGCTAAAATATTGAAAATCGCCTTATGATGAAGGTCCTCGGGTTTTAGATCTAATCCCGAATCGAGAGGATCTATCGGATTTGATTCGGGTTTTGCACTGGCTTCCAATTTCGGATCCAGCTTTGGATCCAGCTTAGGATCTAGTTTAGGATCAGGCTTTGGCATTTCTGCCACTTTATTCTCAGGAGGTTCGGTTTTTTTTGGAAAAACTATCGGTGCAATCTGAACAATAGGAACAGCTGGAACGGAATAAGACCCAGTCTTTTCTGGAGGGGGGTCTTTTGAATCCGCAGGCTCGGTTCGATTAGATGCATTGGCAGGCGGACTAGTGGAATCCGCATGCGGACTACTTTCAGCTTGAGCAACAGCGCCATCGCCCGCGTTGGAAGCAGGTTTATCGGTGGACCCCGCAGTGGACTTTGCTCCTGATGAAGTTCCGGAAGCAGGAGTGGACGCAGTAATATTAGGTTGTGAATTACCTGGTGAGTTCGTTTGCGGACCAGTTTGGGCGTTCGCAGGCTCACCCGGCTTAGGTGTCGTCGCTCGTAGTTTCTCAAGTTGAGTATGCCGATGGTGTTTAAGAGTAGGCTTGAGGATCAATAGTCCCAAACCACCAAAGATAACAAAACAACAAATCGCGATTAAAAGAAACGTTCGACTCTGCTGTTCACCATCTTTTCTTTCAAAAGCATAGCCAATGTGGCCTGTTTCTTTGCTCGCCCGTTGCCCTACTTTTTTAGCAATAAAATCACTATACTTTGAAATGATTTCTTTTGAATCGAGCCCTAAAAATCGACAGTACGAAATCACAAAACCGCGAATAAATGGTTTTGCTGGTAAAGTAGAGTAGTCGTCGGCCTCCAAAGCATGTAGCAACCGAACGCCAATCTTGGTTGCTGAAGCAACTTGATCAACGGTTAACCCTTTTTTTTCACGCTCCTGACGTAGGAGCTCGCCCAAAGTCATGTTTTATCCCCGTTGTTAAGGCAAGTACTTGAGATGATCCACTGCCCTATCTGCCAATTTAGTATTTGGATGTTGCTTTTGAATATCAAGAAATGTTTTCCTGGCTTTATCATACTGCTTACTCTGTTCATAGGCTATCCCTAAAGACAGTCGCGCCTCTCCATAATCAGCGCAAAGATGCCGGGTGGCAAGATCATAGTCGCTGATAGCCTCTGAAAAACGCCTTTGTCTCAATCGAATATGCCCACGGAAATGATAAGCAATACAAGACTTATTCGGTGATTCTTGAATAGCGCGATTAAGAAAAGCTTCTGAATGAACGTAGTCCCCTTTCTTAAATTTCAAGAGCCCTAAATTCGTCCAAGCCTTATAGGTCTCTCGGTAAAGACGATCCGTAGCGGCCGCCATGAGGTATTTGGGTGCTTCATCATATTTATCCGCATCCATCAGAAGCTTTCCTAAAGTATTATTTGCATCAGAATAGTTTGGCTTCAATTGAACGGCGTGTCGGGCTGCTTCAAGTGCTCCTGGCAGATCCTTTTTAGTATAGAGAGCAATTGCTTTGGAATGATAAATTTCAGGCAGATTTGGATCTTCTAATTCTGCTAGGCCCCAGTAGGGTCTCCTTCGACTAGGGCTCCGTTTGCAATTTCTACTTGGAGACGCGCTTTTTCCGTGGCTGTAAGCTCCTTCGGTGGTGGAGCAATTTCTTCGTGGGCACAACCGCCACCTGCAAGAGTTAAGAAAACGATTGAAGTCCACAAATAGATTTTTTTGCTGATTCTGAAATTAATGATCATCTCTATTTAAATTAGAAGGCAAATCGATTTGTGTCAAAGGTTACGTCAGGCAAACCTTCTTTGTGAGCAAGGCCACCGATTCCACATGGTATGTTTGGGGAAATAAATCAAGAATCATTAAATTACCTAGCGACCAGCCACGCTTAATCCATCGCGAAATATCGCGCACAAAGGAATCAGGATCGCATCCAACAAATACTATTTCATTCACACTAAGATTCTCTAATGCTGCTGCAATTTCCCGGAAGTCCTCTGCCAAGCCCTCTCGTGGAGGATCTATAATAGCGGAAGCAAAGGAAGCGACTTCGGAACCGGCCGTCCTCGCTTGTGTCTGTTTCAAAAGCCATGTAATTACACTCTCTCGATGTAAATAAAAATGTTCCGGTAGACCTAGGGTCCTCGCTCTCGGCGCACCAAGATCGATGCAATGGATTTCGCGCATCTGCGCAGCTAAGGTCAGAGAGAGATTTCCTGAGCCTCCATAGAGATCATACAGAATCGAGTTCCCGTGAATGTGGTTGGCTACCCACTGTTTCAGTTTTTCATTCTGTTCGTCGTGAATTTGCCGAAACCCTCCGGACGAATGCTTAGAATTCCAGGTTTTGCGAATGCTACCGTCCGGCAGAACTTCGATTTCGACTTTGTAAGGTCTGTTTAAACGAGCTCCTTCTTTCTGCGTTTCGTCCCAAATTTTGTTTATTTCAGATCGCGCTATATAACAGCGCTTCGCAGGAACGACTTCGCGACTCTGTGGGCGAAAAAAACCCATCCCGTTTTTATCGCCTCTGAGCTGGACCCGATTTCGATATTCCCATATTTGTTCGGCAGGCAGTAGATCGACATCGGCCGGTGCTTCTACTTTTACCCGCGCCAGCGCATGGCGAACGCCCCTTACTTTGGTTTCCCATTGAA
>Ga0207098_10108_pt1 | contig 27322 bp, 15 predicted proteins | sample Alteio_BWMinHeat_84_FD_153548 | JGI IMG/M metagenome (GOLD analysis project Ga0207098, IMG submission 153548) | Enriched cells from forest soil in Barre Woods Harvard Forest LTER site, Petersham, Massachusetts, United States -... | ecosystem: Environmental > Terrestrial > Soil > Temperate forest >...
CGGGGCCGACACCGGCCCTTCCTTTGGAGATCATTCTGTGAGCCATTCCCCGTATTTGTGCGCCGCCATGATCGCCGCCGTAACGGCTGCGTCAGCTCACGCTGGCTCTGGGAATCCTCTCCTCTTGCACACCGGGCCATCGCTGAATAACATTGCGGGCTGGACGGACATTCCCCAGGAACCGGCCGTTGTGATTGCGACGGGGGACTTCAACCGGGATGGAATTGCCGATGTGGTGAAAGCGACATTGCCGGACGGCAAGGACTCCGGTGAGCATTTTCTTACCGTCCAGCTAGGGCAGGCCGATGGCACATTCAAGAGCGTGGCTGCGCATAACCTGATCGGCGAGGATCCCCGCGCATTGGTTGTGGGCGACTTCAACGGAGACGGCAACCTCGACGTGATCGTGGGAGACGGCGATGGTTCGCTCCTGGAATTTCTTGGCGACGGCAAGGGCAGCCTGGTTGGTGCGGGCAACATTGCGACCCTTGGATCGGTAGCGTCGATCGCGACTGGCGACTTTACCCACGATGGTCACCTTGACCTTGTTGTTTCTGATTTCCGATCGAATTCCGCCGCAATTCTTCGCGGCTCCGGCGATGGCTCGTTCCGGCGCACCTGGTCCTTTGAGTTGCCCAGACGAGGAACCCTGTTCCATATAGCGACTGCCGATTTCAATGGCGATGGAATTACCGATCTCGTAATCACGAGCGAGGATGATAACAATTATGAAGTCATGCTCGGCAATGGCAACGGCACCTTCACCTATGCTCCCGAACTTAGCCATACCAGGGATCCCAATTCATATTGCCCATCATGACAAATGCCAATTTTGATTGGATTCATCCGGATTCGCATTCGAAGCTGATCGATATTCCGCCACGCTCTACAGCTACGCAAAGAGGTTCACTTTTCGCATGAGATTATTCAGACTCGGTATTGTGCTTACCGCCGCATTTCTCGGTGAAGCCGTTGGATCGCTCCTGTTAACCGGGCAGGAATTGGATCCCGCCAAGTTGCTGCATCCATCGACCGACAGCTGGCCGCTCTACCACGGAGACTATTCCGGTGAACGTCACAGCCGGCTCACCCAGATCGCGCCATCCAACGTGAATTCGCTGAGTCTTGCATGGGCATTTCAAACCAACCAGCCGGCGCAGATCAAGTCTTCGCCGTTGCTTGTCGATGGGATCCTCTACTTTACGGTTCCCGACAATATCTGGGCAGTGGATGCGCGTTCAGGACATATGATCTGGCACTTCAATCATCCGAGTACCGAGGGTGACCACATAGGCCATCGCGGTGTGGCCATGTACAAAGGATGGCTCTTTTTCACAACTCCAGATGCGCATCTGCTTTCAGTCAATGCGAAGGACGGGAGCCTTCGATGGGATAAAGTGATCGCGGATGTCAAGAAGGGCTATTGGTCCACCATGGCGCCGCTCGTGGTGAAAGACCACGTGATCGTCGGTGTGGGAGGCGACCTGGATAACATCCCCGGCCTGCTGCGGTCGTTTGACCCGGACACAGGTGCGCTGCAGTGGGAGTGGCTCGCGACTCCACCTGCCGGCACTCCCAACGCCACCACGGGCGGCATGACCTGGATGACCGGCACTTACGATCCCGACCTCAATCTTGTCTACTGGGGTACCGGCAATCCGACGCCGGTGTTGAACGGCACCGTAAGGCCGGGAGACAACACGTGGACCTGCAGTATCGTGGCGCTCAACCCGGACACGGGCAAGCTGGTGTGGGGATTTTCCGCGTCACCGCACGATACGCATGACTGGGATGCAGTGGAAACCCCCGTTCTTGTCGACGCGAACTTTCAAGGCAAACCAAGAAAAATGCTCATGCAGAGTTCGCGCAACGGCTATTTCTTTGTCTTAGACCGTACGAACGGAAAGAGCCTGCTGACCACATCCTATGGGCCGACAAACTGGGCTTTCGGAATCGACAAGGACGGACGTCCCATTCCGAATCCGGACAAGGAGCCCAAGCGCGACGGAAGGTTGATCGCTCCCGACGAAGGCGGCATGACCAACTACCGTTCCCCGAGCTTCGATCCAAAGACCGGCTTGTTTATCGTCGACGCGCATCCCAGCTACAGCATCTACTTTGCCAAGCCGGAGGATGGCGCGTACGGCTGGGCAGGGGCCGATTACGACCTCTGGGGGAGAGGCGTCATCGAAGCCATTGATTACCAATCTGGCAAGATTCGTTGGAGCCACGAAATGGGTCACGGCGGGTCCGGCGCCGGCGTGCTCACCACGGATGCAGGATTGACGTTTACCGGAGATTCCACCGGAAACATCCTGGCGTTGCGCACAGCGGACGGCACGACTCTGTGGCATGCTCAGACGGGAGCTGCCATGCAGACGTCTCCCATAACCTACGAACTAGACGGGCGGCAATACCTCGTGAGCGGAAGCGGAGGTGTCATGTTTGCCTGGGCACTTCCCGTCGGCGGCAAACAATAAGCGCTAGCCTCAATTGGAAGCAACCTTCTGAAAGCTCAAGACGAACGAGGCACCGCGTCCGGGATTATTCGTCACGGTAATGCTTCCTCCGTGGGCTTCCATGATTCGTTTGCATATGCTGAGTCCGAGCCCGTACCCGCCGGTCTTCTTCGAGCGCGAGCGATCGACACGAAAGAACGGCTCGAAGAGGTTGGCGATGTCGGCATGCGGAATCCCGGGACCGTCGTCCGAAATGCGCAAGGTCACTGTGCTCGCGTCCTGGTCCAGAGTGATTTCGACTGCGCGGCTGTCGGGAAGAGCGAATTTCACTGCGTTCTCAAGCAGGTTTCTCAACACGGTCTTGATCTTGTCTTTGTCAATGTCAAGCCACAATTCGCGAAATGGTGAAACGATTCTGATCCCGGAGAGTCCTTTTTGGTAGTCTTCCGCCGCCTCGCGAAGTAGAGACACAAGGTCATGCGTTGCGCGGCGAATTCCCCGGCCATCGCGAAGCCGCTCCATTTCGAGCAGCTCTGCGATCATGGCCTCCATCTCGTTCAGGTCGCCGACCATGCCGGAGCGGTTCTCGTCGTCGGGAAGCAGCGCCAGCGCGACCTTCAAGCGAGTGAGCGGCGATCGAAGTTCGTGACTTACATCGAGCAGCAGTTGATCGCGGGCCTGGACCATTTGCCGCACGCGCCCGACCATCTTGTTGAAGGCGTCGGTCAGGACGCCGAATTCATCGCGGGTGAGCACTGGCACCGCAACGTTGAGGTCTCCTTTACTGAGCCGCTCCACGCCATCGTCGAGCAGCCGGACGGGGCGCAAGAGGCGCTTTTGAAAAGCGTACGCGGTGCAGACAACGCCGGTGACGAGGAACAGAAGCAGCCAGAGCATCTTGGCATGAAGCGCGCGCACATGTTCGCTGAAGTCCCAGGCAAATAGGTACGAGCCGCCATCCGGTGAGGGTTCGAGGTAGTAATTGTGTCCGATGGGCGCATCGATCTTGCCCTCGCGTACCTCGGCGATGCCCGGAAGATAATTAGAAGTCGCCCACGAACCGCGCGGCCCCTCATAGCGGATGTGGACTTTCAGGCGATGGGAAAGAGCCTTGGCGGTCTGGAGATCGGGCGAGGTTGCGGCGATGCCCTCGGAATATTGTTCGAATGCGCGGCCCGCCTCGGCTGTGGCGCCAGGGAACACAACAAAAACGAAAAAGAAGCCGACAATGAGAAGGAGCGTGACCGCCATGATGATCATGATGGTCAGGAGCCTCGCGAATATGGATGAGCGAACGCGCGGGGTGCGGTCAGACACGGTCGCCTCCGATAAAAACGTATCCCGCTCCCCGAACGGTGCGAATGAAGCTCGGGTGTTTCGAATCGTCGCCTAATTTCTGGCGCAGGCGGCTGATGAGAACATCGATGGAGCGATCGTAGGATTCCCAGTCGATGCCGCGCGTGCCGTCGAGAATGCGGTCACGGCTCAACACCTTTCCGCGGCTTCGCACCAGGAGGCCGAGCAACTCGAATTCGGCCGTGGTTAAGCCGATATCGTGGCCTTCGAGCCGGACGCACCGTGTCGACCAGTCCACTTCGAGAGTCCCGAGGCGCAGCCTGTCAGGGGAATCGCGTCGCTGGCCGCGGCGCAGGACTGCCTGCATGCGAGCGACGAGTTCGCGGGGTTCAAAAGGCTTGGCCAGGTAATCGTCCGCGCCGAGTTCGAGCCCCACGATGCGATCCATCACGTCGCCGCGCGCAGTGAGCATGATGATGGGAACACAGCTGCTTTCTCGCACCTTGCGGCAGACCGCGAAGCCATCCATGTCAGGAAGCATGATGTCGAGAATCACGATGTCGGGAGGATCGCTTTTGAGCGTCCGCAGCGCGGCTTTGGGATCAATGGCGGAACGCACCGAAAAGCCGAAGCGGTCCATATACCTGGTCAGCAGCGCGTTGAGGCGTTCATCATCATCGATGACCAGGACCTTGGTCCTGGCCGTAGCGGCGGGGTTCATGGCATCTGCTCTGGCGATCATTATTCCATCTGGAGCGCACGTATCGGAGGAATTAAGGAAGCTTTCCGGGCGGGCCAAATTCCAAAGCCCAGACCGGCAATGATAACGGTCGCCAGCGAGGCGACCAGCATTTGGAGCGAAACGGCGACCCTCCATCGCGCCAAGAAAGCGACCATCGCTGCGCCGAGAAGGCCAAGCACCAATCCGGCGAGCCAGCCTCCGGCGGCCAATAGTGCCGCCTCGGCAAGGAATTGAAGAAGAATGTCCCCGGGCCTTGCACCTACAGCGATGCGAAGACCGATTTCACCGGTCCGCTCTTTCACCGCCATCAACATGAGCGCCAAAATGCCGATGCCACCGACGAGCAGAGAAACTCCGGCCAGTCCAACGGCCAATTTCGTGAGGGAATCGGCGATCTGCTTTTGAGTCGCAAGGACCTTGGTCTTATTTTGAACTGCGAAGTCGTCGGGCCGGCCTCCGCGTTCGAGGCGGTGGCGCACGCGAAGCAGTTGTGTCATTTCCGTTTCGGCGGCGGCCATGTTGTTGGGGTCACGGACGCTCACGAAGATGGGATTGAGCCAGGTGAGATTGAATACACGCCGCAGGGCGGTACGAATCGGGATCAATATCTGATTGTCCTGATCGGAGCCGTCGGCCTGGATTCCCTTGGCTTGAAGTACGCCGATCACTTCAAACGGAACACCACGAATCCGGATGTCTTGTCCGATGGCATCCTGTCGAGGGAAGAGTTCCTCGGCTACGCGCGATCCCAGGACGGCTACCCGGTGCGCTTGCCGGTCGTCATCCTCATTGAGGAAGCGCCCTCGCATGACCGCAAAACGGCGCACCCGCAAATAAGCGGAGGTGGTGCCCAGGATCCGCACTGACATGGAACGGCCGCTGGCCTTGGCCGTGAGTGTGTTTTCGAATCCTGGCACCGCCGCTTCCACGGCCGGCAGTTCGGTGATTGCATCGTAATCTTCCTCGGTCAGCGTTGAGACTACACCGCTGATCTGTTTCCGGGCTGCGGAGTTTTTGACCCGGGCCGGCCTCACCACCAGCAGGTTCGTTCCTATGCTCTCGGCCTGGAGACCGATCTCCCTCTCTACGCCGGAGCCAATGGAACTGACCACGACGACGGCCGCTACACTCACTGCGACACTCGATAGGGCAAGGGAGGTGCGCACCTTATGGGCGAAGAGTGCACGGGCCGATATGCCGAGCCCTCGCAGGAGTTTCATCGCAGCGCATCTACCGGCGACATGCGCGCGGCTCGCTCGGCTGGCCACAGACCTGCGGCAAGACCCACCACGACGGAAGAGACAATCCCCAGTAGTGCGGCGCCCCATGGGGCAACATTGCCGAGATGCATGTGAGTCGCGCCCATGTGTGCCAGGACATAGCCCAGCAGAATGCCCGCGACACCGCCGGCGAGCGTCGTTGCAGTCGTCTCGATCAGAAATTGCAGACGAATGTCCTCCGAGCGGGCTCCCACTGCACGGCGCAGGCCGATTTCGGCAGCGCGTTCGTTCACCGACGCGACCATCAGGGCGGCCGACACGATACCGCCGGCAAGCAGAGAGATTGCCGCCACCATGGGTAAATAAAGAGAGAGGATCCGCTTGATTGAGGCCATCACTTTGCGTACTTCCGACGCGGTCAGAATCGAGAAGTCGTTCGGCTGATCGGCGTTGAGGCCGTGCCGCTCTCGCAAGATGGTTTCAATCGCTTTCACGACCTGATCCTCGTGCGCTGAAGGCGCGATCAGCAGTTTCGCGCCGGTGATCGTGTCCACATTGGTGAGGCGGCGCATCAAGGTCGAGATGGGAACCACAATTTCATTGTCCCGATCCATTCCGTGCGGGTCGGTGCCCCAGGGCTCGAGCGTGCCAACGACGCGGAAGGGCACTGAGCCAATCTGGATCTCCTGTCCCATGGGATTTTCATTGCCGAAGAGTTGGGTCGCCACGGTTTGACCGATGAGTGCTACGCGCTCCGACGATTTGACCGAAGTGTCATCAAAATAGGCGCCTTGTACGGCAGGCCGCCCCCACACGTGTTCCGAGCGCTCCGTCTCGCCAAGCACCTGCGCCGTATCGGCGAGGTCGCCGCGACGCACAGAAGCGGTGAGACCTTGCTGGGGATCCCAGGATTCAACTTCGGGCACTTGTTTTGCTACCGCTTCGACGTCGTCAATTTTGAGCCGGGTTCCCGGGTTGCGCGGGCCGCCCATCATGTGTCCGCCGCCGTCGATGATCATGAGAGACGACTCGCCGAACATCTGGTGCGTGAGCTTGAGCAGTTTTCGTTCGGCCGCCAGGCCTACGGACACCACCAGCGTCAAAGCGGCAACGCCAATGAAACTGCCAATCATCATGAACCCCGCGCGAAGCTTGTGCCGGCTCATCATGCCGGCGCTGTGGGTGACCAGGCGCATCGTGTTCATATCGCCTCCTGCAATGCGATCTTCGGTTCCGTCACTAGTTCGTCCGCGACTATGCGGCCGCGCTCAATGCGCGCGATCCGCCGGCAATGGTTCGCGATCTCGGCATCGTGCGTGACCAGGACGATGGTTCGACCGGATTGGTTGAGGCTCTGAAAGATTGCCATTACATCATTAGCCGATCGTCGATCGAGATTGCCCGTAGGTTCGTCGGCAAGCAGAAGATCGGGTTCGTTGACGAGAGCCCGGGCAATCGCGACCCGCTGCTGCTGCCCACCCGACAGTTCAGAAGGCCGGTGCGTAATGCGGTCGCCCAGGCCAACCGACTCCAGTGCTTTCCGGCCAAGTCCCCGAATCGAATCACGGTCTGAGTAAAGGAGCGGGAGTTCAACATTTTCGAGAGCGCTTGTGCGCGGCAGCAGGTGAAAGGTCTGAAAGACGAAGCCGATGCGCTTGTTGCGCCATTGTGCCTGCGCGCCCGTCGAGAGTCCCGCCGTGTCTTGACCGCGCAAGCGGTAGTTGCCTGCGCTGGGAACATCCAGGAGCCCGAGGATGTTCATGAGTGTTGATTTGCCCGAACCGGAAGTGCCCACAATAGCCACGAATTCGCCGTCGTTGATCTGCAGCGTGATGTCTATGAGCGCGTTGACTGGTTCTCCGCCGGGCCGGTTATAGGTCTTTGTGATTCCATTCAACTCGATCATGCCAACCTTCTCCCTACTGTGAATTCATATCGCCGATCAGCACTTCATCGCCTTCATGAAGTCCTCCAACAATCTCCCAGTAACTGTCATCGCGGATGCCGGGGCTGACCCAGCGCTGCACTGTCTTGCCGGCGCTCCGGCATAGGACAAAGGCGCGGCTCCCCGCGCGGCGCACGGCCCGAATGGGCAGGGCCAGGGCCTGCATGTGTCTTTCGAGGTCGACCTTGACGGTCGTCGTCATCTCCGGGCGGAGAGCATAATCGCGCGGCGGCGTGAAGCGCACCACGACCACGTAGTCGACGACGTTGTCGCGGATCTCAGCCTTGGGGTGGATGGCTGTGACGACGCCATGAAACTCGCGGTCCCCGTAAGTGTCCACAGTGAAGCGCGCTCTCTGCCCGACTCGAATACGCCCGATGTCGGTTTCGTCGACGTACGCCCAGACCTCGAGGCGTGAAAGGTCGAGCAAGGTGACGAAGGTGGGCGCCGCGAAGCTCGCGGCCACGGTTTCTCCTTCCTGCGTGGTGACCGCCGAGACCACGCCGGGGATGGGAGCAATAATCTGCGTAAAACCCAGTTGCGTGGTCGAGTCGGCGAGCGCGGCACTGGCCTGATTCCGCTGCTGATCTGCAACTGAGAACGATTTTTCCGCAAGATCGAGGTCGCTCTTCGCAATGATCCGGGCATCGTGCAACTGGCGCTTGCGCTGAAGATCCACTTGGGCATATTCCAGATTTGCCTGCGCTACACGCAGCGCCGCAGCGTCCGCATCGCGTCGCGCAACAAACTCGCGGCTATCCAGTTCTGCAAGGGTCTGCCCTTTTGTGACGTGATCACCGATCTGCACGAAGAGGCGCATCACTACACCGGAGACACTCGATCCAACGTTCACTTCGGCGCCCGTCATCGGCTTGATGACCCCGGTGGCCTTTACCGCGGTTCCAATGTCTCGCCGGGTGACCCGCACAACCTCGGCATTACGAAGAAGTTCCTGCGAATGCGCCACATCGAACCGCCGCCACAGTGCGATTCCGATACCAACCAGTCCGAAGACGACACCGGCTACGATGATTCTGCGCATTTTGCGCCCCCGCTGTGCGCAGTTTCAGCTTGGGGAAACGCAGTGTCTGGAGTATTTCTGCAATGTAACAGAATGTAATTAACATCAGACCGCCGGATTGGTATCGGCTGGGGCTGAGGAACGCACGTGGGCGCGTTTCGATGCGGCAATCCACTCAGGAGATTCGGCGTGATTCTATAGTCATGGCTGGCGACAAGGGGGTTTGCCAGGTCCGTTCTGAGGGGAAGATTCCGGCGCCGCGCCCAGCACCGGCTATGAGTGTCTGGACAGTCAATTAATTTGAACGAGACCAGACATCGTGCTGGCGCCGTCGACAGTGCAATGACTAGCGTGCGTCGACCTGCCACAACCAGACGTCGCTGTCGACGGCACGATCGACAAATGCAAGTTTGCGGCCGTCCGGAGAGGGAACCGGCGGGGCCAGCTTGTCATCGGCAGTTCCATCTTCGACCTGGTCAGAATGAGAGGAAGAAATCAAATCAGGCCTTTGCCCTCCACGATGCGCACATAGCGATTAGGAGCAAGGTAGGTGAGCTTCTCGATGTACTTGCTGGGCGCCGGCCAGTGAATCTCCAGTTCGTCGATGCGCGCGGCCGATCCGATGCCGAGGATTTCGCGCGGGTCATGGGATGAGAGATAACTCCCGCCATTGTTCTTCAGACGCGATCTCGTTGTCCCTCCCGCTTTCCAGACCATGCACGCGCCGATCGCATCGCGATTGCAGGTGACCCCCTCAAGTTTCAATCCCAGCCAGTTGTTTCCGCGTGCGGCGTTGTTTTTAAGAAGAACGGGAGGACCGCCGTTGATACCAATCACTACATCGAGTGCCCCGTCATTGTTGTAGTCGCCCACGGAAAGCCCTCGAGCCGAGAAGTCCTTCTGAAATGCGGGCCCGGCTGCCTGGCTCACGTTTTGCAATTTGCCGGTTCCATCCTGGCGGTAAAGCAGAAACGGTTCCTCATGTTTTACCTGCATGGAGTAGGCATCGATCATGTCGTCAGGATGTCCGTTCGCAAGCAGCAGATCCACGAGGCCATCATTGTCGTAGTCGAAATACTTCACCCCCCATCCGCTCATCAGCCTTGTATCGCGGGCTATGCCCAACTTCTCTGACGCATCGTGAAACGATTCATCCTTGTTGTTGATGTAGGTCGAATACATCTCGTGATCCACATTGGAGACGAACAGATCCTGCCATCCGTCTCCATCGAGGTCGGCCGCATCGACACCCATGCCTGAGCGTGTACGTCCGTTCGCGCTGAAGCCAACTCCGGCCTGCAGAGCAATCTCATCCCATTTCCAACGGCCGTCGGGTCCGGGGCCGCGATTCACAAAGAGGAAGTTCTGGACCGTATCGTTGGCGACGAAGAGGTCCATGCGGCCGTCATTGTTGATATCCGTAGCCACCACGCCAAGTCCCTTGCCGAGAGCGGTCGCTATATCGGTACCCTTGCTCACTTCGGTAAACGTGCCGTCGCCGTTATTGTGGTACAGAAAACTTGCTGAAGGGCTGAAAACCCGCGGGACACAGTAGTAATTTTTTCCGAGCTGATTGTTCCCGCATTGCAGCTTGCGTACCCCCGAGTAGTCCACGAAACTGCAAACAAATAAATCGAGCCGCCCATCATTGTCGTAATCGAACCAGACTGCGCTCGTCGTCCACCCCGGAGTCGCCACCCCCGCATGATCCGTCACATCCGTGAACGTGCCGTCGTGGTTGTTCTTGTACAGAGTGCAGCGCCCATAGGCCGTCACAAAGAGATCGGGCCAGCCGTCATTGTCGTAATCTCCAACCGCGACCCCCATTCCGAACTGCGATCCGCAGACCCCGGCCTTCTCGGTGACGTCGGTGAACGATCCATCGCGATTGTTCTTGTACAGGGCGTTGCGAACCGGTTTGGAGGGCTTCCAGAAATCGCTCGGGCCGCTGTTGACGAGAAAGATGTCCATCCAGCCATCGTTGTCGTAATCGATAAAAGCACAGCCCGGCCCGAGCGCTTCCGGCAGGAAGTGGCTCTCTGACATCGCGTTTTCATGAATCCAATGGATACCGGAGGCGGACGGCGGCACTTCAATGAACAACGGGTCGTGTCGCGACGCCTGGGACCATGCCGGAATCTTCAGGAGCTTCGCCACCGCCCCTGCCATGCTGAGTCGCATAAAACGACGTCGGGAATGAGTCATGCGCGATCCCGCCATTTTGGCCGATGCAGCCGATTTTCGCTGCGTCCAGATTCATTCTGTGCAACTTTGAGGCTTCGTCTAACCGGGGTAGGGTTCATTGGGTTTCACGATCCGGATGCGATGGTCCGAGAATTTGTAGTGCGCGCCGGGTAAATCAATTTTAGGCATATGACAGGAAACGCACTGGCTTTTTGACACCGGGCAGGCCTTTGCTTTCACTTTTCCGCCTGCATGGCACGCCTGGCACCTGGCATCGTAGTCCACCGGTTTCGCACTTGCCTCGGTATGCGGGTCGTGACAAGCGAGACAACTGATGCGCGCATCGTCCGGATCGTAGCATTTACTCTCCGTGAGACGATACGGCTGGAACCGCACATTGGCAATGCCTGGCCTCGCTTGCATGGCGATCTCGGCCCAGGTACGGTGACACTGGCCGCAGAAGTTGGACACCTGCTCGGCAGACAGATTTTGCAGGCTGGTCAAGCCGGGCGGGACGGCGGGCAGGCCACTGTTACGCGCCATTGCAGCAAGGTGGGCGGCCGTGGCCTGATGACAATGTTCGCATTGCACTCCGGGTATCATTTTTTCCAGCGTCAATTCGGTCCCACGATCAGCGCTGGTAGCATGACATCCGAAGCAGAGGCGCTTTTCGTCGGGGCTTATCAAGCGTCCTGCCGCTTCATCCAAATTGGGAGGAAGGGAATTGCCGCCACCCAGCGTAGGCCCCAAGCCATCCAGTTCGTGGAACCAGCTCATGCGGCTCTCGTAAAAGTTGCCATCCCTCTCCAGGATGTAGGTCTGGCCCATCGCGGAACTGGCGCCGAACGCCCAGCGGATGGGCACCGTGATGGTAGCGCTGCCGTCGCTCACCGAATAGAGGCTCTGGTCCCCTTTGCGTTCGATGCGATAGGCGTATTTGCCGTATGTTGCAGTGAGGAGGGGATGATCTATGAGGACTCTGCACTGCTCCACCGTTTCAGCGGCGTGCCCCATGCCCGTGGCCGGCTGGGATCGTGCCTCGGCATGACACCGCACGCATGCGGCGGGGTCTTGCGCTTCAACCATCGCGGGGAGGACAAATGACAGGAGCAGCCCAATCAGTAAAGGTCCTGATCTCATCATCACCAATTCAATGCAGACCCCCAGACGAACGGAGTCGCGGGATCACTGCAGCTTGCCTTCATTCTGTTTGACGCCTGGCTGCTTCGCCTGCGCTTCAGCCGTGAGTTTCTGGACGATTTCACGCTCTCGCTTGCTGTCTTCGGGACGCTTGAGGCGATAGTAGACCAGCGCCAGCGAGACATGCGCTTCAAGGAACTGGGGCCAATCCCGGACGAGCGCCTCCAGCATCTGCCGCGATTTGTCGGGGGACCCGTCGTCCAGTGCCAGCAGCGCCAGTTGGTAGCGCACTCCCGGATCTCCCGGCCTTGTCTCTCCGGCACGCTCGAAGTACTTCCGCGCCAGGGCGTAATTCTGTTCCTGCTTGGCCAGGGCTCCAAGTTGCAAGTTGGCCTCGAAGTTGTAAGGATCTTGCCCCAGCCCGGCCTTGAACTCCTTTGCTGAGAGATCGGAGTCGCCGGTGAACATCAGCGCATTGGCATAGAGAACATGAACCTCGGGGAGATTCGGATTCAGAGCGATCGCCTTGGCGAATTCATCGCGTGCGCCGGCGTAGTCCTGCACGCCCATCTTCGCGGTGCCCAACATCAGGTGCGCCTCGGCCGAGTCCCCGTTGCTCAGGATGCGATCGACCAGGACCTGGCCCTCGGCCACGCGCTTCTGCCGAATTAAAGCCGTCCCGAGAAGATAGGCGATGGCCAGATCGTCGGGAGACTTCGGTGCCTCGGGCTCGAGAATGCGGATGACGTCCGTCTCTCGACCCAATTGCATGTAACAGTCGGCGAGCAGCAGCAGAGCCTGCCGGTTATCCGGCTTCTCCGCATGCACCTTTTCGAGTTCCTTTGCGGCATCCTCGATTTTGCCCATCTTGTAGTAGCAAAGCGCGAGATTGAGCCGGGCCTCGGCGAGGGAAGGAGATTGACGGAGGGCGATCTGGTATTCGGCGATGGCCTCCTCAAAACGGCCCAGACCGGCGAGGGCGGCGCCCAGGTTGGAATGGATTGCAGTTGCCTCGGGATGCGTCTGGAGGAACTGCCTGTACTCCGCCGCCGCGCCCTCAAGATCGCCGGACCGCTGCTTTTGCTGCGCATCCTGCACCAATCCTTGTGCTGACTGCGCGATTGCCGCGAGAGGCAGGATGAGGAGAAGAATGAATAGCAACGTCCGCATGATTACGCCAGATCCCGAAGACACGAACGACGGGGTACGCTGACCCCGCCGTCGCCCTGTTTGGCTTGCGTTCGAACCTAGAAGTAGAACTTGACGGCAAACTCCATAATGCGGGCGCCCTGCTTCTGCGTCGTCTGGCCGAAGTTCGTATTGGCTTGCGTGATCTGTTCCGTAACCGGGTCTTGTTCAAACTGCAGGGTCAGGTTGCTCCCGGTCGGGAACGAGTATAACGGGTGGTTGAGGAAGTTGTAAGCCTGCACCCTGAACTGGAGTTTCTTCTTCTCCGACATATCGAAGTTCTTGAACACCGACAGGTCCGAATTTACAAATGCCGGGCCATAGGAGACGGGTAGCATCGTGGGACCGTTCTGTCCCGGAGTGGTGGGCGCCACGAAGCAACTGGAGTTCGCGTATTCATGAGACGCCTGGTGGTTGCTTGGATTGCAAGTTACAAGCGGATTCAGTTGCTGCCCGTTGGTTCCCAGGATCGATTGGTTATTGATAGGAATCCCCGTGGGGTTGGCCGCACTGACCGAACCCGGAATGATGGCCGCGGATTGGGGGCAGGTAATGCCCATTGCCGTTTCCTGCGCCGTCGGGACGCAACTCAGGGCCATGTTGTAATTCGTGTTGGCGGGATTATTCGGGTTGTAATTGCCGCCATACGTGATATTGGCGCCGCTCTGGGCTTGTGTGACCCCCGAGAACTGCCATCCGTTCAGGGCTCCGTTCACAAATGGATTTACATGCACCCGGTTGCCGAGATCGATGGAGTACGCGATGTTGAACAGGTTGCGGCGATCGGAGGGCAGGATACCGTAATTGGCGTGAAGATCGAAGGGGTTGATCGTGGGCGCGACAATACCAAGGGCCTTCTGCCACGTGTAGTTGGTCTGAATTGTGTAGAGCCCGGAGTGGCGCGCCCAGCTGACCTGCAACGCGTTGTAGTTGCTGTAGAGGTTGTTGGTTGCAAGGTTCAGATCGCCGTATCCCTGCAGGGGACGGTACTTGTCGGCGTTGGCAGTTCCCGGATTGCTGGCAGTAAACAGCGCACCTGCCGGCACCAGGTTGATGTTGCCTCCCGCGCCGCCGAAAGTGTTCTGCAGATCGCGGCTGCGATTGCCCACGTACGCCATCTCCATCAAGCCCTGCCATGGGGTAGCCTGGTCGACGGTCACGCTCCAGCTGTCGGTGTACGGCTGCTTGTCATCCTTGCTATCGACGGCGGCCGGCGAAGCGGGAGTCGCAGCGAGATCAAGGCAGGAAAGATTGGCCGTGAACAGCGGCCCCCCACTCGCGGGGTTCGTGGGACAACCGGCCCCTCCCACCCAGTTGGTCGGAGACAAGGTGGCGGTTGCCACGCCTGCCGATGCATCCAGCCCGCTGGTGAACTGCCCGGAGTGATAGTAGAAACGTCCCCATCCGCCGCGGAAAACGGTTTTGCCCGTGCCGTGTACGTCGTACGCCGCTCCCAGGCGCGGCTGGTAGAACAGCGCCCGCGTCGGGAAGCCTCCTACCGGAACCGACTGGTTTCGGGCGTGCCATTCAAATCCGCAGAACGTGGGCGATCCGGCGCAACTCGAATTGTATTGCGTCTGGTCGAAGATCGAGTACCCAAAGCCCAGGCCGTCAATCCATGGGGTGAAATGACTGAAGCGCATCCCGAATTCCAGGGTCAGCTTCCGGCCGGCCTTCCACGAATCCTGGGCGAAGAATTCCCACGTGGTGTAGTTAATGTCGTTAATTCGGTTCTTGTTGGTTTCGGTGTAGTTCGACAGGTTGCCGGTCAGCAAGTCGGCGTACTCGTTTCCATAGCTGAACGAATTGCCGCTGGCTGAGACCTGGAGCAGCCCGTTGGTGTCGTTGTTAGCCGGCTGTGCATTCCTGATCCACTCGTAGAACCCGCCCGCCTTCAGCGTGTGCCCCCTCAGCACCTTCGTGAAGGTATCGCTGCCGCTGGGCATGTACTTGTTTGCGTACAAGCCCGCCGAGGCTCCGCCGGCTTCGAATCCGCCCGGATTGAATACGAGCGCGGCTTCGCTGGGGCCGTATTGTCCGAATGATGGAATCTGCGATACGCCGTTATTGAACATTCCCGGGTACCCATAGCCGACCTTGGTCCGGTCCACCTTCGAGGGATCCTGGAATACGTTGGGGAATCCAACAAATGTGTATGCCAGCACCGTCTCGTTAGTCATGCTCGCGTTGAAGACGTGAGTCAGCGTGCCGGAAACGGAATCGGAGCGGTTACGGCCCTCGATGGGCGTCGGATACGGGACCTGGTCGCCATTGCGCCACCAGAGGCCAACCGGGAACTGCTGAACCTCTCTCTGGTAGTTGTAGCGCACGAACACCTTGGTGTTGTCGCTGATGTTCCAGTCGCCGCGAATCGCCCACTGGCGATTGTTCTGGTTAAAGATCTCCGCCTGTACGTAGTTATAACCGCCGGTGGCGTTCGGATCCTTGTTCGGCGCGGGATACAGCTTGGCCAGGGCGAGCATGTTCGGGTCGATGCACTTGCCGTTCGGAGCGCCGCTGCACATCGGAATCGTCGTGCCTCCGAATGCTGCCAGACCCGCGGAATTGATCTGGCCTGGGGCCTTCCCCGAGGCGGTCACATTTCCTTCCGCGGCTACCGATGAGGGAGAGAAGTCGCCCGCCAGTAGCGCCTGGGTCGGCACCGTCGCTCGCAGCAACCCCGTGTCTAGGGTCTGGTAGTAATATTCAAACCCCGTCCAGAAGAAAAGCTTGTCGCGATTCTTGTTGAATCCCGTGCCCGGAATCCGCACCGGGCCGCCGATGGTGCCGCCGGGGTAGTAATACGCGTTCGAGGGCTGCTGAACACCGCTGTTGTTGTTGAGCCAGTCGTTGGCGTTCAGGACGTGGTTGCGTGCGGAGAAGTAACCGCTGCCATGAAAGGCCGAGCCGCCCGCCTTGGTCACCGAGGTGATGACGATGGGGCCTTTCTGTTCCTCTGCGCTGAAGTTCGAGGTCAGGACTTTGAATTCCTGCACGAAGTCCGAATTCGGATTTACCGGCGTATCGCAGTTACAACCAGGATCGGAGACGTGCGCGCCGTCCGCCGTGATGTCGAGAGAATTTGTCGGAAGCCCATTGTAGCTGTACGCGGCGTTCAACGGGCTCTGACTGCCGGAATCGCCGTTGGCATTGATCCCGATCGTCTGTCCGTTGTAGTTCGACTTGTTCGAGGTTCCATTCTGAATGCCAAATCCGGGAACGATCTTGATGTATTCCGCGGCATTGCTTCCGACCTGGGTAAAGTTCTCCAGTTGTTCGGTCTCCAGGGAGAAGGACTTCTCGCCGGAATCGGTTACGGCAAGGGACGCGTTCTCGGCGTTAACCTGAACCGTCTCGCCCGCCGCACCGACCTCGAGTTGCACGTTCACATTGCGGTTTTCGCCGCCGCCGAGACTGATGTCAACTGCCTTGTACACGCGAAAATTGGGCGCTTCCGCCGTTAGGTCGTATGTGCCGACCGGCACAGAGGCAAAGGTGTAGTACCCCCCACCGTTTGTGGTGGTATCTCGAGTGGAACCCGAGGTCGAATCTCGCAGCGTAATCTTCGCATTCGGGACCACTCCGCCTGAGGGGTCGGAGACAACTCCCGTGAGAGTTCCAAAGATTCCTTGCGCAAGAGAAGGATAGGCACTGACAAGAAGCGCCGCCAGGATAATCACAGGACACACCAACCTTCGTAGCATCACAAATGCCTCCGAAGTGATCTCGAAATAAGGTCTTCCAAACGGATCGGGGAACGCCGATGTCAATTCGCAACGAGTGTCGAATCGGGGAACTTAAACGATTTTCTTGCGCGGCTCGGGGAGAGCAACATTAAGCAGCACCGATATATAACTCCCATATGTCTGACGATGTCAAGCCAAAAGTCGTGCTTCGTCTTAACCCGAAGATGGGGAGTAGGTTATTTTGCCCATCGGCACGTTCATGACCGGCGACTTCGCTTAGCCGCTGCGGCCGAGTTTGTACTAGGTGCCCAGTCCTGGCACTTGTCCATGCGCGCGATTCAGATCGTCAAGGAGTCTGTCGAAGGTCTCCCCTATCATGGTCTGGAAGGAGAGATCAGTGTTCACCCGCGACGGCGTTCGGAAATTCCACGGCTGGACCCACGCCAGCCTCAATCTTGTACTGGACCACCTGTCGACAATCCCCACATCCGATTATGGAAAGAAATTACCCGGCTTTGGTTTCCGCACGCTTCGTGAACAAGTGATTCACATCTTCAATTGCGAAGCGTTCTGGATCCACACGCTCCAAGGGTTACGATATATCGACCGGAAACCTGAGGAATGCCCTGCCGTCGGAGATGCGCGACTCCTGCAGCAGGACGTCATTCGGCGAACCCACGCGTATTTGTCGAACCTGACCAATCAACATCTCAATACCGATACGGAACTTCGTTTCTCCGATGGAGACGTCGCCGTCCGCACGCCTGCGCTTGTTCTTCATCATGTCTTGACCCATGCCTTTCATCACAAGGGCCAGATCGTTGCCATGTGTCGTGCGCTGGGCCAGCCTGCGCACGATACGGATCTCAACCAGTTTGAATAAACAACCACTGAAGCGTCCCCATCGTTCCCATCGCTCGCGGAACGGGCCCCTCGAGATCTGGCGATTCGATGCTGTTCAGCCCCTGGCCTGAACTATTCGCGACAATCCGACATTCATGGAACCGTGCCCCGCATTTCTTCGTATGGGGCTGTCATGGCACACGATCTGCGTTGCGCGCTGCGCGCGATCTTGTCACATCGTTGGTTCTCGGCAGCGGTAGTGGCCACACTGGCGCTGGGGATCGGTCTGAACACGATGGTGTTCACCCTCATCAATGCTGTGCTCTTCAAACCTGTGCCGTTGCCGGGCGGGGCGCGCCTGGTTTCGATCATGTGCCGTAGTCTCTCGGACAAAGATCGCCAACTGTCTCTCTCGAATCTCGACCTTCAGGAATACCGCGCGCAGAGCCGGTCATACGAGTCTCTCGAGGCCGCCACCGACGAGGGAGGCGTGCTGAGCGAACATGGCAATCCTCCCCAGTCCTATCACCTTGAGCACGCTACAGCCGGAATCTTCTCAATGCTGCACACGGACGCCGTTCTTGGCCGCGGCTTTGTGGCGGCGGACGAACTCGCCGGCGCCGACCCAGTGCTCGTAATCGCATATGGAGTCTGGCAAGATCGGTACTCGCGGTCACTCGCAGTGATCGGACAGAAAGTACGTGTAAACGGCCAGCCCGCCACGATTGTCGGCGTCATGCCGAAGGGGTTCCGCTTTCCCACCGGGGTGGATCTCTGGATGCCCCTTACACCGACGGCCGATCTGGCAAAGCGCGACAACCGCCCGCTGCGTGCCTACGCGATTCTCAAACCCGGCGTCTCCCTTGCCCAGGTGCAAGCCGAACTCGACGGCATCGCCGGTCGCCTTGCGCATCAATATCCAGAGGACAAAGATATCGGCGCGAGCGTCCTGACGTTTCAGCAGCGATTCAACGGCGGAAACATCCGGCTCATCTTCCTGCTCATGCTCGGCGCGGTGGGATTTGTCTTGCTCATCGCCTGCGCGGATGTGGCGAACATGATGCTCAGCCGGGCGCTCGACCGCCAGCGCGAGATGGCGATTCGCACCGCGCTCGGCGCATCACGCTGGCGGATTATGCGCCAGTTGCTGATTGAGAGCCTGCTGCTCAGTGCCGGCGGCGGCATTCTGGGGCTGGGACTGGCGGCGCTCGGGATTCGCTGGTTCGACCATTCCACCGCCGAGGTCCGGCCCTATTGGATCGAGTTCACCACCAACTACACGGTTCTGGGCTATTTCGCCGCCCTGTGCATTTTCAGCGCACTGCTTTTTGGCACCATGCCCGCGCTCCGCTCATCGCGCCCCAACCTGAGCGCGATGATCAACGAAGGCGGGCGCAGCGTCGGGCGCCGCCAGGGAGGATGGCTGTCGTTCGGGCTGGTAGTCTTTCAATTCGCCCTGACGCTGGTGCTGCTTACCGGGGCCGGCATCTTTATCCGCAGCCTCTTCGCAGGACTGGCGGTTAACCCATTCATTCCTTCGCGCCAGCTCTGGACGGCACGCTTGGACCTTCCCGATGCCCGCTACAAGGACACCGATGCGCGGCAGCGCTTCTACGACCAGCTTCTGCCGCGCCTGCGCGCCTTGCCGGGCGTGACCAGCGTTGCGCTGGCATCAGTGCCGCCGGGAATGGGATCGTGGCGACACCAGATCGAGTTCGAGCACCAACCAATCGAACACGCCGCGCAGCGGCCATGGATTGCGCTTATCGCTAACTCGCCGGGTTACCTTGAGACCATTCATCTGCCTTTGCTGCGTGGTCGCAACTTCAGCGACCTCGACGGCACTGCGAACCGGGAGACGGCAATCATCACCCGCGAAGGCGCCGAGCAGTTCTGGCCAAGGCAGGATCCCATCGGGAAGCGCTTCAGGATCTATGACGAAAAAGGCAAGGCCGGCGACTGGATCTCTGTCGTGGGGGTGTCGGCCAGGATGGTGCAGGAACTGGTCAGCAATGATGCCAAGCCGCCGTTCTTCGTGCCCTACCGCCAGGAGGGCTGGAATAACATGGCCTTGGTCCTCGAGTCGTCAACTAACCCTGTTCCCTCCGTCCGCACAGCGGTCCAGGCTCTTGACCAGGATTTGCCTTTGACAGATATTTACCGCCTCGATCAAGCCGTCGAGCATGAGATATGGTTCCTCCGCTTGTTCGGCGAATTGTTCTTCGGCTTCGCGCTTGTCGGCTTGCTGATGGCCTCGGTGGGTATCTATGCCGTGATGGCTCATGCTGCCGCCGGCCGCACGCGCGAAATCGGAGTGCGCATGGCTCTCGGCGCCAGTGTGCGCAACATACTTGCCTTGGTGATGGCCCGCGGCTTGTGGCAAATCGCGGCTGGAGTTGTGCTCGGCCTCGCCGCCGGCATTCCAATTGCGCGCATCATGGCTTCGCTGCCCATCGGCGTCTCGCCGTCTGACCCGGCCGTGTTCTTTACCGTCGCCTCTGTGCTGGTGTCGGTGGGCATCTTCGCCTGTTGGCTGCCCGCGCGCCGCGCCGCTGCTCTTGATCCCGTGAAAGCTATACGCTACGAATAGCGCACTAACATATCTCGCGATCGCCACAGGTTGTTCAGGCAAAAAAAGTCCCGTTCCCACCCTCTCCGGTGGGAACGGGGCAAAGCGGCACGAATTCCGCTGGTATCAGAAGTAGAGCTTCGCCCCGAACTGGAAGACCCTTGGATCAAAGGCCGACGTCACCTGGCCGAAATTGCTGGCGCCCAGCGCGTTGCTTACTTGGTCGAACTGCGTGTGGTTCCAGACGTTAAAGCTCTCGGCTCGAAGCTCGAGCCTCCGTTCCTCACCGAACTGGAAGCTCTTGAACAGGGAAAGATTCCAGTTGTCACGGCCGGGTCCGCGAAGAGAATTGAAGCCGGCATTGCCCCACGCACCTGATGCCGGAGATGCAAATGCCGCAGTATCGAACCACTCACCGACCTTGTGGGGATAGGAAACGCTGCTGACTTTGTCCGGGCGGTTGGTTGCGTTGGGCAAACCGTTCCCGCTTTGGCCGCCCGTCAGTTGCGGGTTGATCGGCAATCCGGATGTCATCGTTACGATTCCGGATATCTCCCATCCCCCAAGAGTTGTTCTCAGAAGGCGGTTCGGACTCTTTTCGAAGAAGGGAATGTCGTAAATGAAGTTCACAGCGGCATTGTGGGTTCTGTCGTAGCCGCCCGGTCCGTTGTCGTACTTCCATCCGAGATACGGATTCGAAACATTGGAGAGATCAGCGCCTCCGTTCCCGCCGAGCGTAGGATCGACGCTGTGCGACAGAGTGTAATACGCCCGCATCGTCAAAGTCCGGATCTGGGAGTTTAAGTCAACCTGCAGCGAGTTATAGTGCGAGTTAGCTTCGTTTGTGGACATATCGATGGACTGGAAACCAGGATAAGGCAAGCCTGGTGCGGTGTTGTACTGGCCGCCGGCGATGAGCGTCGGCAGGTAGCTCTCGTCGGGAAGGTTGATTTGTCGGTAGTCGTTCTGATATCGATTCTGGTTCCCAACGTAAGCAATCGCCAGAACCGTTCGGGCGTTCAACTGCCGCTGCACTCCGGCGCTGTATTGATAGCTGGCCGGTTGTTTGTATCTGTCGATCTCCAGCCCCGTAATGCTGGCGGGATTGATTGGCTTCGCGGCGACGTTCCCAGTAGCGACCAAAATACTCGGATTTTCGAGAGTGACGCTGTTGTTATTCACGCTGAGACTGAAGGGAATGTTGGGCCCGGCGTTATACATGTCGTTGCCTTGAATGCGCTCATACATGATCCCGAATCCGCCCCGGAGCACTGTCTTGCCGTTGCCCGCTATGTCGTAAGCAAAGCCGACACGCGGACCAAATGTTGCCCAGTTGTTGTTGACCAGTCCCTTCGGAACGCCTTTCTGGCCGGGGACACCAATACCATTCAGGTACAGCGGAACGCCCGCCAGAATGGGATTCGGGCTTGTGCCGAGCCCGGGACTTCCGGGGCTGATTGTTCCGTCTGGAAGAAGAACCGCCGCGTCGGCCGGGTTATAGAGGGCGGGGTAAAAGTTTCCCATGCGATTGTTGGCCTCGTACGTGTGCGGGACGCCGTCCCAGCGCAGCCCAAGGTTGATAGTAAGGTTCCGATTCATGCGCCAGTTGTCCTGAATGTATGCGGCCCATGAAACATTGTTCCAGAGGCCGTGATCCTGCACGGCCAATTCGTTGTAGCTCTTCGCAGTGCCGAGAAGGAAGTCGGCGAAGTCGCTTCCCGTAAACGTGCCGTCAAAATTGAATGCGCCCTGGGTCGTTCCAAACAGATCCTGCACCTTCTTGTACAGCGCCCAGCTGCCGCCGATCTTGAGCTGATGCGCTCCCCTGGTCCAGGAAACATCGTCTCGCACCTGGTAATCATCGGCCGTGTTGTGCCAAGGCCAGCTGGAGATTTCGAAGTGGCTGCCGATCGATCCGTTCAGGTCAATGTTGGGGATGCGATTGAGATTATTGGGGCCCGAGAAGAGTCGTGAATTGGAGGAGTCGTAACCGTCGGGAATCGAAAGACTCTTCAAACCCGACCCAGCATAGGGAACAATGTTGATCCTGTTGCCGTTGTAGTTGACCGCGGTCTCGTTGAGAAGGTTCGGACAGATTGTGTAGGTTGCATGCACGACCGCGCTATAGGAAGGGTTCCCGAAGGTGTCGCCCACGGTCGGCACATTTGCGCCGCTCCATTGACTCACGCCGAAACCCTGCGAGACCTGCTCTGCTATGAAATGTCCAAAGATCGACAGCTTGTCGTTGAAATTGTGGTCTATGCGCACTACTTCTTCGGTCAAGTCGGTCGGAGAATTGTTTCCCCCAATGAAAGTCGGCTTACCGTCTGCGGTGACAGTGTTCGGAGCCGGGAAAATGCCGGCTGTCATCAGTGCGGTCGCATTCGGTGAAATCATGCAAGCCGGAATCGTGTTGTCGGGAAATGGCGCACCCTGCACGATGCCGGCGGGCAGAACGCCCCCAGGACAATTTCGCCCCAGCACCGCACTTGCGACAGCGGCGGCGCCGGGAACCTGGATTGCCTGGGCGCCAAAGTTGCCGCCATAGGTCGACTTATCCGGTACTGGCTGATTCGTCAATCCACCTTGAATCAGGCGTCGCCACTCCTGGTTGTAGAAAAAGAAAGTGCGCTTGCGTTCTGGATTGTAGAGCTTTCCCAGCGTAACAGGCCCGCCGGCATTGAACCCGAATACGTTGAGGCGCAGCTCCGCCACCTTTTGCGGCGCCGGATTGAAGTAGTTGCGCGCATCGAAAGCGTCGTTGCGATTAAACTCCCACGCCGAGGCGTGGAACGACTTGGTACCGGATTTGAGAACCATCGACATCGTCCCCGCCGATGACAGCCCATAGTCCGCGCTGTAGTTTGACGTCAGAGTCCGGAATTCCGCGATCGCATCGCTCGAGGGAGCGATGCTCATTCCGCCGGCGCCGCCGCGATCATCATCTTCCCCGCCATCCAGCAGGTAAATGTTGTGATTCTGACGCAAGCCGTTGAATTCCACGCTGGCATCTCCGCCGACTGGAGTATTGACCTCACCGGCGCTCATGCCCCCCGCACCGATCTGGCTTGAGGCGCCTGGCACAAGTGCGGCAAGCTGGTACATGCTTCGTCCGCTCACCGAGATCTGGGATATCTGTTGACCGGTGATCACGCTGCTTTGCTCACCGGAGTCAGTCTGAACCCGCACCGTATTTGCCTCCACGGTGATGGTTTCCTGAACTTCGCCGACCTGCAGCTGAAAGTCGAGTCGATCGCGGTCCCCGACTTGAAGGTTTACGTTTTGCTGTTCCGCCGCTTTGAAGCCCGCGGCTTGAGCTTTTACGCCGTAGTGGCCGATGTTCAGGTCTGGAAAAGCATATTGACCGGCAGTGTTGGTTTGAATACTTCTCGTCACTCCTGACTCGACGTTGGTGACGGTGATGGTGACATTCGGAAGCGCGGCACCGGCAGGATCCGTGACGGTGCCCACTACGGTTGCCTGTTGCCCGCCCGCACACAACGAGAAGCCAAACACGGGCGCCATCAGAAGGAGTGTGAAACGCAAGATAGTCTGTTTTCGTACGGAAGAACGGAGTTGAACTTCACGCATCACGGCCAGAATTGAATTCCTCATACATGTCATTCTTTTTGCTCCAGTATCCGATTAGGACCCCGGCGAGGTCGCCGTTGTCGCAATTCTCAGAGTGCAATCGTTACTGGTCGCTGGCCATAGCCGCTTCCCGCGTTTCAGTCATAACCACTGCCAAGCCCAAGAGTCTGCGGAACCTACGGGCATGAACTTGCCGCGAATCGTTCTGCAGCCACCAGAAATTGGAGCGGGATCAAGAGTCTGCAACTACGTCGCGGAGAGCGCGCGAAGGAACACGGACGCATTCCTCCTCACACAGGCCAGCTCGAACCGGAAATCCCGATTCCTCCTGAGCATGCGTGAACCGCGGAGATTTCCTGACGCTTACTCTGGTTTTTGGCTCAGCCGGGCACCAAGGCCCGCATTCGCTTCACCGCACTGGAAATTTGCTCTGTCGTCGTACTGCCAAAGCCAAGTACGAAACCCTGGCGCGGCTTTTTCCCGGCGTAGTACCGGGAGAGCGGGAAAAGCACGAGTCTCTCCTTTGCCGCGCGAACAGAGATATCCAGGTCGTTGAATCCTTCCGGCAGGGTTACAGAAACATGCATCCCTGCCGAGGAGCCGTGCACTTCCAGGAAGTCTCCAAATTCAGCCTGAATGGATTCGATCAGTACATTCCTTCGCTCGCCATAGATCTGGCGCATCTTTCGAATGTATCGTCCGAGATGGCCAAGCTCCATAAAATCGGCGAGGGCTTCCTGAAGCAGATAAGGAGGAAAGATATCGGTGGCGAACCGAACCGCCTCGAACAGGTTTACCAGGTCATGCGGAATGACCATATACCCCATCCGCAGGGATGGGAGAAGCATCTTGCTGAATGTCCCGATATAGATGACGCGCGAATTCACATCAAGTCCCTGCAATGAAGCGATCGGCCTGGTATCAAAGCGATATTCGCTATCGTAGTCATCCTCGATAATCCAGGCTCCCGCGCTCTGCGCCCAGTTGAGCAAGTGAAGGCGGCGGGTCGCACTCATCGTTGACCCAAGCGGAAACTGATGAGATGGAGTGACGAACGCGGCTTTCGCTCCGTTCGACCGGGGCGCCTTCGCTATGTCCATTCCCTGCTCATCCACCGACACCAGTTTCAAGCGGCAACCTGCCGCCTCGAGCAGCGTCCTTTCCAGGTGGTATCCCGGCTCTTCAACCAGCACTGAGTCTCCCGGATTGAGAAGAACGCGCGCTGTGATATCGAGCGCCTGCTGAGAGCCCGACACAATCATGATCTGGTCCGGGTCGCATTTGGCCGAACGGGCGGTGCGCAAGTAACGACAAATCTCCTGTCGAAATCGCGGCGAACCCATCGGATCAATTCTTTGTAACGAGCTCGAACACGGGTTTCGGCTGTGATGGTTCACGAGTCCGGACCAGACCTGAAACGGAAATTGGTCAAATGCAGGCTGATGAAGTCCGAACGCGCCCCAGCCCCGCAGATGCGAATCCCGTGGAAATTTTGGATAGAGGAGATTGCGTTTCGCAACCGGCCTGTAGCCCGATGGACCGTGTTCCGGATACGCCGAACGACGTTCCGAAGACATCATCTGCTCAGGCAGCGTCGACGAAACAAAGGTTCCGGAGCCGATCTGGCTCTCGAAGTATCCTTCGGCCAGCAGTTGAGCGTAAGCATGAAGAACCGGAAAACGCGAAACCTGGATCTCGCAAGCCAGCTCTCGACTGGAAGGAATTTTTTGTCCAGGAAGCAGGTCTCCCCGCAGGATGGCCTCTCTGTATCCGTCGTAGACCTGTCGGTGCAGGGGTTTGTCTTCCTCGCGGTCGATCACAAAGACCGGGCTGACCGAGGTATGACTCATCAAGGTGGATTGTAGTGAACCGAATATTTCGGCTCAATCCGCCTTGCACAATGAAATCGCCGCTTCACAACATTCCTTTGATCTGCTCGACATCACCGTGATCGCGACAAATGAATTTGGATCAGGAGAGTGAAGCCGTATAATCTGGCCCATCAACGCAGATGGAAGCCGGAAACATGAACCCCATCTCCAAAACCGTCATTTCCGGGCTGGCAGCGGATTACACGCATTACGACGGTCTCGGCCTTGCCGAGTTGATTGCGTCCGGGCAGATCAGCCCGCTGGAACTGCTCCACGCGGTTCGCCGGCGCGTCAACGCTCTCAACCCGAAGTTGAATGTATTCTGTCAGCTCTTCTATGAAAAAGCCGAAGCTCAGATCCGCGCGGGGCTCGCTCCAGGCCCGTTTCACGGAGTCCCGTTTGCGCTCAAGGATCTTGGGCTGTACCTTTCCGGAACCGTGACATCGGGAGGCAGCCGCATATGGAGTTCCGACGTTGCCACTTTCGACAGTACCTTGTCAGAGCGATATCGACAGGCCGGGTTGGTGATCTTTGGCAAGACCAACTCCCCCGAACTTGGCCTTACAGTCACGACCGAATCGGCTCTGTACGGGCAGACGCATAATCCGTGGAACGCCGAACGAATTGCCGGTGGATCCTCGGGTGGGGCCGCTGCTGTTGTTGCGAGCCGCATTCTTCCGATGGCTCATGCCAGCGACGGAGGCGGGTCGATTCGAGTACCAGCATCATGCTGCGGCGTTTTCGGATTCAAGCCAACGCGAAGTCGCGTGCCGCTTGGGCCGTCCTCCTTTGAAGGCTGGAACGGGTGCACCCATCAGCATGCGATCACAATCTCCGTTCGCGACAGCGCGGCTCTGCTTGACGCGACCGGCGGAGCGGAACTCGGATCGCCGTTCTTCTCGCCTAGGCCGGAGCGTCCGTTTCTCGCTGAAGTCACTGCCGAGCCGGGGCGTCTTCGGATTGCTCTGTTTGCAAGCGCTCCTGCACCCGTGCCAGTCGATCCCGAGTGCGCATCGGCGTTAGCGGCCGCCGCGAAGCTTTGCGAGAGCCTTGGACACCACGTGGAGGAAGCTTCGTGGCCTGCAGAAGTGGAGAGCTTTCGCGAAGCATTTACAACGGTGGTGCAAGTTTCGGTCGCGCGCAAGGTCCAGGATGGGGCTGTGGTTCTGGGACGCCCGCCGCAGCAAAGCGACGTCGAGCTCATGACCTGGGCGATGATGCAGGCGGGAATGAACATTCCTGCTGTCAGGTACTCGCGCGCAATCCAGGATCTGCATGGAACTGGCCTTGCTTTTGCCAGGTTCCTTGAGCGCTACGACCTCATCCTTTGCCCAACACTCGCAAAGCCGCCCATACAACTTGGCGTTCTCGCTCTCTCGCGTGAACCAGAGGCCTGGTTCAAAGACTTTCTGGAGTTCTGCCCGTTCACTGCAATCGCCAACGCAACCGGACAGCCATCGATGTCTGTGCCCCTGCACTGGACGCAGGAGGGACTGCCGGTAGGCACAATGTTCACGGGACGCTTCGGCGAAGACGCCACACTCTTCCGCCTTGCCGGACAACTTGA
>Ga0207098_10109_pt1 | contig 27150 bp, 25 predicted proteins | sample Alteio_BWMinHeat_84_FD_153548 | JGI IMG/M metagenome (GOLD analysis project Ga0207098, IMG submission 153548) | Enriched cells from forest soil in Barre Woods Harvard Forest LTER site, Petersham, Massachusetts, United States -... | ecosystem: Environmental > Terrestrial > Soil > Temperate forest >...
TATTGAAACGGAAGGCGCTGCTAAGATCCGAAGGTTAGAGTCCCTTCTTCGGCACCAAAAAGTCTTTAAACAATTTTAGAATCAATGATTTATAGCGGATCTAACCATCCGCTTTTACTATTTACTACTTGTTGGCTGCTGCTGGCACCCACCAAGGGAGGCGAGTCCGAGAAGCCCGAATGTCCCTGCGGCTGTTGAGGTCGCGAGAAAGTTCGGGCGGGTGGGGTTGGGCAACCGTACCTCGAGTGTGAACGTTGGCGGCGTGCTGTGCTGATCCGGGTTATGGGGTCTCCTTGTTGGGGCGAAGCTGTGCCGCCTCGCAGTCATTGGCTAGAGGCCCGAAGGCCACTGTCTACTTCTGCGTTTTCACGAACCGACCTACCAGGGCCGCAATGTCATCGGCTCTGGTATCGAGCGCGAAGTGTCCTGCGTCGAGCACGTGAACGTCGGCATTGGGTACATCCTTGTGGTACCGTTCCGGCTCTCCCAAATCGAACGAAAGATCGTGCTTGCCCCAGATGACCAGTACCTTTGGCTGCGTCTTCAGCATCCATGCTTGCCACTTCGGATAGGCGTCGACATTGGTGCGGTAGTCGTAGAAGAGATCGCTCTGAATCTGCGCCTGCCCCGGCGCATTCAGGAAGGCGTATTCATCAGTCCACAGGTCCGGATCATAGATCTCAGTGTGTGGGTCGTCTCCGACGTGACGCGTCTTCGTAGCCTCGAGCGACAGCAGATTCTTGCGCATATTTTCTTCATTGGCCGGGCGGTCTGCCCAAAAAGCGCGCCGCGTTTCCCAATTTACGCCAAGGCCCTCGTTGTGAGAGACCGCGTCCTGCACGGTCATGGACGGTTTCACCGAAGCACTGGGCCTGACGCGCTACACGCTCTACATGCAGGACTATGGGGGGCCGGTCGGTTTTCGCATGATATTAGCGCATCGCGAGCGGGTGCAGGCTCTCATCGGAGGCAATGTGGTCGAATGTGTAGGCCCATTGCGCGGGGTCGGGCCAATCGCTATGACCGAATCCAGGATAATCGGGCGCGACTAGATGGTAGGCCCCTGCAAGCCGCGTCAGCAGCGGCTGAAACATGCGTGACGACGAAGGAAGACCGTGCAACAGAAGAATGACGGGAGCGTCCTTCGGTCCCGTTTCCCGATAAAAGATGGAGAATCCATCGACCTTCACGGTGCGATAAAAGATGGGCTGTTCCATTGTGCTCTTCTTCTTCTGAGCATCCGACGTTCCGCGCTGCCCGGCGGCGAACCCGCGCCGGCTACCAACGGCCCACGTGCGCACCGCCGTCCACGTGAAGCACCTCCCCGGTTACGTAGCGAGCTTCAACGAGATACATCACGGCCTCCGCGATGTCTTTTGCATCTGCGATCGCACCCATCGGCGAAAGCGTCTTCATCACTTCTTTTGGTGTTTCCTTGTGGAGTGCGGTATCTACCACGCCGGGCGCGACCGCATTGAAACGAATGTTATTACTGGCGTATTCCAGGGCGAGGCTGCGCGTGATTGTGTTCAGTCCACCTTTCGTCAGCATGGGAACCGATGCGGGAGAGCCGATCATCGGGTTATCGGCCAACGCCGCGGTGATGGTGGTGACGCTTCCGCCCGTGCCCTGCGCCAGCATCCGCTTCACGGCTATCTGCGTGATGAACAAGAAGCCTTCAAGATTGGTGGAGACGAACGCATGACAATCGTCCGCGGTGTAGTCGATGAACGGCTTGGTGAAGAATATGCCCGCGACATTCACCACATGGTCGATAGTGCCGAAAGTGTGGATCGCGGCGGCGGCGACCTTCTCTGCGGTCTCAGCCTGGACGATGTCCCCATCGACGAGCGCGAGATTCTGCGACGGCGCATATCCGGCGCGGGAGATATTGCGCGCGGTTGCCACCACATTGTAGCCGCGATCAAGAAATGCATGGACCACCGCGGCTCCGATTCCTCGCGAAGCGCCGGTTACGATAACTGCCTTCTTGTCCGCCATGCTTACCCTCCGTTCCCGGAGAGCGTCGGGAATGCTGCCGCCAATGCTCTCGAGTCGACGACCAACCGCTCGTGCTTTTCCTTATACATGAGCGGATTCAACAGCTCCTCGAAATGCCGGAGTTACCCGAATCCTGTGGAAAAAGTTTGGTCCCTGCAAAAAGGCAAAGCTGGAGGGCCCCCTTTGACCGAGTCACTTCTTCTTCGCGTCGAGTGCCGGTAGAAGAAGTTTCAGAAGCGCCTGGTCCGAGAACGGGTTCTGACCTGAGATCAACTCGCGATCTTGAAGGGCGTAGCTCCCCCATGGAGCGACCACACTTACGTCGCCGCCCGCAGTACGCAAGGCGAAGTCCGGGTAGAAGAGAACCTTACCACCAATCTCAAGCGGCTCCCGCTGCTGCTCTTCCGCCGTCGAAAAGATAGTCATCTTATATCCAGAATAGATCCATCCTTGAGCCTTTGCCCGCGCTCCATCGGCATCGCCCGCTGCCAGCGCCGCGACCACCTCCGTCGAATTCGGAAGAGCCGAAAGAAGTGAAATCGGGCCATGGCAAAGCACCGTCGTGGGCTTGGATGTTTGATGAAAGTGTCTCATCACGGTTCCGGCATCGGGATCGTCGAGAAGATCGATCATCGGGCCATGGCCGCCGGGGACGAAAACAGCGTCATACTGATCCAGACCCGATGCGATCACATCCGAGATGCGAGTTGGATTCTTGAGCCCAGTCAGGCTGTCGCGGAATTTTAAATAGTCCTGGAGCCTGACCTCATCCCCGCCGAAGAAATCGGGGACGGCGGAATGGACATCCAGTTGCGGCGTGTTGCCTTTGGGGTTGGCGAAAGTGATTTCGTATCCTTCCCCCATCAGGGCGCGAGTCGGAACCGTCAGCTCGTTGAGATAGTAACCGGCGCCGGTATAAACCTTGCCATCTTTCAATGGCAAGCCGCGACCGCTCGAGACTAGCACCAGGATTTTTCCTTTTGTTGTCATTTTGTTCTCCTCTTGGAAATCGAGTCTGTTTCCGACATGGGCGAGTAAGTCCATCAGATCCGAGATCAGTCGCGTGTCGAGCTACTGCACAATCGGAACTAAAACTGGTATCAGAACTGGGGACAAACGGGACGTTCATTAATTCCCATTCATTGACATTGGGTAACTTTCCGTCTGTCCACGGTTTCCTCCAAAGTGCGCAAGGACGTGCCAACGCGGTTGAATGCAGGTTATGCCCCCGGGAATCCAAACATTAACCACGACTGATTGGCCACCCAATGCGGGTATAGCTCCGTCATCTGATCGAACAGTTCCTGGTCGGACGTCGCGGTTTTCTGCAGCCGACCGAAGTCCTGCAGGTAACGCTTGGTGTCCTGGATCGTCGAGGGAGAGTCGGGCGCGCCAGGCTTCTTGTGACCGGCGACAACCATCGTCGGGTTCAGTGCCGCTAATCGGTCTAGCGCCGCGATCCAATTCTCTCGACTCTCCGGCGTGGTGTCGCCGACGTAGACGCGGCATTGGTTGTACACAACGTCGCCAGCGGCGATCAGGCCGATCGATGGAACGTAGAGAGACGTCGAATCGGGACTATCGGTACGGCCCTGCGGGATGATGCGCAATTCATGGCCCTCGAGAGTGAACGTGTCGTGCTCATAGGGCTCAGGCGGAACCAACTTGGTGGATATTTGCCCAGGAAACAACCGCCGGGCTAACCGCTCGATGACGGGAGTGAAAGACATCTGCATGGCGCTCACCGCATCGGGCGTCGCTATCGCCCGAGCGCCCGGGAAACGATCGAGCAGAATGCTGAGGCCGTAGAAGTGGTCGAAATGGGCGTGCGTTATATAGATGGTTTCCAGGTTGCGGTTGTGCAGACCAATCCAATCCGCGAGAGCCTCCGCCTCGGCCACTGTCCCCATCGCGTCCACGAGCACCGCGTCGTATTCGCCGTAGATTAAAGTCGACGTGATCGGGTCAAAGCCGAGCGCTTCGCCAAAGGGCTTTGGCCGCTCGCCGACCATCGTCTTTCCCGGGGCCGTAAAAACGTTCACACTCAGCGTGTTCGACGCGACAGGCGCGGTCCCGCGCGTGGTCTCTTTCACTCCATTTGTGGCGTCCATTTGGTACCTCCTTCGATGTCAGAGCGAGTGACTGTTCGAGGCAAGGTTGGCAGAAGAGCGACGATGAATTCATTGGACGAACGCATCGATCAATACCAAAGTATTGGCTCGACACTGCCGCTCGGAAGGCCTCAGGAGGACATCCGCAACCGTTTCAATCCGAATCCCGTCCCGGCCGAGCGTTATCCGTACGTGAGGTCGGTGCTCTGTCCGACTTCGATGATATAGCCGTCAGGATCGCGGATGTAGCAGCGTATCTCGCCGTACTTGGGGATTGGCGGCGTGATGAACTCTGCTCCTCGACTTTTCCACAATTCATAGCACGCCTGGATATCCGCAACGCGGAAATTCATAAAGCTGTTGATGTGATTCGGGTCGGGGACGCTGAGCGTTACCGTCGGCTTGTCGGTGGTCGGCCCGCCCCCAACGTTCAGAATCATCCAGAGATTCGCAAGCTGAAGGTACGCAGGCGCGTTGCCGTCACCCATGCTCAAAATCCGAGCGTCGAAGACCTTTTCGTAGTAGTGAGCCGACCGGTCGATATCGGCGACGGTGAGGAAATGCGCGATGGAGAGCCCCTCGCGCGGGGGCATCTCATAGTTCTTCTGTTCGATTTGTACCGCGTTCATTGATGACTCCTTTCGATTCGGTGCTCATTACAAATACGGTTTCCCGAGTCCCGCTTTCATTCATAACAAATCGTGCGACGCGAGCTAGTTCAGCAGCGATTCCCAGTCGGCGGGCACCCTTCCTGCCGGACCGGGAACGGGCTGATTTTTTGGGTGCGAATGGGGCGGAAGCAACTCCGTACCTTCGATCATTCCCCGCGTCTCGTAATCGTAGAACCAGTCTTCACCCGGCTCGAAGCTGGCGATGATCGGGTGCCCCGTCTCTGCCGCATGCCTGGATGCGTGCTGGTTTGGAGAACTGTCGCAGCAACCGATGTGCCCACACTCCGCACACCGGCGAAGATGAAGCCACCAATCTTGCGTCGTCGCCAGGCATTCCACACATCCATTGCCACTCGGCTTCGAAGCGGGGTTGATTCCGCGCTGACCCTTTCTCATTTGTGATTTTCCCTTCGCGTGCTCTGATCGCAAAATGATATCAAGCCAACAGCAAGATCCTCTTGATACCGACCTTTTCCGCGGCGGCTTGTGATTCGGCCGCTTTGCCGAGTCGCTGTGTCGAGAATCGCATCTACCGGCGGAAGGTCCTGCTCGAATGCAGGCGTGCTCGAGTCGATGATAGGGTTCACACCCAGTGAACGGAGTAGGTCTTCGTCGTCGAGGTGGGCGATGGCAACGACCTGGATTCCGATGTCTACGGCCATTTGTGCGGCGTGGGCCCCGACGTACCGGCGGCGTTGCATGTCCTTCAAAGAGTTCACGGCAACAGCAAGATCTTCCCGATACCACCCTTTTCTGCCACTGCCTGAGCCTCGGCCGCTTCACTAAGCGGAAATTCTTTGCTGATCGGAATTACCAGCTTTCCATCCCGCACTGCTTCAGCCATGAACTGGAGCGTGTTCCTGTCGAATTTTGAGAAGACCGGCACCACCTTTACAGATGGGTGCGTCGCGGCATTCTGCGGTGCCCCGACAACCGTAGCAAACACTCCTCCTGGCTTGACCTTGGCGATCAACTTCTCGGCGGTTTTTCCGCCGACCGCATCCGCTACCGCATCGAGCATGGGAAGATTCGCAATCGCGGTGTCATCATCCGTCGCCACCACATGGTCCGCGCCGACGGTCTTCGCCTCATTTATCTGTCTGGCCAAAACCCCCGCGATCACAGTTGCCAAGCCGTCCTTTGCAGTGAATACCGCCGAGCGCCCGACATTCCCTACAGCGCCCACGACCATAACCGTCTGGCCCGCTTTGATTCCCGTAGCCGCAAGGAGCTGGTTGCCGGTCACTGTCACCAGCGGCAGCGCTGCCGCCTCGATCAAATCAAGGCCCTCCGGGATATCCGCTAAAACGTCCGCTTTCACCACGCAGAGTTCGGCGTACGTATTGTCTGCCATCGCGAACACGTGATTGCCGGCGCCAAAGGCTTCAACTCCCGGTCCAATCTTCACCACGGTCCCCGACATATCGACTCCGATGAGGCTCGGGAATTGCATGGGATAAAAACCCCTCGTCAATCCAGCACGGCGCTTGTAATCGATCGGATTCACGCTCGCGGCAGCGACCCGCACCAGTACTTCGCCCTGACCCGGAATCGGGTCAGGGTACTCCTCGAGCTTCAGTACTTCCGGACCACCATATTCGCGGACAACGATTGCTTTCATGATTCATCTCCACTCTTGACATTACTTCTTCTGTCGGCCGACTCTCTGACCTGCAGATTGTTAGCTCTGCACTCGGCGTTCGCGCGTCACGGTGCCTTTGGCGACAGACTATTTTCCATGGTTTTGCGGATGAATGCCCAGATCGTGCCATGACGTTTCCGCGAGGTTGACGCCGTAGTAGCTTGCAGCTTTCTCAATGTTCGCGAACGCCAAAGCCCGGTCGGCATCGGAGACGTCGATGACTTGATCGAGCCGCGCGACTGCGTTACGCACATGTTGCGCGTCGGTCAGTGGTTCTTTACGCTGCTTGGGAAACGCGTAGACGCTGTCGGGTAAGTCGCTCTGCATCGTCAGCCGTCCGTGCTTTTCGTGAGGTTTCCAAGTCGCTTCTGGCATGTCCCTACCATCCTTCCTTTGTATACGTGGATAACAACTGCTCTCATCATCCGTCCCGATCGCCCGCTGTGAACTCGAGGGCGCAGGCCCACGCTCGCATTATTTGCTATTTAGCCAGAAAGGGGCGTGAAGAATCAATTGGGAGATGGTATCGGCCGAGGCCTTCGCAGCCGGCGCAGCGGCAAAAGTGTGGGAATCCGAAGATTCACAAGACCTTTGTTAAGCCGGCGACATCATAGGAGTATGCTGCAAAGCTGATCGTCCTCCCAGATGGCGAAATCATCTTCCGATGAAGGGACAAGAGGTGGATTGGAAATGGTTTGTCCAGTTTGCGCTGCTGGGTAGCAGTGATTTGGAACAATATGCCATCCTGCTGGTACGCGTTTCGCTCGGGCTATTCCTCGCCATCTCCGGCGCAAACAAATTGTTGGTCGCCGGCAGAACGCAAACTATGTACGAAACGCTCGTTGCGGCCAAACGTCCCGTTTCCACGCATGATGACTTATTTCGTGTCGAGTGTCGAGTTTGTTGGCGGATGCTTGCTGACCGTGGGGTTTCTTTCGAGCCTGGCCTGCGGGGTTTTATTGGTCGATATGCTTGTCGCCGTCCTGACCACCAGGCTTTCCGCCATGCCTAAAGGACGTTCGCCTCTTAACTGGCTCGGCGATTTCCTCTACCTTCCGGAAGTCCTGTACGTGCTCTTCTTTATCTGGCTGATCTGCTTTGGCCCGGGAAAGTTCAGCGTCGATTACTGGCTTGCCGGCAAGTTACAGAGGTGATCGATCGACGAAGCAGCTTGTTGCCAGACAACGGCTTGATGGTCATTAATCTGCAGCCTGATGTGACTACGGCATACCGTCTCGTCAGGGGAGATCCTCGCTTTTTACCCCATACTATTTCACCGTCAGGGTGACAACTCCGGAGCCTGTCACCTGGTGCGTGGTGGGGCCGGTTTGTACGGGAGTCGAGCCTCCCCCGCCGCAGCCCGTGGCCGCAATCGCCCCCAGCGCCAGCAGGACAACAAGACACGCTGCGAGCCATGCCCTGTTTGCGAACGACCTCCGACGCAAGAACATCAGCGGGAGCAAGAAGAACAGAGACAGGACGTAGCCGGCCGAGACCGATTGGGTTTCGGTGAAAACCGCCGTGACCTGGTAGTTGCCCTCCGGCGTCGACGAGGATGTCGCGATTGAAACCGCGCCGGTAGAAGCTGAGTAGGAGCAGCTGGCCCCGGCGGGAAGGTTAAGACAGCTTACAGTCACATCGGAGACCGTAGAAGGCAGCGTGAGAGGATAGGATGCGGTGTTGCCAGCCGACACGGCTGCGCTCGCGGTCGTGAAAGTTGGAGCCGCCGAGGAATCCGAGCTTGCAGAGTCCACTTCAAATTGAAGCGTACCGGATGTTCCTCCGCCGGGGTCCTGAATTGTAATTTAGGTTGTTCCAGCCGTGGCAATATTCGCTGCCGTCACGGATGCTATCAACTGCGTGACGCTCGCGAGCTGTGTCGACAGGGCAGTACTACCCCAGTAGACCGTCGAGCCCGAGATAAAGCCGCTGCCATTGACGGTCAGTTGGAAGGTAGAGCTCCCGGCCGAAGCATAGGCCGGAAATAAGCTGGCCATGGACGGACCCGGGATCGGGATGCTGATGGTGTAAGCCGCCGATGCGTGGCGTCGCTGACGGCTGCGGTCTGCGCCGAAGTGGAGGTTCCGGGAGCCACGCTGAACGTCGGTGTCGCGGCTGCCGGCATGCTGTTCAGACCGATTGTGGTTGAAGTGCTTGGCGCATTCGCGGAATCGCCAGCGTACCGTGCATCGATTTCATGCATTCCTGGTCCCTCGATCATGACGGCGCTTGTTGACGCAATCGAGCGTGCGGTGAGATTGCTTACTACAAGCTAAAGAGAACCGAAGTAAGGAAGACAACGAAGTCAGGTAATCCGTCCCCATTGAAATCGGCTGCAGCCACTGAGTACGCTGGGGCGCTGGCAGTCGGAAGGGTCTGCGCGGCTGTAAAGGTGCATCGCCATTGCCAAGAGCAACTTCATCGCGTTTTGATGATTCGCAATGACCAGATCCGGATCTCCGTCACCGTTGAAATCGCCAACTGCTATCGCAGATGGATTTCCACCTGCTGCTGGACTAATCGGCGCTGCGGACCGGGACCGTTCCAGAACCTGCGCAGAAGAGTCGGTGCCATGGATCTGAATTCGTCATTGATGGATACTCACTGAGCACGAGTTGCAGCCCGGGAATCAGCATATCCCCGGAAGACAGTTCCGATTGCGAAACCTTAATCAACTATGCGGATCCGATTCCCGCAACGACCGAACTTCTCGTCAAAAAGCGTTCACGGCAGTGAAGAACTCCTGTTCATCCATGTATCCTATGCCGCACCAGTAAACCGGCCAGTTCGTACTGGTGATAGGATTACTCGCGTTGTTGCCGGAGTAGAATGCGCGCTGGTATTGCATCCTTGCCGCGTTCGATGCAAGCAGCGTGGAAAACAGTTCCGGGAGCGAAGCAGCGAGAGGGCCTTCGAGTTCATAGGCTTGTGAGAATGTGTAATAGCTGTTGAATGCGGCAGGCGTCGCCAGGAGGTTGCAGTTCACAGCGGAATAGTCGAAGGGGGCAAGGCTCAAACCATCCAATGCGAAGATTTTGTAGGCTGGATTGTTGCCAAAGAACGCACTGATGCCCGCTGTAATTGCCAACGCATTGCCCGGCGACATCAGCCGGAATTCGTCCATGTGCGTATGACCCGCAAGAGACATAGCAATAACGCCGGGATACTTTTCAATAATGCCCATGAACGTTTTCTGATAGCTGTCAACCCACATCATCGTGGCTGCCGTAATCTGGCCATTGGTGTCATTGGATGAACCGCCGGTTGTGCTCTCAACAGCGCCCGGAGGCGCATGCATCAGCAACCACACCCTCTTACGGGCCGAACTGGCTTTGGCAAGTTGGGCGTCAAACCACGTAAACTGATCCGCGATCATGGTCAGATCGGCGGTAATACCTGGGGAAAGCGCGAACGTGTTAAGTCCGATGATCATCAGATTCATTCCCGCAGGCTCAACCGAATAGTATCCGCCATTCGTGATGCTGCCGATAACATCCTGCTCATCCCCCGCACCATTCAATGCGAGCGTATATAACTGCCGCGCGTTATTGGCAAGAAACGTGCTGTCCGGCCCATAACCGGTATAAGAATCGCAGTTGCCGAGCGCAAAGTAGACGGGGATCGTGCCCACGGCCGCTCTGATCTGCTGCAAGACAAATGTGAGTGTCTTGTCGACAAATGCGGCTGCTTCGGTGGCTGTTGCGTTCTCTGAATACGCCGAGTAAAACTGGTCCACGCCGTGGCCAAGAAAGTCACCTGTGAACACGACCGCCGGACTCGATCCCAGGTTCTGCTTGATGCTGGCGAGTGCCAGAGTCAGGAGCGCATAGTTCGTGTCGGTGCCAGGAACGGAAGGCGTACTATTGGTCGAATTCGGCGCGCCCTTAAAAATCGCCGGCCACCCGGAGGTATCCGCCACATCAAGCTCCGCTACCAGTGCCGTATTAGCCGTCATGGTTGCAGGATTCGGATATGAGCCACTTGCCGCGAGCGGATCGATAAATGGCTGGAAATGCACATCGGAGAAAACGGGCACCAAGAAGTTATCTGATCCGGTAATCCGGTTTCCTCGGCTGCATCCGCCGAGGAGGCCGGCGCTTGCCAAGCTTGCCATTTCAAGAAATGTGCGGCGCGATAATTGTGCCATTCGAGTTTTCCTTCTCTTGAGGAACTGCTATTGGGCCGCGTCTTTTTGACACGGTCAGAATTGAGGCACCGTGGCGGGAAAATCGCCGGAGTCAATGCTCTCGCTGAGCGAACTGCCGAACAGGCTTTCCGACCAATGGAAACGGCTCCAGGCAACACGCGGCCTTAGAGCACCTGTGCTTCACATTGCGCTCACCTGTTTATCGACCCCGTAGCCGTATGTCTTTAACTCAAGCGCAGGATGCAAATGCCAGACCGACTGTTCACCGACATTCATTTTCATTTGGAATACTTCTTGTCAGACCCCACCTGACCGATTCCGAAGGCCGGCACGTATCCCGCCACCGAAGCCAAGACAGACCACCGGGTCAGATTCCGAAATTGCCGTCAACCTCTGCGTCAATGTCCTGCCCGCTCCCGCGGTACCGGTCGGTAGGTAAGATCGATGTGCACAAGCAGGGACGGTATGCCGCATCGTCGGCCTGCAGAACTGCATGCACAAATGCGCGTTCTCTTCTAGCGGTATCCACTGAAAAACTGTTGCGCCACCTGCAGACAGAACGGCGGCTCCAGTAGTCGGTGATATGCCAGGTTGTAGGTAGTGGGATTGAGGATGTTGCTATACTTCGCCTGTATTCCGGCATCTACAGCTTGTTGAGCCGGTCGACGGGGCGATGCCCGAAATGTAAATCGTGGGCCGTCGAAAGCGGTCTTGGCCAAGTCATGAGGTGGCTGAGGCCTTTCGCGTTTTGACTCGCGACATGTCCCTCGAGGTGTATGAGTGTCCATCCTGTCCTGGGTCGTATCACCTCGGACACATAAGGAATCGGACTGAAAACAACTTCTGATTCTGGACTCTGGCTAACAATCGGAAGGAGCCTGGGCTACCGTATTCATGCTTCTCCGTCGGTCGCGCGGAACTTGTTGCGCAGAACCCGCACGGAATCTCTTTTGAGATTATCCGTACTGACAGGTATTTTCGAATCACTCGCCGGGTGCCAGCTTTCCGCAGCACTCGGGCCGATCAGGCAGGCTGTGGCGATCCCAGCCTCCGCCGATTGCCTGAATCAATAGCACTGCGCTTGCCATGCGTCGCCCCAGGATATTCACGGCTGTTACTTCATCGGTGAGTGCGGCATTCTGGGCCGTAATCACTTCGAGATAGCTCGTAACCCCGCCATCGTATCGGGTATTGGAGAGATCGAGTGACCGCTGCGCAGCCTGCACGGCCGAATCCTGGACGCCCGCTTCCTTTTCCAGAATTCTCAGCGCCGCCAGGTTATCTTCAACCTGTTGGAAACCAGTCAGCACCGTCCCACGGTATGACGCAACTTCAGAGTCGTAGGTAGCCCTGGCCTCATCGTTGAGTGCGTGCCGGCGGCCTCCATCAAACAGGGTCTGCACGAGCGATCCTCCGACGGACCACATCGCACTCGGCCCCTGGAGCAACGTGGTGATGGATCCGCTCTCAAAGCCTCCAGTCCCCATGATGTTCACTAGCGGATAATATGCGGTCCTGGCGAGGCCAACCTCTGCATTTGCCGATGCCACGCGGCGTTCGGCGGCGGCTATATCGGGGCGGCGCTCGAGTAATTCCGAAGGTATTCCGACCGGAATAGGAGGTGGCGGAGTGGTGAGCGGCAGCGGGGGCAGCGTGAAATCCGCCGGAGCCTTGCCGACCAATACAGCCGCTGCGTGCTCATACTGAGCGCGGGCCACACCCACATCGACTAGCTGGGCACGCGTCGTCTCGAGTATCGTTCGCGCCTGCTCGACTTCTACTTCAGAACCAAGGCCGCCGTGATATCGGTCTTCGTTGAGTTGCAAGGCCTGTTCGTACTGGGCGACTGTATCATGCAGCAACTTCTCTTCGGCGTCGAGAGTGCGTGCAGCAAAGTAGTCGACAGCAAGGGCCGCATGCATGCTGAGATTGACTACGGCCAGGTCTGCGGCCGAAGCTTGCGCCTGCTCCCTGTACGACTCCACGTTCTTGCTTACTCGTCCCCATACATTCGCCTGGTAAGAGAAGTTGACCGGCAGGACAAAGTCGTTGAAGGTCAGCCCGTCAAGACCCGAACTCTGGGGAGCGCGGTTGTTGGAATACCGCTCCCGGGTCGCAGAGGGAGATGTGCTGACGGTGGGGTAATAATCGGCACGAACATACCGCACAGCGGCCCTGGATTCCTGATATTGAGCCACGGCGGCCTTGAGATTCTGGTTTGAAACATTGATCTGACCTTCGAGAGCATTCAGTTGGGGATCCTGAAAAATCTCCCACCAGTTTCCGCCGAGGTGTTGATCGTTCGGCTGCGCGGCCTTCCAGTTCCCACTTTCCTTGTACGCAGGCGGAGCTGAAACCGCGGGAGGCTTGTACTTAGGGCCCAATGCGCAGCCGCTCAATAAGAGAGCCCCGGCGAGGAGAAGAACGATCTGGGCTGAGTGCTCGATGCGGGTTGAGAATCGAATTTTGTGGGCGTATTTCATCGCGAATCTCCCGGCAGCGTGGTTTGCACAATGTTGACTTGCTGGCCGGATACGAGCGAATCCGGAGGGTTCACGATGACCTGGTCGTTGGCATTGAGTCCGGCGACCACCTCAATCTGATCCCCGAAGTCGTGGCCGGGACTGACATCCGTAATTGCGACTTTTCGGTCTCTCACCACACCCACTTGCAGCTTCTCGTTCCGGAAGATCAGAGAACTGACTGGCAGCAGGAAGGTTGAATGATGGGCAGGGATTTGCAGGTGCACTTCCGCATACGATCCGGACAAGAGAGTTGCGCCGGGATTGTCCAGATCAACTTCCGTGAGCAAGGTCCGGGTGGTCGCATTAATGGCTTCGGAGGTGCGTACCAGCTTTCCTGGAAATCTTTTGCCGGGAAATTCTGCCAGAGTGATATCGGCGGCGGTCTGGCCCGGCTTTATGCCTTGAGAATATTCTTCAGGGACATTTACATAGACCCGCAGAGTGCGTGTTTGCGAGATGTCAAAGAGATCGGTCTTGGGAGCGGCGGAACTGCCAGAGTTGATGAGGTCTCCAATGTCCGTGTTTCGCGCCGTGATGACTCCGTCGAATGGAGCATAGACTTTCTCAAATGAGACGAGCGCCTCGTAATGACGGACATTTGCCATGTCGGCATCCACGATTGCCTGATTGGCTGCGTAGGTGCCAACGGCGTTATCAACGTCCTGTTGCGCAACGGCATGTTTCGTCAACAACGACTGATAACGATCTCTCGTAATCTGTGCCAGCTGCAGGTTGGCCTGCGCCGTGGCGAGCGTGCTGCGCGCTTGTGCCAATTGCTCGTCGACTTCCGGAGTCTGAATGATAGCCAGCAGGTCACCGGCTTTGACGTGTGCTCCGATATCGAAGTACCACTTCTCCAAATAGCCGTCGGTGCGAGCGTAGATCGGCGAAGTAACGAACGGCTGAATGTTGCCGGGCAGAATAATCTCCTGGGACGGCGCGGTTTGCTTCGGCGTTACAACTGAAACAGAAGGCACCGCCAGTTGTGTCGTCGTGGCACGCAGGTTTGTCTCGGCCCTGACGCGAGATCTGATACCCGCGGCCAAGACTCCAATCGCGGCGAGAGCGATAAGGGCTGCAATGAGCCAGCGCCTCGGCGACGGTCCGCTGCGGCTCTTGTTCAGAGGACAAGATGTTACTGTTTCGACTTGTTCGGGAAGTTGCGCTTGTGTCATATCAATCACCCGTGACCTCGGTTAGTGGCTGACCTTTGAGCAGGTCGCGCTCTTGTGCCGATTGGGCCTTTGACCCATGCAGCACGCTGAAGAATGTGGGAACAAAGAAGAGTGTGGATACGGTGGCGAAAAGCAGGCCGCCAATGACGGCGCGTCCCAGCGGAGCGTTCTGCTCACCGCCATCCCCGAGCCCAAGCGCCATCGGAACCATGCCGATGATCATGGCCAAGGCGGTCATCAGCACGGGACGGAAACGCGTGAAGCCCGCTTCAAGAGCGGCTGAGAGCGCATCTTTGCCTTGCGCGATTTGTTCCGTCGCAAAGCTCACAACGAGGATGCTGTTGGCGGTGGCAACACCCATGCACATGATGGTTCCCATCAACGCGGGGACGCTCAAGGTGGTGTGCGTAATGAACAGAAACCATGCAATTCCAGTGAGAGCAGCCGGTAGAGCAGAGATCATGATGAATGGATCAAGCCATGACTGGAAGTTCACCACGATCAGCAGATAGTCCAGCATGATCGCAAACACCAGCCCGACCAGCAGTCCGGTGTACGAAGTCTGCATCGTTTGCACCTGTCCGCGAATGACTACGCGCGAGCCGCGGGGTAACTGGCTGCGAGCCGAGTCGATGATCTTGTTGATATCGCGCGAGACTCCGCCCAGGTCTCGTCCGTCAACGGCACCGAAGATGTCGATCACCGGCGCAACGTTGTAATGAGACACAACGCCCATACCAGTTCCGCGTTGCTCAGAGACCAGGCTCGCCATCAGAGAAGACGGAGCCGACGCGCTGGTCCCGGTTACAGGGGTGTTGACGAGGTCCTGTAGCGTGTCGGCTCTGTATTGCGGTGTCTGGGTTGCAATCGAGTAGCTGACGCCGTTTTTGGGATCGAGCCAATACGTTGGCGAAGTCTGAAAACTGCCGCTTAGAGAAACGAGAAGATTCTGTGCAATGTCATGGGCCGAGAGGCCAAGCTCCTGGGCTTTCGTGCGCTCGATCCTCATATGCAGATATGGCTGATCGAACGGCTGCTGAATACGGAGGTCGGCCGCACCCGGAACGTTGCGAATCTTCTGCAGCAACTGGCTGGCCCAGGCGCGATTGCCCTCGAGATTCTGGCCGATGACCTGAATGTCAATCGGGGCAGGCAGTCCAAAGTTCAGAATTTGCGTGACCATATCTGAAGGCAAGAAGGCAAACATCACGCCGGGAAAATCCTTGGAGAGGCTCAGGCGAAGTTGCTTGACGTAGTCGTTAGTCGGATGGTGCTTCGGCGAGAGAGTCACCATGACGTCGGCATCCGATGTTCCGATCGGCGCCGAATTACTGTAGGAGAGATTGATGCCACTGTACGGCAAGCCGATGTTGTCGATGATGCTTTCCACCTCGCCAGCCGGAATCTGTTTTCTGATCGCATCCTCGATGCGGTCGCAGAGGAAGGCAGTATCTTCAATACGCATGCCGGTTGGCCCGCGTAAATGAAGCTTGAAGCTGCCGGCGTCGACGCTGGGAAAGAAGTCCTGGCCGAGCCATGGGACAATGATCGCAAGCGATCCGAGGCAGGCTGCGAAGAAAGTCATGAGAAACGCCCGGCGATGATGGAGACAACGCTCCAACAGACGGCGATAGCCATTTCGAAATGTCTCAAAGCTCGATTCGAATTTCTGTTGAAGCCTGACGAAAAGGTTGCGGCTGGCCCCATGCTCACCTATCTTTTGTCCACGCAGCAGATACTTCGCCATTGTGGGGACGATCGTCCTCGACAGGAAGTAAGAGGCCAGCATGGCAAAGACCACGGCCTCGGCCAGGGGCAGAAACAGATAGCGAGCCACGCCCGACAACAGGAACATCGGCGCAAATACGATGCAGGTCGAAAGGGTAGACACGAAGGCTGGAGTCGCGATCTGCATTGCGCTATCGAGAACGACTTCGTCAAGGTTCTTATCTGGTTCCGCTTCTCTGTTGCGGTTGATGTTTTCCACCTCCACGGTCGCATCGTCCACGAGGATGCCGACCGCCAGGGCCAGGCCGCCGAGGGTCATGATGTTGATGGTCTGGCCGATGAGGCTCAGCACGATGATCGATGTAAGAATGGCGAGCGGAATGGACGTCGCGATGATGAGCGTACTCCGCCAGTTACCGAGGAACATAAGGATCATCAGTGCCGTCAGGCATGCGGCGATGAGCGCCTCGCGAACGACACCGTTGATTGCGCCCAGAACGAAAATGGATTGATCGGCCAACGGCTTCATTTTCAGCTGGGGAGGCACCGTGGACGCGATCCGCGGAAGAATGGACTTGATACCCGAGATCACTTTCAGGGTGGACGCATCGCCAGCCTTCTGGATGGTCAGCAGCACGGATCGCTGTCCATTCACGCGGACGATATTGGTTTGCGGGGGAAAACCATCGCGCACCCAGGCCACATCTTTCATATAGATCGTGGTGTTGCCGACCGTCTTGACCGGGATACGGTTCAGATCTGCGATCGTTTGCGGCGCCGCGTTGGGGATGTCGACGTCGTACTCCTTGCTTCCGATCTTCGATGTGCCGGTAGGCAGGATCAGATTTTGCACGGAAATGGCATTCACCACATCCAGAGCAGACAGGCCTTTGGATTGCAATGCGGCGGGATTCAGATCAACCTGCACCTGGCGCTGCTTGCCGCCGTATGGATAGGGAACCGCAGTTCCCGGGACCGTGATCAGTTGAGTGCGAATGAAATTGAGTCCGTAATCGTTGAGTTGTTGCTCTGAGAGCCCCTGTCCCGAAAGGGCGAGTTGCATTACCGGGACGCTCGAGGCGCTGTAGGCGATGACCAGCGGCGGGGTCGTGCCAGCGGGCAACTGACGAAGCTGGGTTTGCGAGCTGGCCGTGATCTGCGCAATGGCGCGGTCGATGCTGGCGTTTGGCTGCAAGAAGACTTTGACAACCGCGATGCCATACAGGGACTGAGACTCTACGTGCTCAATGTTGTCGACGACGGTTGTCAGGTTTCGCTCGGTGATGCTGACGATCCGGTCCGACATCTCTTCGGGCACCAGACCGTTGTAGTTCCAGATGATGCTCACGACTGGGATGTTGATGTTGGGGAAGATGTCGGTCGGCGTGCGCAGGATCGAAATCACGCCCATCGCCAAGATCAGAATGGCCATCACCACGAAGGTGTATGGTCGACGTAAGGCCAATCGGACAATCCACATAGTTGTTCCTTATCCTGCGAAGTCGGTTGGGGCTTCGGTTTTGTTTCGATTCATCGCGCTTCTCTCTTGCGTGATCCACTCCCGGATATAGGCTGAACAGTTTCTCAGCTTCGCGCCGGTCGCTTCGCTCAGCGCCAGAAAAAGCACTGCATCCCGATCCACGAGCTTTACCTGTTCCAGGTCCAGGACGATCCCATGCCATGACGAATCCGACTTTAGGAGGGTCAGGAGCTCGGGTATGTCCACAGCCTGTATTCGACCTGTCAGTTTGAAAACCATCAGGTCGCTTTCGACTGATCTCTGAATGCGCAAGGTCATTTTGCTTTGCCTTTCGCAGCATGGAAAAGCAAAACGCTTGCCATTCCCAGGCCACTGAAAACATTGCGGTTGCGCATGTCGAGGCGCCCGACTATTCGGAAATTTCCGAAATCTCGGGATCGAATGGAGTCGCGATGGTGGCATACGGAATCGAATCGACGTTGAACTGACGGCGGCTCAATTTCGTGAGTTGTGCGGAGGATCTGTAACCGGAAGGCGACTAGCTCTTTCTGAATTGGTGCTTGTTTATCTTCAGAGATTTGATCTTCGAGTCGAGTGTCGACTGCGGGATCCCGAGTCTGGCCGCGGCCCCGGATGGGCCGGAGACTCTTCCGTTGCTGGCGGCCAGGGCCGCCTCGATGATCTCTTTCTCCTGGGAGGTCAGTCTTTCGGAAAGACGCAGTGCGGGGGAATCAGCGACCGTCGGGCGCTTGCCGAGCCAACTCTCATCGACGGACAAGTTTTCTGAATCGGACACGATCACCGACCGTTCAATCACGTTCTGCAATTCCCGGATATTGCCAGGCCACGTGTATGACTGCAGAAGTTCCAGACTTCGCCTGGCGATGCCGGTTATCCGCTTTCCGGCTTTAGTGGCATAGCGGTCGACGAAATACTGGACAAGTAGCGGGATGTCTTCTCTTCGTTCCCGTAGCGGCGGAACTTCAAGGGGAAACACATTGAGTCGATAGAACAAATCTTCGCGGAACCTTCCTTCCGCGATCGCGGTCTCTAATTTGCGGTTTGTGGCAGCGACGACTCGAACATTGGTGCGAAGAGACTCGTTGCCGCCGACCCTTTGAAATTCGCGTTCTTGCAGAACCCGCAAAAGTGCGACTTGGGTTTCGGCCGGCAATTCGCCAACCTCATCCAGGAAAATGGTGCCCCCATCAGCCGCCTCGAAGCGGCCCAGACGCCGTTGAGTTGCGCCCGTAAATGCGCCCTTTTCATGCCCAAACAGCTCCGAGGCAATCAGATCCTGAGGAATGGCAGCGCAGTTGACACTTACGAACGCTCGCGAGGAGCGTTGCGACCGCTTGTGAATGGCGCGGGCGATCAGTTCCTTTCCTGTGCCGGTTTCGCCGGTGATCAGAACTGTCGAGTCTGTTGGCGCCACTTTTGCAACTTGAGAAAGGACGACTTGCAGAGCTGGGGATGAGCCGACGATCTCTTCGAACATCCTGGTAACGTCGATTTCTTCGCGGAGGGCCAGGTTTTCCTTGTACAACTGATCTTTCAGTCTCTGAATTTCCTCGAACGCATTTTTAATCGTCGAGATGTCCGTAATGGCTCCGAGAAAAGTCGGCTGGCCGGCTCGGTCCTTTGAGGTGTGGCCAAGAACGCGGATCGTCTTGACAGAACCATCCGGCATCAATAATCGATGTTCTACATCTATGTCACTTCCATGCTCAGAGACACTAGCCATGACCTGCTGAACGAGCGGAAGATCTTCGGGATGGATTCGCTCGAGCGCCAGTTTCACAGTAGGTTTCAGTGTTGGATCGTATTCGAAGATTCGATAGGTTTCCTCTGACCAGAATTGTTCACCAGTGGAAACTTCCCACCCGAAGCTGCCTGTATGGCTTAATGTCTGTGCCTCGGACAGATATGCCTCGCTTCGGGTGAGACTATCGTTTGTCTCTATGAGCTTTTGAACTGTGTCGCGCAGATCATCGCGGGTTCGGCGGAGGGATTCAGCGGCTTTCCGCTGTGCCACGCTCAGCGAACCAACAAGTATGGCCGAGAGGTTAAAGACAACGAATCGTGCCAGCTGGCCGGGTTTTGGGGAGAGTGTATCCACAGGAGGGAGGAAGCCGTAGTAGAAAGCGACACTCACAAGGACGGTAGCAACGCTTCCCGGACCTGCGCCACCGAACCATGCGCTCACCATCACTGCGCAAAAGAACAGCGATGCGGGTGCGGATTCCAGATGGATCACCGGCCAGTGTGCGATCAGCAGAGCGAACACAACCGAGAGAACGGCAATGGCGTACCTTCGGATGATCTGCACGGTTGCCACGGATTGAGGAAGCGGACTGGACACTCGGGCACTCCGGGCGCGAGGGGATAACTGGCGAAATGTTAGCACCCGGTGACGCGGTCGAGAGTGAGCTCGAACCTGGTGGGAAGTCACCGAAATCACGGAATCTCGGAAATTTCCGAGTCCTCGTAATCGACGTCTTGGGCTACCAGGTTTGTTTTCAGCAGTTTATATATGGCAAGCCTGTTGCATTAGTCACCTGCGTGAGGATGAACAATTGACAAGCCGTTCAACCCGCAATCCGTCAGCAACAGGGAGCAAAAAAATGACTCAACAACTGATGCTGCCGGCCGCTGCAGCCGGCACATTCACAATCGGCGGCGACCTACGTGTCAATCGAATCGGCTATGGCGCGATGCGCATCACCGGACCCGGAGTTTGGGGACCTCCCGCCGATAAACAGGCTGCGCTCGCAACGCTCCGGAAAGCGATTGAATTAGGAGTAAACCTGATCGACACCGCCGACTCTTATGGTCCGGCAGCTTCCGAGGAACTCATTGCAGAAGCGCTCTATCCTTATCCCGCCGATCTGGTGATTGCCACGAAGGGTGGATGGGAACGTCCGGGTCCGAACCAATGGACACACAATGCGAGTCCCAAGCACCTCGCCGAAGCGCTGGAAGGAAGTCTGAAGCGCCTGCGTCTGGAGCGCATCGATGTTTATCAGCTTCATGCCCCCGATAACGTGATCTCGTTTGAAGCTTCAGTGGAAGCGCTTGCCGGGCTGCGCGATCAGGGCAAGATTCGCCATGTCGGGCTCTCAAACGTGACCCGGGAGCACGTCGAACGCGCGCGCAAGATCGTACCGATCGTCTCCGTTCAAAACCGTTACAGCTTCGCTGATCGGGAATCGGATTTCATCGTTGATTATTGCGAAGCAAACGGGATCGCCTTTCTTCCCTGGGCACCCCTCGGTCAAGCAAGGGCGGCGCACGATGTCATTGAGCAGGTTGCTGATCAACTCCGCGCCACTGCGCTGCAGGTTGCATTGGCATGGCTCCTCAAGCGGTCGAAGGTGATCTTGCCGATCCCAGGAACTGCCTCCGTCAAGCACCTGGAGGAGAACATCGCTTCTGCTTCGCTGGAACTTCCCCAGGCAGCGTATGAGAAGTTGTCAGGCGCAAATCCACCGTATGTAAGCCTGCGTGACTGAACAGAGAGCTTCGTTAAGAGGAACCATGAGAATCACAGACGCAATATTGGTAGAAGCCGGGCTAATACTGGCCCTCGCATTTACTCCTTGTGCTAACGGGCAGCAGATCGCAACCGGCCAGGCTGCCTTTGCCGACTGGAATCGGCAGCAGCCTGGTGCACAGCACAGGATTACGGTCACGGACCTGCCCGAACCCAATCCTCAGGAAGCTGTTAACAACACACCGCAGTTAGTTCCACGGCCGAAGGACGCCTGGCCAATTGCTCCTGCCGGGTTTCAGGTGACACTTTACGCGGGCGGCGATGCTACTCCCATGCAACGTGCTGACAACAAGGAGCACATGCAACTGAGCGGCGGGACGTTTACGATGCCTCGCCTGCTACGGACAGCGTCCAACGGGGACATCTTCGTTGCTGATTCGGGCGCCGGCACCATTCTCATCCTCCGCGGTGCCGGCGCTGACGGCAAAGCGGCTCATGTCGAGAAGTTTGCCACTGGGCTTGATCATCCCTTCGGAATCGCCTTCTATCCCGCGAAGAACCCTAAGTATGTCTACATTGGAAATGCGACCACCATCCAACGCCTTCCATATCACACGGGAGATCTGCACGCGGCAGGTGCACCTGAAACCATCATTCCCAACATACCGGGCTACGCCCAGCTTACGGGAGGCGGTCATTGGACCCGCGACGTCGTTTTTACTCAGGACGATAAACACACGTTGGTTTCAGTAGGATCCGGATCGAATATCGATGATCCTGACACTCATCCCGCAGAGTTCCATCGGGCTGATGTGCTCGAATACACACCGGAAGGACAATTCATCAAGGTCTATGCTTCCGGCATTCGAAACTGCGTCGGCGAAGCCATCAATCCCGTAACGGGCCAGTTATGGTGCTCGACGAACGAACGCGACGATCTTGGAAACCATCTTGTCCCCGACTACGTGACCTCCATTAAGGAAGGCGGCTTTTATGGCTGGCCCTGGTATTACATCGGCAACCATCAAGACCCCAGGCTCCCAGAACCATGCGCTAATGGCACTGGGCCCAATCTGCAAGCGCCCGTCTTGACCCCTGCGCTCGCCGAAGACTGCAAGCGCCAGGACATTGGCTCCCAAGTAATCGTTCCGGACGTTCTCGTCCAGCCCCATATGGCTTCATTGGAAATGCTGTTTTATCCACCGGGCGGCAACTTTCCCAACGAGTATGACGATGACGCGTTTGCCGCGGAGAACGGCTCGTGGAATCGCGCCAAACGGGCTGGTTATGAGGTCATTCGTATCCCAATGCATGACGGTCACGCAGCGGACGACAGCTATCAGGACTTCCTGACTGGCTTCGTTACCAAAGACGGACAGGTTTGGGGGCGCCCGGTTGGCGTAGCGGTGGGCGGAGATGGCGCACTCTACGTAAGCGATGACGGTTCGCGAAGTGTCTGGCGTGTAGCCTTCACGGGCAAGTGAGGAAGACAGTCGCTCCGCAGCACTAAACAAAAGGTCGAAAGGAGCACTTATGACGTTGAAGGGGCGAACTGCGCTTAAAATTGCTGCGTTTGCTGGCGTTTCACTTATTCCTGTACTCGCGCAGAACCAATCGAATCATTCTGAAAGCGGGCATCGGGAGATCATGCTCGCAACCACTCAGTCCTGGAATGGCACAGCGTACACTCATTACCCGACTGGCCAACCAGAACTCACGACAATCAAGTCGACCCTTGCACCGCATACGGCTTTACCGTGGCATGCCCATCCATTTCCTAACTCCGTTTATGTGCTTTCGGGTACCCTGACGCTCCGAGACCGGGACGATGGGAAGACTCTGGTCGTGCATCAAGGACACGCGGTCGGCGAGTCAGTGGACGTGGTGCATCGTGGGGAGTCGGGCGATGAACCTACTGTACTGCTGATTACTTATGCAGGCACGCCGGGCGTTCCAACTTCGATTCCTGCGAAGGGTGAAAAGGCTGAGTACTGAGACAAGGATAGGGACAAATCAATCGAAAGGAGATGTGGAAAAGAAATGATCGACAACATCTTTGACAAGGACAAAACAAAACTCGGATTCATTGGACTGGGATTGATGGGCAGCAGGTTTCTTCGCCGGCTGAACGCCGAAGGCTGGATCGTCCGAGGGTGGAATCGCAGTCGCGCTGCAACCCTGCCCCTCAAGAAGTATGGATTCGCTATCGACGACACGCTCGGCGACCTGGTGCGTGGGTCAGACGTGCTGCTCTCGTCTCTGGCAAACGATGATGCTGTGCGGGCGACTTATTTGGAAGAGGATGGCGTTTTGGCACACGTACAGCCTGAGACAACGATCCTTGAGATGAGCACGATCTCTCCAGAGCTGTCGGGTCTTCTCCACCAGGAGGCCAGAAAACGCGACGTGGAGATGATGGATCTTCCGGTGTCCGGATCGACACCCGCGGTTGACTCCGGTACGATCACATTGTTCGCAGGTGGCGAGCCAGACACCTTTAATCGCTGTATTCCAATCTTTGAGTCGATCGCCAAGCAGTGGTACCTGATGGGACCGGCCACTGCAGGTATCCGAATGAAACTCGTGGCCAATCTCCTGCTCGGCGTAAATATGGAAGCTATCGCTGAGGCCGTGTCGCTGGGAGAGCACCTGCAACTGAATCGCGACCTTCTCCTAGACGTTCTTCCCAAGACGGCGGTGATTGCTCCAGCGTTTCTTGGAAAGTTCCAGAAGATCAAAGCGGGTGACTACGCTCCGCAGTTTCCGCTTCACTTGATGAGCAAAGACATGGACCTGGTTGATAGTGCCGCCGATCAATCCGGCGCTGTATTGCCTGCCACCTCGTCAACGAAGCACATTTTTGAGGATGCGCTTGCCGGCCGGGGTGAACTCGATCTCTCGGCCATCACAACGTACGTTCAGACCCTGGCCAAAGAGGAAATCCCGATTGGATGATCAGAGTTCGCCCGGATTCGTCTCATTCGGGTATAAGGACGAGCAATTGGCGATAAGAACTTCATATTGGACTACTCACCTGTCCCCTGCGAGACTTGGGACTGAAGGCAACAATGAGCCGGAACCATTTTCTTCGTGGGACTAATCCCTTGACTCCTGTTTGAAATCACTCATGGATGAGATATTCGGCGACATAGCTGAAGGGGGTCACGGCACACCTTGCCTTGCGGAGGAAAGATGTCAAGAAGCATGAATAGAGCAGCCTTGGCAGTGGCAGTCATCTTTGGGACTTCAGCCCCATCGCTTACGGCGCAGACCACCAATCTGCCCGAACTTCCGCAGGTAAGTGGACCGTTCACGCTCGAAGCCGTCACGGATCCGGTCTCCGGCAAATCTCAATTCCGCTACGACGATCACGATGTTCCGCCTGTCGTGCGGGTGCGGCCAGGGGAGGACATCCACATCGAGTACATCAACCGGCTGTCGCGGGATTCCAAAGAGAAATGCGTGATGATGCCCTGCACCAACGGGACCAATCTTCACTTCCATGGGCTGCATGTATCTCCCCAGAAGCCGCAGGACGACGTTCTGACCATGTCTGCGGCTCCCGGCGAGACGCTCCGATACACAGTGGAAGTACCGCGCAATCAGCCTCCGGGTCTCTACTGGTACCACACCCATCAACATATGGAGAGTTACCGCCAGGATCTGGACGGAATGTCCGGGGCCATCGTGGTGGAAGGTATTGACCGTTATCTCCCGGAACTCCGGGCTATGGGGGAGCGGATCATGGTGCTGCGCGATGTGGAACTCGACGATCAGGGGGCGCAACGAACCATGCTGATAAACAAGGTCGCTATGCAAGCGCCAGCGTGTGGCCACAGCTCCGAACAGCCGGAGCGGGTATTCACTATTAACGGTGTAGTCAGGCCGCAGATTGAGATCGCTCCAGGCGAGCGTCAGTTCTGGCGAATCGTGAATGCGAGCCCCGATCTCTATGCCGACCTGGAAATCAACGGTGGTTCCTTCGAAGTGGTCGCTCTGGATGGAATGCCCTTTGCCTTCCACGACCCTGGCACCCGAAGCCGAACGCTAAGCCATGTATTGCTCGCCCCGGCTGGGCGAATGGAGGCAATCGTGACTGGCCCGCGGGAAGGTCTTCGATCTACATTCCATACCCGCTGCTTTGACACTGGGTCGGACGGAGATCCGAATCCGGCCATGGTTCTGGCTGATATTGTGCCTCGCAGCGGTCGCGGCAGTCTGCGAACGATGGTGCAGGATTCGGGCACTCCAGTGTATGACTCGGTCCCTGCCGCAGCCACACATTCAGCCGAGGGTGCTGAACCCCAGTTCACGGCTGTCTTCACTGAAGACAAGAGCGGCTTCTATATCAATGGCAAGAAATTCGACATCGATTCGCCTCCCATGTTGACCGTCGATATTGGCTCTTATCAGCATTGGCGCGTCATGAACCGGACAAACGAAGTACATCCGTTTCACATTCACCAGGTTCACTTTCTGGTGTACGCAGTGAATGGAAAACCGCTGCAGCAGACGGAATGGATGGACACAGTCAATGTTCCTGTGGAGGGCTCGGTAGATCTCGTAATGGATTTCACCGATCCCATCATCCGCGGTACCTCGCTATTCCATTGCCATCTCTTGAACCATGAAGATAAGGGAATGATGGCCAAGGTCGTTTTTAGATAACGGGCGCCCCCAAAGCTCCATTCGATCCAACACGTCGAGAGCACTCGGCTTCGCCAGCGTAATTCCGCACGAACCCCGATGCATAATTCTCGCGCCTGCCCGGGAATGCTGAGATAGCCTTATTTCAACCCGAACGCCGACGCCTCCGAACGGAAATGGTGGTCACGTGCAACCCAGCTTGCGTCGCCAGCGTGGCGATGAATATAACAAACTCCGGCGAACCGCCAGTGGGAGATTCAATGAGAGATTCATTTGCAGATATTTTGGGAACATTGGCAGGTTCATCCATTCAAAAGCGCGCCATTTCCAATCCTGACGTTCTCAACGAAGCGTATGCCTATCCGACGCCCAGCTCCTTTTCCCGCGGCATGCGCATCGATCTGGGAGGGCTTACCATTCTTCTCATCTCGGGAACTGCCAGCATCGATGAGCATGGAAGCAGCGTTCATATCGGAGATTTTCGTGCCCAGATGCGGCGGACCCTGCATAACATTACGGGACTTCTTGCTGCCGAGGGTGCCGCTTGGCACGACGTAGTGCGCACCACCTGCTACCTGCGCGACATTGATCGCGACTACGAAGCATTTAACGAGGAACGAACCGCATTTTACACAGAACTCGGCCTCGACCCGTTCCCCGCCTCCACCGGCATTGAGGCCAAACTCTGCCGGCCTGAACTTCTTATCGAGATCGAGGCGATTGCGATGTTTCGTCCTCGCGTCAGAGGTTCGGGCACAGCAACACAGAAATGATACCGCCCCGACCGGACTCAATCCTTTCGGCGTACAGGTCTCTGCCGTCGCACGCTACTCGGTGCGCGATGCTCTCATCGGTCACGGGCGAAAAATGGAGCTGACTTCTGTTTAGGTCTTCACCGCCTAACACTCAATTTCGTCCTGCCCGTAACCTTCATCGTCCTTCCCGCAACTGGATCTCTCTGGACTGACGGAATCAGGCTACTCTGGCAATGTCGAGACCCCTTCCCATAAGAAACCGGAGCCAGGAACCATGGAGAACCGCAGCCTCGCATCCAATCTCGGCATTTACGCATACGCCGCCGGCGCCATCTTCCTCGGCCTGCTCGGCCTGGTTTCGGGCGACTTCGCCACCAACTGGCAGCGGGTCGGCCCGAACGTGCCCTTCCGTGTGTTACTCGCCTATTTCACAGCCTTCATCGAGTTCGCCGCCGGTCTCGCTCTCCTCTGGCGCCGGACGGCTCGCGCCGGCGCACTGACACTCACCGCAGTTTATTCCGTTTTCACACTCGTGTGGGTGCCCAAAATTCTCGAAGGCCTGAGCGGCTACGACCCCACCGGCAACTTCTTTGAGGAGTTCTCGCTCGTGGCCGCCGGAGCTGTCCTTTTCGCACGATTCTCACCGGCCAGTTCGCCGATCTCGCGCCGCGAGTCCTTGTTTGCCCGTATCTTCAGCCTCTCCGCAATCTCCTTCGGCATTGTCCACATTTACGACATGCCCGGCCTGTTGACTTGGATCCCCAAATGGATTCCG
>Ga0207098_10110_pt1 | contig 26964 bp, 25 predicted proteins | sample Alteio_BWMinHeat_84_FD_153548 | JGI IMG/M metagenome (GOLD analysis project Ga0207098, IMG submission 153548) | Enriched cells from forest soil in Barre Woods Harvard Forest LTER site, Petersham, Massachusetts, United States -... | ecosystem: Environmental > Terrestrial > Soil > Temperate forest >...
TGAGAGTTTCGTCCTGGGTGGCGGAAATGTGCACGATAACTCGTTTCTTTGGCTGGGCGCCTGGATCGAGAGTTCCTCCCCAATCTCCCACGATCGGCAATCCGTCCGCTGCCACCGTGAGAACAGGCACAACACTGAACATCAGCGTTAGTCCCAAGCAAAGCACGAATGATAGTGCGAGACGCTTTTTCATAGTCAATGCCAGGTCATACCTCATTCTTATGCGGGCAGGATGACCGCAATCGCATGCGCTTTCGGTCTCCACTGAACCTCCATCTTTGCGGAACTGCCTACAAACCCGAGTCGCCGGTCAGCTGGAGTGATGCTTTTTAATTCCCTCGATCTTATCTTTCAGCTTGTTCTTGGCGTTCTGCATCGACTGACCAATCTTTGCTCGGGACAGGTCGGCCTTTCCGGCGGCGGTTGCCCTGTGCGATTCACGTACCTGCCGCGCGGCGTCTTTAGCATCCCCCCAGATCTCCTCTACTGCACCTTTGGCTTGGTCGATAACCCCTTTGTTAGCTAATTTCTCATTACCTATGGTTTCTCCGACGCTTTGTTTTATCTTTCCAACCGCTTGATCGATTTTGCCGGAAACCTGTTCTGTATTCACTAGATTCTTCTCCTTTGCTTCCAATAAGTCTCTCGGGTTCAGTCCAAATGAGCTTTGCCAGGCAGAGGCAAACCGCAAGATTTCAGCCGGACAAGCCGGAGTCAGCGTTCTTCAGTTGTGCATCCTCATCACGATGCCCCAGTTGACCTTTCAGACTAGTGTTGCCGCCTTGGTTCTGCTGGTCCTGCTCCGTTGCGCCCTTACCCCGGTCTTGATCCTTCGTGTTGTCCGTGGACAATTTCTTCCCTTGCTCAATGACACTCTCAACGGGGATGGGTGCTAGTGAAGTCTTCGCTTCTTTTGCACTCTGAAGCACGGTTACGGGAATCCGCAGTATGCGAATGCTTGGGTCTTTTTTTGTCGTCACGAGAACAGCCACTCCATTGGCCTCAGGAAATGGGTCTGAGACTACTTCAAACTCATCGCCATAAAGCCGCATGCGCCTAGCAACTGCATAGCCAAGGTGTTTGACATGTACACAGATCTTCGAAATTGAGGGAAAGGCGACACTGTGGCTGGTCATGACGGATACGCATGCAAGGTCTAGAGTACTCGGCAGCGAGTTAATCGTCTGAGCTATAAAGCTCACATTTAGCTATCGGAGCGAACTCAAAGTATCCGCGCCGCGCCTATTTAGCCACTCCTCGGAAGGAAAAAGTGCTTTGGAAAGTCGAAGGGCAACTTGAGTCCGTTCTCGTGGACCCGTTTACACCGGACTACAGAGAACCTTAAAGAACTCTCGTCTCGAGGGAGGAGCTGTGGATTCTGGTGAGGAACCTTACGATTGTCACGTCCTGAGTCGAACGAAACTGTTCACTTTTGAACAGAATGCACCAACTAAGTCACGAAACATGGTGGCTGAGTTATTGGCACAAATGACGCCCAACGTGTTGGAGTTGGGACGGGGGCAAGACATCGCCAGATTTGGCTCAACGCAGTGTCAGGACACTATCCACGACGTTGAGGTCGTGCACCAGCCTGCTCAGTGGTTGCAATCAAATCCTCACTTCGTCTTCGGATTATCGTTCCCGCAACCGGAGCGGACTTCATTCTGGTCAACTGCCCGCACTTCATCACTGCCCACATCCACATTCACATCTTCGTGGCTCACCACCGTGGAGCCATGCGGAACCACGACGGCCCCATTTTCAGGCACGGTCATTCCAAGGTTCGCCAGCCCAGTTAGACTCGCTTCCAGCGCGTGCATTTCCTTTATGCTTTCCCTCGTCCTACCCAGCGCCTTGGCGTAGTCCTTCATTTCCAAGTAGCTGCTGATGACCTGCAAGTGGCTCGTCATTCTGTGAACCGATTGCGTAACTGCTCTTAACATTCCAGTTCCTCTTTCCCGTTCAGCCACGTACATGGCGACACCTGAAGCGAGAGGTCCGTCGTCTTTTGACGATGAGCCAAGCAAACAGCTTCCCTGTGCACCTCGGTAACGTTCATTCAGCCAATTGTAAGCGGACTACAGCTTCGGATTCTAGGTGATCGTCAAGAGCAGAGCGTGGCTGGTTCCGCCGCTCGTGCAGCCAAGATTGCCCGAGTTCCCGCTCGGAGTATTGACCGTCACGCTGGCTGCTCCGGCAGCGGAGATCACAGCGATCGTGATCGTGGTCTGCAACTGTTTACGACTGGTGGCCAGAGTGCTCAACGTGGCCCCGTTGACGACCACAATAGAAGCCGAAACAAACTGACCACCATTCACAGTGAGAACAAAGCCCTTTTGTACTTGTGCGAACGCAATCGTACTTGGAGAAAGAGCCCCGATGATTGGCGCTGGCCGAGCACTTCCGCATAAAGGGTTAAGTGCGTTGCAGCCTTGCAACAATAGCAAAGCAAGGAGAAAGGTGCTTAGAGGTCGCAAGTATTCTGACTGCGCCCGATGGTGGTTAGGCATCGCTGTCCCATCCGTTATTTCTGGTAGTCTCTGTGAACGGCCAGAGACAATCTGGTGGCCAGTGGAACGCAGCTTTAGGCTTGGGAATTAGCATCGGCTTGTCGGGTTTCTCCGCTGGCGGCTGGTGGTGCGTTGGTGGCCGGGGTGCCTTATCGGGGTCAGGTGTCCGAGGAGTGAATGGTTCGCTGGCTGTCATGTATAGAACACCGTCCAATCAGACGATAGCGCAGCGGTGGCGCTGCGCCATCCGAGGAACAAACGACCGCTGGTCGCATAATTCCTCCACACCCTTCTTGCAAGCAATCTACAAGGGTGGGGTGTTGCGCGAGTGTTCACGATCGCACAGTTTTTGAATTAAATAGGCAATTTCCGGATTTGGGAATAGATGGTTCGGGAGCGAGAAGGCAAGGAGAAGGCCGAGGCTCTATCGGGCTCGGCCCGAAACGCGCGGTAGTCTAGGTACGAAAAAGGAAAGCAGTCGTGAGGGTCCGAACGTCGAGACTATCAATCGACACTAACCCATGACTGCCTTCTCCAACAAATCGAATGATAGTTGCCTCAAACAGCCGCAGCGCAGTCGTTGGACCGCTCGTTGCCCGTGTCGAAGTAGCGTGTCAAGCGAGACTAGCGGGGTTGTGTTTGGATCACGGGCAACCCGGACGTAAACTTTCGGACCGGAAGTCGACTTCGAGGACGATGCGGTGTCACGGAGCCCAGTTCGTGCTCTGATCTCCCCCAAGCCCGCTTCTGGATAGGTTCCGTGACACGACCATTGGGGACCGACCTTAGTCCTAGAGAGAAGGGAGGGCCAGCCGCCCGCGCGTCAACCCGGTGACACGGCCTCGCCGCGAGTCGCGCGCTAGAAGCTGCGCTCCGCATTTCTCCCTATTGCGTGGCTGCGTTGGAAGCATTACTTTAATCGGGTGATCTTCCCCCGGTGCAGTGGGATCCTTCTCCATGTCACGTCTTTGCCCGGCGGCCACGGTATAGGTGATTTCGGAGAATCCGCTTATGAGTTCATCGAATTCCTAGCCGGGTCAGGGCAGAAAATATGGCAGGTCTTGCCGCTGAACCCCACCGGATACGGCGATTCTCCCTATCAATGCTTCTCTGCATTTGCTGGAAATCCACTATTCATAGATCTTGGAGCTCTTCGTGGGGAAGGACTTCTGTCGGCCGCGGACGTGGCCAGTGCGCCGAATTTTCCGGACGATCATGTGGCGTACGACCGAGTAATCGCCTTCAAACAGGACCTCCTTCGCAAAGCTGCTCGCGCTTTCTTTGCAGACCAAGCCGGAGCCGACCGTCGTGCCTTCGATACTTTTTGCCAGAAAGGCAGGGAGTGGCTGGAGGACTATGCGCTCTTCATGGCATGCAAGAAAGCCTACAATGACACGGCCTGGGTCCATTGGGATGCGGGAATACGTCAACGGGATCCCTCCGTTCTGAAGAAATGGCAGAACGAATTGTCGGCCGAGTTGGAGTATCACCGGTTTGTCCAGTTCCAATTTTTTCGGCAATGGGAGAAGGTAAGAGATCGCTGTCGTCGTCACGGCATTAGCCTCATGGGCGACATTCCGATCTACGTCGCTCACGATAGCGCTGATGTGTGGACTCATCCGGAGTTGTTTCGCCTCGATGAACGAGGGCAGCCCACTGCCATTGCGGGTGTTCCACCCGATTATTTCAGCGCGACAGGTCAACTTTGGGGTAACCCACTTTATCGGTGGGATGTTTCTGCTTTTTCCGGTCACCGTTGGTGGATTGATCGCTGCCGGGCATCCCTTGGAATGTTTGATCTTGTGAGACTGGATCACTTTCGTGGATTCGAAGCTTACTGGGAGGTTCCAGCCACAGCTTCGACCGCCGCCGAAGGAAAGTGGGTAAAAGGCCCCGGTGCAGAGTTTTTTCGGGTTCTGCAAGCTGAATTGAAAGAACTGCCATTTGTTGCCGAAAATCTCGGTGTGATTACTCCCGGTGTAGAAGCTCTTCGCAATGGTTTTGGTTTTCCGGGAATGAGCCTTCTGCAGTTTGCCTTCGGAAAAGATCCCCAAGGTCCCACCTTCCGCCCGCACAATTATTCTCGTGAACTGGTCGCGTACACGGGCGGACACGACAACGACACGACTCCGGGGTGGTGGACGAGTTCAGGAGTCGGCGAAAGCACTCGAACCGAACACGATATTCGCGAAGAGCACGAGCTTACCCGCGCATATCTGGGCTTTCAAAATGAGGAGGTCAATTGGATATTCATTCGCACTGTCCTGGCCTCCGTAGCGAATACCGCCATCGTTCCTTTGCAGGACCTATTAGGTCTGGGCAGTGAAGCCCGAATGAATTTGCCTGGTACTGTGAGCGGAAACTGGCGGTGGCGGTATAAGGCGGATAGTCTTACGAAGGAAATCCGTGAAAACTTACTAGCTCTAACACTTCTGTACGACCGTTGAAGTTTCTTCATCTGGCTTTCATCGGGGCGTCCGTGGGATAATGGCGCATGCATGCCGAAGCGGTCCGAGACGATGCGATCCCGTCGAAGCGAGCACTGTTGGGTGACGAGAACCATCCTGTTAAATGCTCGGAGTGCAACGTCGCCTACCTCCTGCGCTATGACGACGAAGCAGAGGCCGCTCTCACGTTCTGCCGCATCCTGGCAGAGGAAATTGTCACTGCGCGCCATCCGGACCATGCCAGTAATGTCGTGCTCGATCTGGTCGCTCTGGACCAAGCACAGCAAGGAAAAACACAAGTGGTGTGGTCGACCCGGTCCTCCCTGTCGCGTCTCCTCAAGAAGAAGCCTGGCCATCCCTAGGAACCGCTTGCTCCGCGGCAGCAGAGCGTGCTAAAGGGGCGAAAGTTCATCTTCGTCGTGCCCTTTCTTGATACGAACGAACTTCTCTTCCAAGAAACGCCGTGCCAGCTCTCTGCCGCCAATACCAAATGCGATGGCCAAGCCAAGCATTAGGGCTCCGAAAGCAATTCCGAAAGCAACCAGCATGGTCTGTTCCGCCAAACCCAGCTCTTCAAAGACGACAGACAATACGAAAACCATAATAATGCTGCGGACGGCAAGACTCAGGAGGCGAGCGGACGGAACATTCGCATTCACTGCAGCGAGCAGAGCAGCGCGAGCGGCAAAGCCCGCGGCAAGCATACCGAAAAACAAGATCAACACCGCGACGAACAGACGCGGCAGGAACAGAAAAAATCTTGCGATTTGCTCCTGCAGGCCCAGGATTCCCAGCACGCTAACCCCCAGCAGAATGAAGCCAAGCCAGGTGACCCAGAACACAAAACGGCTCAACATCTCCGTCGCCGAAGGGAGAGCCGCTGTGGCAAGCAATTGAGAAGCGCCGGCATTCTCTGACAGCCGGTCGAACTTGATGAGCCGGAGAATGCTGCGCAGAATTGCTTTCACCAAGTATGCGATTAGCCACCCCACAAATGCGAGGATCAGCATTACCAAGAGACGAGGAAGGTAGTGGGCGAAACCTTTAGCGAGGTCCTGCATTGCCTGAGTCAGTTCGCTGATAATCATTTTCTGCATAGTAGCCTCACTCTTTCGATTTCCACATTTCGATCAGATATGGTTTCAATCGCTCGAACTCGAGGCATAAGCCTTCGATGTTATTAGCGACGTCCTTTGCGGATCCGTTACGGTTCTCGACGACAAAAGTAAATACTCTCCCGCGAAAAAGCGGCGCGAGTGCCTGAATGATGTGATCTCGATTGATCACAGATTTCTGGTAAGCCGCAGCAAACTCATATACCGTCCGGACCCATAATTCCGCTGGGTAACGAAACTGCTCTTCGCCCAAACCAACGATCCGCTTCAGCTCCGCCAGAGTAGAAGCAGAGAGAATCGACTGAAAAACGGACTCCAATTCTGAAACTCCGTTAGCAAACATCTCCCGCAGTCGTTTCCGATTGACCCGCAATGGATCCATGAGTAACTCGATGTCATTCCCGGTCGTAGGCACCTCATGAGAACCAGAAAGTGTGCTCCACACGTCGAAGTCGAACTCTAACGCGGAGAACAACACACCAACGGATTGCCGCAAGGTCGCGACAAGATCAGCGGCGCGGCGCTCGACGGGATCCTTCTTTCCGAGAAAGGACTGGCAGATGCGGAATCCGCCTGTGACGGCAGCCAGGGTCAACCGGAGCTCGGTCCCGTTTCCACCGATTCCATCGTTCCACCGATTCTGGCCAAGGAATTCGCTCCCAAGACGGCCGGAGAATCCGAACTCGGACATGTAGGCTTCGCGGATCCTTGCGCCATAGAGTGCCCGAACCATCGGGTACAGCAGGTTCGTCGTCAGTAGCCCATCAAACTTGTGCCTGCGATAAGTAGGAGAGACGAGATCGAAACCCTCGTAATATACGGGGCGGAGAAGATTGGAGATCCATTCCGGGGTGATACCTTCGGATTCGGGGGAGATCACGACGCACGCCTTGGCTCGGAGCAGTTCGGCAGCTGCCAGAATCGTCCGCAACGCAACTCCACTCTGCGGGGTGCTCGCATATTTTGTGCTTATCGCGTGCAATGTGCGGAGCGCGTACACATTGGAGGGCGGTCGTACATCATCGATGGAAACGCCGGTGATCAGTTCCGGGGTTCCGTCCCGTGATCCTCCGTCGGCATTGATGATGACGGCCCGCTCACGGGGAAAACCGCGGAGGATGCCGTTTCGAATCGTGTGGACGATGGAGCCGACAGTCTTGGCGTTGTTATGAGTGGGTAAGCCCACGAGGATATCGGCCTCGCCAACATTGATGAGCTGGCGGAGAAAATCATCGGTAAGAAAGTTCCCGTCTTCCACTTCAAGATTCCGTCAGATTCTGATGAGTCTCCGGCCTTCCACATTCCTTCATCGTTCGCGTTCGCCTACACTCGTCGCAGCCGGAACCAGTATGACTGGTAAGGCCCTAACGTCAACAGATAAGGCAGGTCGCCGACGCGCGGAAATAGATTGTTGCCGAACATCTCAATCAGGACATTTCCCTTATAACGCTTCAAATCCAGTTCGACAGCTTGGGCGGTACTCGAAAGATTGTTGACGATTAGGACGGTCTCGTTGCCGAGTCGCCGCCAGTACGCCAGTATTCTGTGATTGGCTGGATAGAGAAACTCAATCGATCCCCTGCCGAACACTGCACTAGATTTCCGGACTGCAATGATGCGCCGCATCCAATGAAAGAGAGAATGTTCACTCTCTCGTTGAGACATGACATTTACGGCGGGATACCCGTATACCGGATCGTGAATGATCGGAGCATACAGCCTTTCCGGGTCCGCGGTTGAAAAACCGGCGTTCCATCCCCCACTCCATTGCATGGGAGTCCTGACTCCGTTGCGATCGCCCAGGCTAATGTTGTCCCCCATTCCGATTTCATCTCCGTAATAGATGATCGGGGTGCCTGGCAGCGACATCATCATCCCGTTCATCAACTCTATACGCCTGCGGTCGTTATTCAATAATGGAGCGAGTCTCCTCCGAATTCCCAGGTTCAGCCGCATCGTCTTGTTCTCGGCGTACATGTCGTACATGTAGTCGCGTTCAATGTCAGTGACCATTTCCAAGGTCAATTCGTCGTGGTTGCGCAGAAAGAGGGACCACTGGCAGGAGGGCGGGATCTCGGGAGTTTGCTGCAGGATTTCGGTGATGGGCTTACGGTCTTCGAGCTTAAGCCCCATGAACATCCGCGGCATCAGCGGAAAATGAAACGCCATATGAAATTCGTCGGAGTTCCCGAAATATGGGCGCAGGTCTGCAGGCCACTGGTTGGCTTCAGCTAGAAGCATTCTTCCGGGGAAGTGTTCATCCAGTCTTCGCCGTAATTCCTTGAGAATATTGTGGGTCTCCGGCAAGTTTTCACAATTTGTGCCCTCGCGTTCTACCAGATACGGCACAGCGTCAAGCCGGAAGCCGTCCACGCCCATCTCCAGCCAGAACTTCATCACACTCCACATCTGCTCCCGCACTGCAGGATTGTCATAGTTGAGATCGGGCTGGTAGCTGAAAAAGCGATGCCAATAAAAGGATTTCGACGTTGGATCCCATGCCCAGTTGGACTTCTCGGTATCAAGAAAGATGATCCGAGTATCCTTGTACCGTGTGTCAGTGTCGCTCCACACGTACCAGTCTCGGCGGGGATTGTCGTTTGAGCTTCGCGCCTCCTGAAACCAGGGATGCTGATCGGAGGTGTGGTTCAATACCATTTCGATGATGACCCGGATACCGCGCTGATGAGCCGAGCCTAGAACCTTGCGGAAATGCTCCAGTGTTCCATAGCTGGGATGGACCGAGTCGTAATCCGCGATGTCGTAGCCATCATCGCGAAGGGGCGATGGGAAAAATGGCATGAGCCATATCGCGCTGATCCCTAGCTCCTGGAGGTAATCGAGTTTCTGCTCAAGCCCGGGGAAATCACCAATCCCGTCGCCGTTGCTGTCGTGGAATGTGCGGACATGAACTTGATATATGATCGCGTCCTTGTACCAAAGCGCATCTTTAGTTGAGTTCAACCGCTTTCTCCTTGCGACACTCCATATCTCTCGGCAGAACCGTCTCTAGAGGCAGTTTAAATGAAGTGAAGCGTTGAGCGCCTCGCTCGCGCTCGAATCGGAGGTTTACTAGGAGCCCAAATGAGGTACGACCGCGACACATTACAGCGCGAGTCTGTCTGCAGACAGCGAACCAATCGCCCTGACAATTCTGCACAGCCTACCACGAGCCCTTTCTTCGCCAGAACCATGGTTTAGACGAAAGGACGCATCGCAGCAACGCGGATTGTCAGCCCGCCGTTTCAGGACGTTGGGGCTGGTCCGCGAACGTGGCAGTCGCTAGCCGTTTTCGGTGCGCGGGGGACCTAGTGCGCAGGTAAGCAATGGCGCGAGGATCAAGCGGCAGAAAAAGGGCGCGCTTCGTCTAATCCTGGGATATCGACAAGCCTGACTTGAATGCGACGTGCACCGAAAGATCAGTAACGGGAAGTCGGCTTGTGGGGCGGTGACTAGCTCCGATCAAGTCTCTTCCAGTCCGAGGTTGTCGTTCACTGCCGGCTCAGTTCAGTGCATACTACTTGCGCGGTAGGTTTTGGCGGCGCCTCATATATTCTGAGGGATCACAAATCCGAGCTTGCGGCAAGTAAAAGGAGACGATGAAAATGGGCTTACAACCACTCTCCAGGTTATCTGCGGTACAGTCTAGCGTGGGTGCTCGGCTCATCGTGGTCTCAAATAGACTTCCGCTTACTTTGCGGAAAACCGAGGACGGGTGGTCTACCGAGCGTAGCTCCGGAGGCCTCGCGAGCGCAATGAATCCTCTGCTCCGAAAAGGCGGTGGGGACTGGATCGGTTGGGCTGGAGGTCGCGGAGAAGGAGAAGATGGCCAAAGCCGCAGCGCTATTCTTGCACAGTGGGCGGAAAACGAACGGTGTTTCGCAGTAGACCTGCCAGAAAAGGTGGCAACAGGATTCTACGAGGGCTACGCCAATCAAACACTCTGGCCAGTCTTTCACAACTTCCTGTCTCAGTTGAAATTTGAAGCAAAAAGCTGGGATGCATATGTCGAAGCAAATCGTATCTTCTGCGAAGCGGTTGTCAAACGTTATAAATCGAACGACCTAATCTGGGTACACGACTACCACCTGATGCTGCTTCCCCGAATGTTGCGTGACAGGCTGCCCGACGCAGCCATTGGTTTCTTTCTCCACATTCCCTTCCCGTCGTCCGAAATCTTTCCGGTCCTCCCTAGACGTGAGGAGCTTCTTGAGGGTCTTCTTGGGGCTGACTTGCTTGCCTTTCAGACCCATGGACACTTGCAACAATTCCGCGCCGCACTGCTTCGCGTCCTCGGTACAGAAAGCAAAATCGCGCAGGTTGCAGTGGGAAGCCGTCCTGTCCGTCTGGAAGCCCTTCCCATCGGCATCGCGCCGGAAGAATACACCGAAATGTTGAAGAGCGATAAGACTACAGCTGCTCAATATGCGGAGTGGGTCGAGCGCTACAGTGGGCGAAAGGTGCTGCTTGCCGTCGACAGGCTGGATTATACGAAGGGCGTCATCGAGCGCCTACGTGCATACTCTCATTTGCTTGGGTCTTCTCCACAGCTCAAGGAGAGGGCAGTGCTGATCCAGATCGCAGTGCCCAGCCGGGAGGGAATCGACACATACCAGGACTTGCGAACTGAGGTGAATCGGCTTGTAGGAGAGATCAACGGCAAACTCGGCACGCCTGAATGGACTCCTCTTGTTTATATTAATCGCTCGATAGAGCGAACGGAGCTCGTGGGTCTCTACAAGTTGGCTGATGTATGTTGGGTCGGATCCCTGCGCGACGGTATGAATCTTGTGGCAAAAGAGTATGTCGCCTGCAAGCCCGAAGGTGACGGGGTACTGGTGCTGAGCGAATTTGCAGGTGCCGCTGCTGAAATGGGCGAGGCTCTTCTGATCAACCCCTTTGATGAGGAGCGCACCGCCGCCACGATTGAGCGTGCCCTTGCTCTCGACGACCAGGAACGGCGCCAACGCATGATGACGCTTCACCATCGGGTCCTCCGGAATAATGTCTTCCGCTGGGGAGAACGGTTTCTAGGTGCACTGCAAGAAGCTGTTTCTGAGCGCGGACGTTACATTGACACCCAACCTCTGCGATTGCAGCCGACGGAAATTCGCGATGCTTATGTGCGTGCAAAGCGCCGCCTGCTGATTCTTGACTACGACGGAACCCTTGTTCCTTTTGCGAAACGGCCAGAGCAAGCTGCCCCTCCTGCCCGAATACTCGATCTGCTGATTGCCTTGGCGTCCGAACCCCAGAATTGCGTCGCTCTGATATCCGGACGGTCAGCAGAAAATCTGGATCGTTGGTTCGGGATGATTCGAGGTATGTGGCTCGTGGCGGAACACGGTGCCGAATTTAAGTCTCCATCCGCTATCGTATGGGAGTCCTTGCGCCCACAGGTACCGACAGAGTGGAAGTCCAGCGTCATGCCGATTTTGGAACACTTCGTAGACCGCATTCCGGGGAGCTTTGTTGAAGAAAAGAAATTTGGGCTGGTGTGGCACTATCGCATGGCTGACCCGGAATTCGGAGAGTGGCTAGCGAATGAGCTGGTGTCGATGCTGGAGGCAATGCTCGCTGAGACTGAACTAAGGGCGTTCCGCGGCGAGAAGATCGTAGAGGTAAAACCGGCCTGGGCTCACAAGGGCGAAGTCCTCGAACGTCTCCTGGCCTCACGCTCCAGTCCCGACTTTGTTTTTGCAGTTGGTGACGATCGCACGGATGAAGATCTGTTTGAGCGGCTCCAATCTGGCGCCTGGACGGTACACATCGGTCCTGGACCCACTCGCGCTTCATATGTCATTGCAAATTTCGAGGCCTTGCGCCGGGTACTGGAATTGTTTGCCGAGTCCCGACATCTCAGCAAAACATCCTGATTCCTCGATTTCATTATCCCTCAGGAGGTCGACCCGCGCGTATGCGGAACAGATCGTTCGGGAGCGAGAATGGCAAGGAGAAGGCCGAGCCTCTATCGGGCTCGGCCCGAAACGTGCGGTAGTCTACGTACGAAAAAGGAAAGCAGTCGTGAGGGTCCGAACGTCGATACTGTCAATCGACACTAACCCATGACTGCCTTCTCCAACAAATCGAATCATAGTTGCCCCAAACTAGCCCGTCTGTTCAAAATTGCACACTTGGTAAAAACGCTCAACCGCCTGAATAATACCGAGGGATAGGTGAACGAGCCCAAGAACTGGACAGAGGTGATGCACCATCTTACCAGCCACTTGATTTGCTTCGTTCCAATCCGATTTGCACAGTTCTGAACATAGAACGACTACAGTTTTACTACAGTCGCGGTGGGCAGAGGTCTCAATGAGTGTAATGGCCTGATTACGACAGTTCCCGCCTAGTAGGCATTAGTGACCCCAACTTTTTTTCGAGCCGAATTGAGTCTGCCTCTTTTTTCAGCGGGGGTACGCGGCATTGACTCACGTCCCCCCTTGCAATAACATGTGGGGCGCGCGCGTAGTGCTTCCCCGCAAATCGGAGGAATTATGAAAGCAATCTCCCCACGCCCCGCATCAATCCTTCCTGAGCCTCTTCGTCGCCGCCTCGACGTCTACGGCCTCGCCGCCAGTGCAGCGGGAGTCGGCGTTCTTGCAATGGTTAGCTCCGCCGAGGCGAAAATTGTTTACACGCCGACTCACGTCACGTTGACGCCCAACTCCGGTGTGTACAACTTCGACTTGAATAATGATGGGGTAACGGACTTCACAATTGGTGAGGTCTACTACAAACATTTTAATACGTTTAGCTGGGAGGCGCTTTCGGGGCCACCCGGGAACAAATGGGTTGCGAAAAGAGAAGGAAAACGAGCTTTTTTCCCTCTCTACATGTTAGCTGGGAAAATGATTGGCCCCACTCTATACTCGCGTGGTCGGTTCCGCAGTGGCTACGAGGACGTTTTTTTCGTGCGTTGGTCGAATTCGCTTTTCGATGGCTGGGCCAACAACGGGAAAGGCGTCGTGAACCGGTACCTTGGGCTGAGGTTTGCCATTAACGGAGCGTACCACTATGGTTGGGCACGCATGACTGTGAGGATCTCCCGCGATGCGAGTAAGACCATCATCACCGGCTACGCTTACGAGACGGTTGTCGACAAAGGAATCATTGCCGGCGACACCGGCGGTGGGCAGGCTCGCCGTCCTGGATCAAACTCGCTCGGGCAGCTCGCGGCTGGGAAGAAGTAGCAGTTCACACCGACTGGGGGCTAAGGAGAGTCGATGAAAATCGTCTAGCCGTTCGCCTAAGGCACCTTCGCACCTTTCCGATTCAACTTCGCCGCCAACTCAACATGTATGCGCTCACGGCCAGCGCCGCTGTTAGGAGTCCATAACTGTTGATAAATCGCCGTTACACTCAAAACCACCTCAAAACGTGTAATGGCCTGGTTACATCGACTGACGCGGCGTTGTCGTATCGCCATGCCACCAGTAATTCTCAAGGGGTGAAACGGCCTTCTTGAGAAGGGCGGGTGGGCTGCGCGAAAAAGTCAGGGAACGAGCTTGAAGACTACGCCGTGGTACCACTTGCCGCCCATAGCTGTGATTCCATAGAGTGCTCCCGCTTTGCCGAAGATTAGGCCACTGCTGGGCCACTTGCCGTCGCGTCCGGTGAAGGTGTGGAGCAAGGTCTTTGTCCAAGCACCGCCCCGCATGACTGGCGGCGTCAACTCAAAGACCGACCCATCGACTTTACCGCCTACGTTTGTCGTGCCATAAACCTGCCTTTCTTGGCAGCAGTCAGGCCGGCCTCGGGTCGGGCGCCATTGCCCGTGAAGCGGTAGATCGTGGTCTCGGTCCACACACCGCCCTGCGTCGCGGGCGGCGTCAGTTGGAAGACGGTGCCGTCAGTGCCGGGAATGCCAGCGGTCGTGCCATAGAGATTGCCCGCCTGATCAAAAATCAGGTTGCCGTTTGGGTCACCGTCATCCCTGCCGCCAGTGAAGCTCTAAATGCGGGGCTACACCTTCTTAAACGCCGGTTGGTGGAGTCTCATACGACCGTCATCATCCCATTTGACGACCGCGTCAGCTTCGTTAGCTTGCTCCACTGTGCCGAATTCTCCCGTCGGCTTTCCGAAGTCACCCAAACCCTCGACGCGATCTCCGGGATTCAGTTCCTGGTCAGTGGCAAGGGCTTCGCCGAGCGGCGGCTTCTTGGCGCGGTCTGAGTCAGGCGTTGCCCCGACATATGACAGGGGCGGTTGAGGGGCTTTGCGGAGTTTGGGGATCGATTTATTGTTGTTCGCTCATGTTCCAGTGTTGTTTTTCCAACGAAGCCGAGCAGCGCCCTTCGCTACCACTGTTCATCTCCTCGAATAGATAGCATAGGCTTGGAAAATTGGTTCGGCTGTTCCACACTGTACAGTCTGACAAATTCATTTCGCTGAATGAACCGCCAAAGTGGTCCAATGTGCTCAGACATTCGTCTGCGCCACTTCTATCATGTTGTGTAGTGGAGAAGTGGGATGACCGATACAAGGACCAGTCCTCCTCCCTCTTACAAGCGAGGTACAACGTGGAAAACATTATTGATTGTTCGGTTGGTGGTGCTTTTGCACGGGGGCTGGGGATATTTCTCGTTGGCGCGGTTAACCCATCCCTAAAAGTATGCCTGACACTGCTTGATTTTTGGTGCCAGCTATAGCGATTCCCGAAAATGGAAATCGACCCACGAACCCTCTTACAGATTCTCTGTAAGTCAGCTAGCTGAGCTCTTTGTTCTCACCGGGCGCGAGGGAAATCGGATACACAATGCCAACCATTGCGATCCTGCGCGAGGCACAACACCTCCACGATGTGAGTAAGCGTCTCGACTCGCTGGCGGAGCACCATCCACTCGTGTCGGAAGCTATCCTGAGGATCTCAGGAAGCGTTCGTAATACCGCTACTTTGTTGGAAGTGTTGGTCGCAACCAAAATAACGCCGCCGGGCGGATAAGATGCAGCGGGTACCTAAATGTGATCATCACTGGCTTTGAGATAGGGTTTGGGAAGTCCTGTGTGCTCCGTCAAGACATTGGAGTTCAACAGCCAAAACGGCGGCCTCCGAACCCAAGCAGCCAGGGCAATGAACGAGCACGCCACGGCTGTACACGGCCGCCCCGTACACTTGTATTCGCCTGATGCGCAGGTGTGGCACACCCATTAACTTGGGTCTAGACAATTTGGACGCTGAACCTTAGGTATCAGTGAACGGGCGGACTTTCCCAGCTTTCCAATCCAGAACTCAATCCGTATCTAGCCTCGGCGGCAACTGCGAGTGATGCTGTAGCATGGCTGTTTGAATACCCGCCACTTGATCTGTTCCGTCTTGATCCAACCTGCACCGTTCTGAACATAGAACTACTACAGTTTCACTACAGGCCCTTCGAGGGTCACCATCTCTGACTCAACACGGCCGCGGTCACGTCTCCATCTTGATTACTCGGCACGGTATCGAGCTCCCTCTCATCTTGAAATCGGTTCCGGAATCCACGTTCAGTAGCTGAGGATGTAACAGTTGTGAGCAAAAGCGACCATCTTCGGTGGCCCCAATTCTGACAAAATGCTTAAGGGTGTAGCTTGCGCCTCGACCACGGTAGGAAAGTGGCCGTAACGCAGGATCGATCTTGAGATGGACCCACTTTACAGGAGAACCTCGACATGAAGATGCTGCGGATTGCGATCTTGCGATTGGCAATCGTGGGCCTCGCAGCCGCGCCAGTGCTTGCGAACGCCCAATCAGTGGCTAATTCCGGAAACTCCTCCGATACTGCGGTCTTGTCAGCGAGTTCAACGCACCCAGAATTAGCGTACGCCAGTCCGACGCAGAAAACGAAGCTCCACAACTACTTCTTCGACACGTTCGGCCCCTATCCAATCGTAGGCGCGGCGTTTTCTGCTGGCATTAACCAGGCGGAGAGCACTCCGCCAGAGTGGAAACAAGGCGCGGAGGGTTACGGTAAGCGATTCGGGTCCAACTTCACCATCGCAGCCGTCAGCACCACGACACGCTATGCGCTATCCGAGGCCTTCCGCGAGGACACGCTGTACTACCGGTGTGAGTGCAAAGGCATGTTGCCACGACTGAGCCATGCCTTGATTTCGACCTTCACCGCTCGCCGAGGCGACGATGGCAATCGGGTCTTCTCTTTCCCTGCGCTCGTCGCACCATACACCGGCACTATGACTGCCGTCTATGCCTGGTATCCCGGTCGATATGGCGCCATGGACGGTCTCCGCATGGGCAACTACAGCTTGCTGGGGTATATGGGTGGGAACATTGCCCTTGAGTTTCTCTATAGAGGGCCACATTCGTGGCGTTCTCGCATGCATCTAAACAATGGGCATGGAGCGCCAAATCCGGGTTCGAATCCGTGATCGAGCGGAAATTCAGTGCAGGCGCAAGAATCGCAAGCATGGCCGCTCCACTCCCCGGAGTGCGCACCTCTTCGGTAGTGAGCTCCGCTAGGGACCTGATCAACGAGTTTCTCGAGTGGTTCGGCGATCTGGGTCTCTTCTTCTGGCAAGTTGTAAGGGCTGCAGTCACGCCGCCGTTCGAATTCCGCGAATTATTTCGACAACTCGACGAGATCGGATCAATGTCGCTGCCGCTGGTCGCCCTGGCCGGCGCCGCCACCGGAGTTGTACTCTCCTTGGAGGCCCGTTACAGCCTGACTCGATTTGGGGCCAAATCGCTCCTGCCCGCCGCCATAGTGTTCTCTGTTATCCACGAGACCGGTCCGATCATCACCGGCCTGGTCGTGAGTGGTCGAGTGGGAGCTGGCATTGGCGCCGAGCTGGCGTCGATGAAAGTGACCGAGCAGATCGATGCCATCGAGGCGTCTGCGGTAAACCCTTACCGGCTACTGGCGGCAACCCGCATCCTGGCTTGCATCCTAATGCTGCCACTCCTGACGCTAGCTGCCGACGCAAGCGGCTTGCTAACCGGTTGGGTCACGCAGGCCATGGTTGAGCCGCTCTCGTTACACCAGTTTATCAATAGCGGTTTTAAGGGCGCCAATTTCAACGATTTTCTGCCACCCACGTTTAAGACCGCGGTGTTTGGCCTGATCATCGGACTGATCGCGTGTTTTCAGGGAATGCGGACACGGGGAGGCGCTGAGGGTGTGGGTCGTGCGGCCACGAGTTCGGTAGTCTTGTCTTCGCTGTTTGTGATCTTGGTCGATGTTGTGCTGGTGAAATTCATTATCCTGTTTTTCCCGTGACCAGAGTAGTAACTCTGGAACAAGTATGGAAGTTGCCGATCAAATTGCGATGAAGCAAGGAGAGTCCGAGAAAGGCGGCGGTGCACCGGCTGTCGCCGTCGATGACTTGCACATGGCCTTCGGAAGCCAGAGGGTTTTGAACGGGATCAGCCTGACGGTGAACCGCGGCGAGACCCTAGCCGTACTGGGGCGCAGTGGCACCGGTAAGAGCGTATTGCTGAGGCTCATCATCGGCCTGCAAAAGCCTGACTCGGGATCGGTTCGCATCCAGGGTCAAGACATCACGGACTTGGCTCTCGACCGGATGGGCGAAATCAGGAAGAGAATGGGTTTTCTGTTTCAGCACGCCGCACTATACGATTCCCTCACCGTGCAGCAGAACGTGGCTTTTCCTTTGGAACATCATAGAAGGGAGATGTCGGGATCTGAGCTTGCCGGCCGGGTTGAGGAATTACTGGTGGAGGTGGGCATGGAAGATGCCCTTGAGAAAATGCCTTCGGACATTTCGGGGGGCATGCAGAAGCGAGTGGGGCTGGCACGGGCCCTGGCTTTGGAACCGGAGATTTTGCTGCTGGACGAGCCCACCGCGGGTCTCGACCCTATTAGTTCCGCGGAGATCGATGAATTGGTGCTCAAGCTCCAGCAGGAACATCACATGGCATCCATCGTCGTGACCCACGATCTGCACAGCGCGAAGACGATTGCAGACCGTCTGGCTCTGCTGAATGAGGGGAATGTGGTGATCGAAGGCAGCTTTGAAGAGCTCCAGAAGAGTGACGACGAATTCGTTCGGGAATTTCTAAAGCATTCGTAGGAGATTACATGTCGAGAGCGGCGCGATTAGGGGCTTTCATTCTAGCAACACTGGCAATTCTGGCCACTGGTGTCTTCATCATCGGGAGCAAGCAGTATCTTTTCAGCTCCACCTATCGACTAAAGGCGCAGTTCGACAACGTCGAGGGCCTGGACGCAGGAGGCGATGTACGGGTCGGCGGAGTGCACACAGGAACGGTGCGCAATATCGTGTTGCCTCACCAGCCTGGCGAAAAGGTCACCGTGGTCATGGATCTGAACAAATCGACACACGAGATCATCAAGCAAGATTCTGTAGTGTCCATTGAAACCGAGGGATTGCTGGGCAACCAGTATCTCGCGATTTCTTTTGGATCGCAAGGGGTCGCCGACGTACGCGATGGCGATACTATCGCCAGCCAGCCGCCACTGGAAATGTCAGACTTGCTGAAGAAGGCGAGCGGCCTTCTGGATGGTAGTCAACAAGCCATCGAGAATGCCACGAAGGCGACCGCGAATCTGGACTCAATCAGCGCCAAGATAGATCGTGGTCAGGGAACCGCCGGAGCGTTGGTTAACGACAAACAGCTCTACAGCAACCTGGAAAAGTCGACGAGCGCCATGCATGACACGATGATCCAGGCGAAAGCCGGGGCAACCGATTTCCAGGAAAATATGGAGGCTCTGAAACACAATTTTTTCTTGCGCGGCTATTTCAAGAACCGCGGTTATGAAGATTCTAGCGAGCTGGCAAAGGATGAAATCGAGCGGCTGCCGCAAGGCATTCCAGCCAAAACATTCACTTATTCGGTGAAGCGGCTTTTCGATAAGCAAGATTCGGCCAAGCTGAAGAACCAGAAATCTCTGAACGACTGTGGCCAGTTCCTGGCAAATAACCAGTTCGGGTTTGCCGTTGTCGTGGCGTCGGCTGGGATGGCAGGAGACAGCCAGAAGGATTTAATACTGACGGAAGCGCGCGCCATGGTTGTGCGCGAGTATTTGGTAGAGAATTTCGGATTCGACGACAGTCAGCTTAAAACTCTGGGCATGGGCAAGCTGACGGACGTGGACGTGAATTCGGATGGCGGCTGGGGTGCGGTGCAGATTCTTATCTATCCAGTTGGGACCGAGATTCCACCTAACAAACAAAACCAGGCGCGTACTGCATCCAAAGCAAACTCAGATCAACCGGTTCAGGCTTCTACGGCCCTAACCACGAAACCACAGTAGCGTTGCGGGTAACCAGTGAAAGCAGGGATTGTGTAGACAAGTCCGAGGGTTTCTTACCTATGATCGGCGCGCAGCATGATCAACTAGCGCGACAACCACTGCAAATTCATCGAAATTGGCATGTTTCCAGCATATGCGCAAGTGCTCCCCGCATCCTCATACGGTTCTCACAAATCGTTGCCCGCAAAGCATGGGAAGTAAGGAATCGTCTTTAAGAGCGTCTGCCGTCATGGCGCTTGTTCTGTGTTTGGGCTGGCCAAACGAAATCGCGGCCTATGCCGTCCTTGCGCACGAAGCGATCATTGACAGCGCATGGGACACCAACATACGCCGTATAAATTGGTTGTTAGTGATGCGAGGCCTGATGGGTTGCCCGTAGTTCCAAGTTGAAGAAGAAGTTTTGTGAACGGCAGACACCTACTTCCACCGGGTTATCGGCAGACCGGAAGGTGAAACTCCGATTCGAACTGCCGCTCGGTGTCCGAACTGGCAACCTATTCGTCTCTGTCGGAGGGTCAAGTTCGAATTGTTACACCTCAGGAACTAGAAGGATACTCACTGGCCAATTTTGAACTGCCGAGCATTTGTGGGCGACGTAGCATTCGACCTAATTCGAGAATGCAGTCGTGGGTCATGGAATAACGATTACTACGGTAACCCTTTGGGTACGATGGCGAACGGTCGCAACGCGGCCGGCACACTCTACACTGTAGGCGAGTGTCTTCTGCCAGACCAAGAATCCGTGAGCCCGATGGAAACGCGGTGGGGTAAACAATACGGACGATACGAGATCATCGCTGAGCTCGGCCGCGGAGCGATGGGAGTGGTGTACAAGGCTCGCGATCCCAAGATCAACCGGTTTGTAGCGGTCAAAACGATCTTGCTCGACGGCCAGAATCCGGAGGACGAGCGAGAATACCGAGACCGATTTTTTAATGAGGCTCAGGCAGCCGGTCGCCTGTTGCATCCCGGCATCGTTACCGTCTTCGATACAGGAGAGGACTCGGAGAGCCATACTGCTTACATAGTCATGGAGTACGTTGCAGGGCAATCTCTGGACCGACTCCTCTCGCAGAATACCAAGACGCTACCACTCAACACTGCCCTTCTGTTGGGTGAGGAACTGGCAGAAGCACTGGATCACGCCCACGCCCATGGCGTAATCCATCGTGACATGAAACCTGCCAACATCCTGGTAACACCTGAACAGCATGCCAAGATCGCGGATTTTGGCATTGCGAAGGTGAACCTTGCTCACCTGACGCTGGCCGGCCGTGCGGTTGGCACGCCGGCTTACATGTCGCCAGAACAGTTGGAGGGTGAGCCGGTGGATAAACGCTCCGACCTGTTCTCGTTAGGTGCGATTCTCTACCGAATGGTGACCGGCTACGGGCCTTTTCAAGGCAACAGTGCAACCACTGTTTGCTTCAAAGTTGCCAACCGTGATCCCGTTCGGGCAACCGCGCTCAATTCTGTTCTTCCCGCTGAGCTGGATGCCGTAATCGCACGTGCCATGGCCAAAGATCCTGCGGAACGTTACCAGCGCGGATTGGAATTTGCTCTCGATCTCCGTGAGCTGCGAGAACGAGCACAGGCAAAATCCAAAGGTGACAACCGTGCTTCTTTGCCAAAGGGAGAAGGCGTCGCTCGGTCAGACGGCGACACTGCGACCGACATTCTTTCGGCAAACCCTGTATCTGTTGGTTTCTTGGACACGCCGATTCACGGGGTGAGAAAAGTACCCTCATTCATCTCCCCAAAAGTCTTGCTCTGGTGGCGTATACCAGTGTTGCGCATAGGTCTCGCGTCCTTGATTGCGGCGATCATTCTGGGTTCTTTTGCCTTTCGCCAACGATATCCATCGCGGAGTTCAAGTCAGACACTTGCTCCTGTGGCTGTTGACGCGAGTGCAGGACCAGTTCCGGCAGGGAATCCCAAGAGCATCGACCGCAGTGATAGAAAGACATCCGATTCCACGGCGCCTTCTAAAGCCATCGCGGATTCTACCTTGAATATACGTATAGAACATCGCTTCTCGACTGCAAACCTTTCGCTGTGGATCGACGATAAGTTGGCTCTTGATCGTCCATTGCGCGGTCAGATCAAGAAACACTGGAATCCATTTCGAATGGATGTACGCGAAACTGAAACCGTCCGGCTAGCGGCAGGCAAACACCGTATCCGGGTTCGTGTGCGTTCCCCGCGAGACAAATACGAACAGGCAGCGACTGTCTTAGGGACTTTTACCAAGGACCACTCGACCATCTTGCAGATCAACTTCGAGCGCCAGGGAGGAGCCATGCGCTTGGCCTTGCGATAGTCGGTTCCAAGCTGGCGCGAAGAAAAAGCACTCCGGGCCTCTAGCGGCGTGTTTAAGGGGGTTCCGAACATGGAGATCACCCTATGAGCCGCCTTTCAGGTTTTCTCAATAAATCAGCTACTTGAATTTCATTCTCACTCGGCACTTAAGGAAAACGGCTACACAATGCCATCCATTGCGATCCTGAGTGAGGCTAAGCAACTCCACCAAGTAAGCGACCGTCTTGACACGCTGGCGCAGCAACATCCGCTCGTGTCAGAAGCTATTCTTCGCATCTCGGGAAGCATTCGTAGCACTGCCACGTTGTTGGAAGTACTGGTCGCGACCAAACTAGCCCCTACTCTCGGAATAGATTCCGCGAGCACCTGATTTGCTGATCGCTCGGATGCTGCGCTTTGGGGACTACGGCACGAAAGTTAGTCGTGAAGGACGACATTTAGAAGTGAGCTATGAACTTGCAGCCCGTCACCGCCGTAGTCAACGAAACCTAATTTTCTGAACCTGTTCATGAAGAAACTGACCCGCGACCGGGTAGTCCCGACCATCTCTGCAAGGGTCTCCTGACTGATCTTGGGGATTGCTGGCAACGGTACTCCTTCCTTACCGAATTGAGCAAGCAAGAGCAGTGTCCGAGCTAGTCTCTTTTCGCTGGAGTTGAAGAGTTGGTCAACTAAGTCCTCTTCGTAGCGGATGTTCCGTCCCAGCAGATACGCCACGAACAGATCGGAGAATGCGTGTTCCCGGTGGAGGGCAAGCACCATCGCTTTCTTGTCAATCTGCAGAAGTTCGCAGTCCGTCATTGCGATTGCAGATCCCATGCGCAACTTCTGTCCCGCTAAGCTACCTTCTCCGAAAAATTCTCGTTCACCCAATATCCCGAGGGTCGCTTCCTTGCCACTTTCGGATACGACAGCAAGTCGGACCTTGCCGGCTTGGATATAGAAGACAATGTCAGCTGCATCACCCTGGGTGAAGATAGTTTGTTTCTTGGGATAGGACACGACTTTCCGACCCTCGCTGATAGTGGCAAGAAATTTCCTAGGGTCAAAGTCGCGCTTCTTGTTGGCCGATTTGGCTGTTGGTGCCAAGAAGATTTCCCCCGGAGCGGAGATACACACCGAAGTATTTTGCCACAATCGCTACCACCAAAAGATGTTCACTTTTGCACACAATTGTTAAGAACTTCTGGGGTGCGTCTAATGACACTTGTGCTCTGGCTAATGCGTTTGAAATCAGCAATATTTGATCATTTTCCAGCTCTAACAAGCGTCCGGAGAGCCCTTGAGCAGTCTTGAAATACCACAAACCTTTGCACGGAAAACAGATCAGCGACTTCGATTCCGAAAGCGATAGTTAATGTAACCAGGCCACTACACTCAAAACCCCTCGGGCTTCTCCTCAATGAGCGTAATGGCGATGGTACGTCACCTACCTACTGCAATTGCTTCGGAATGGGCGAAGTGGATTGAAGCAAAAACGACAATCGCAGTTCCCACCAGAGAGTCGAACTTGGCGTGGCTGAATTTGGCCGGCCTAGACTAAGTGTTTGGCAAGCGCATCGCCAAGATGTTGCTTGTCCTGATCGTCCAGACTCCACCTGTGCTCATTTTCCGCAGTGGCGTGCATTACCCTAACATCCAGCCCGCGTTGAAGCGCCGAGACAAGGTCGTCCCTATTCAGCATGGGTGTAGCACTCACTTTCTTGTTACAAATACTGCAGTGGGATTGAAGCGTAAAGTGGGCTTTCGGTTCCGTCATTTTTCAACCCTCCGACGTGACAAGCCGCGATCTAGTCACAAAATAGAAAAGGCCGGATGCCAGTTGGGGTGGACGTGACATGTTCAAGTACAGAAGTCATAAAAAACTTTCCCCTCCATTGTTGTTTACATTTTTCCACTATTGATGAAAACGCTGTCTCCCGCGGATTTTTCCGGCAACCACAGGCGATAGCCGCCGAAGAATGCATTCCCATTTGCGCCCAAACGCGTTTTCGGCGGTAGTGTCTTGACCTTCTTCGCATTTCCACCTCCCAGCACAACGTAGTCCACTTCCAACGCCGACCGGAGTTCTTCTACGATGCGAACGACATACCGGCACCATTTCTCTTTTCCCATGCGCTTGAGACCTCTCAGTCCGAGGTAGTCTTCGTAGGTTTTTCCCTTCTTGTAACGGAGATGTGCTAACTCCATCGGTTCGACAACCCCACTCACGATCATCGCTGAACCGAGTCCGGTACCAAGTCCGGGGGCGTCTGCTGGCCGGTCGTCAAAATCTTCAAATGAGTCCCACCTACGTCGACTACAAGGACCCTCGGAGACATTCATTTCTCCTTCGTTGCGCCCTGATTCATGGCTGTGATCATAGCCGGTTGTGCTATTCGCACCGGGCAAACAAAACGCCCCAGACTCATCCGAGTCGTGGGGCGCTAGGTCGAACAGCCCTCCCCAGGGCTGCTCAATCTCAATCTACTAAGTGGCTCTGCCGTCGTGAGTGGCTCCATCAGGTCAGTGATCTTCACTTCAAGTAAAACGATCATGATATTGTCCAATTGGGATACAAATGAGCACTGGTCCTTGTGGAAACGTCGGTCGGCGCACCTCAGTGGAAGATCCCGACCATGTAAGCTATGAGCAGAATTAACAATATGGTGCCCAGCCCTATGCCTGCACCCCCGCCATAGCCCCAACGCCTATGACCATAGAATCCTCCACCGCCCCCTAATACCAACACCAAGATGATAATCAGTAGCAACATGTGCATCTCTCTTTCTTCTGACGTTAGCCCAGAAACGGAAGCAGGCAGAAGGCCACTACTCTCTGCCCGATACACAGAGCGCCTGTGCGCCGCAGTGCACTATTTCTCCAACGCCTTTTCAATCTGTCCCACTTTCTTTTGAACCTTGCCGACGAGTCTTTCATTTTGACCTTCGGAAGTCAGGTGGGATTGTTAATGACCTGACCCGCCTTTTCGTTACGGTGCCCTTAGCGCCTCTGATTTCTTCCCTTCGTGCCCTGGTTCATCTGATTTCTTCTCATCGCTTTGACGTGAGCGTAGATTCAGGCAAAAGACTGCCGGACCGGGAATAGGGAGCGTGACTCGCCTGACGGTCGTTCCGCTTCGGTCAAGTCCAGACCAGGGAAACGACAAAAACCTGGGCCGCTCTCTACTCCAGTCTGGATTCCCAATTAAGCAAGAATAAGAAACATCTCTGGGTGTGCCTGCTCACAATTGCTCACTATCGTAGGAAATCGCCTACAGCCAAAATCTGCCCCTGGGTGCGGATGATTGCCAAAGGGCTTCTGGTTCCCTTGCCTCGGTTGTTTGCCTCATCTGGGCAGGAGTCAGAAGACGTTTCCGAGTGAATCTGCGAAGCGACAGGTCAGGAGACAGGTAGTTCCAGGCCCTTGGGCAGGGCACGACCAAGAGATGCCAACGGGCCTATGAGTAGGACGATCTGTTCAACATTTGCACGCCGGGAAGAAAGGCTAAAAGTTAGTCACATTTGATGACATAGCCGAACCGCGCGGGTTGACCGGATTGATGCGGGCGGATTGGGGGTCCTGCTGAGCGTAAGGGAATGGGTTCGCTCTGGCGCAGTCCGGTTCAAGTTGATGAATTTCACAAGGAACGTCGAGCAGATCCTTGAACTCACCGACCTGCAGCGTATCTTCGAATTCTGCTCTGTACGCGACCTGCTTTGCCTACTGCACTGTGCCGCTTCCATGAAGTCTTGGAAAGACAGCGCACATCAGTCGCGGGAAAACAACAAGCCAAGACGGTCGAGTGGAAGGGCGGGACGACGTTTCGGTTGTACCGAGCGGGGATCATTTTGAGCTAAGAGCAGTCGTCTTTGCTCTGGAACGTCGTGAAGTGCGAGGGCGCGCCCTGGATATCAATTGGGGAGGAATCACGGGAGTATTTGTCTCTGGATGGGAGGAAGGCACGTTTGTTACCCTCCAGTTTTCAGTGCCTATTGTCACTGCCCCAATTTGCGTCAGGGCCTTTCTACGGAATCGTAGGGAGCATCGCTATGGATTTGAGTTCATGAATTTGAGCGCAGATGACCGCGAGTTGATCCGTCGCACCTGTGCTACCCTCGCTCTGCTCCAATCGGACTTGTCCCGCGATGGCGCATTTGGGCTCTTGTGCGTTCTTGATCGGCGCTGGATTGCCAAGGGGAGCTAGTCGTGGAGACGTGTCGCGTCGAGTCTTGCGTTCTCCACTCCAAGAGCATAAGTCTAGTTGTACAGCGATGCGCATGGATGGAAAGGTATGCATGGCGAAGAAGAATCAAGCTGCAGTGCAGCTTGGCCCAGAGGTGGAAAGGCGATGGCCAACAAGCTTACGCTTGAGCAGCGTAAAGAGGCGGCCGGCAAGGCTGCACAGGCTCGCTGGGCACAGGAGAAGAAATCTTGAACTCGGACGAGTTGCTGGCGGGTGCAATCTCGTGAATGGATGCCCGACGGAATAGAAGCCCCTAATCTCACGGCCAAGCGAGACACCATGAAGATGCCACTCTTTCGATGGGAAGACATTGACCACAACCTAGTGAGCTTGAGGCAAACCGACTTGGCCGAGGCGATGCAAGGTCAGATAGAGACGGATGAAAGGCGTATTCAGTTCGAGAATCGTGGCAATCTGAATAGCAACGCCGTACCCTCTCTGGTTCTGAAGATGAAGCAGGACCGTGCCGACGAGTTTGCTCGGAAGGTGTACGAGATCTATTGCGACGTCTGGCAAACGCAAGGATACGTAAAGTCCGCTTCTTTTGTGCGAGCCGTCTGTGTGCGGGGAATAGTACCCATGCTCCGAGCCCGAACCGGAGCGATTGCAGCCGCGTTCTCGATCTTCGCGACACGCACGAGTTTTCCTAGTGCGATCTGCAATGCCCAGCTACAGAGTCTTCGACTAAACATGCAAAGGCTGGAGAGCCGCTGGCGAAGGCACCTTGAAATCGAAGCGAAGGAATGTGAGCACGCTGAACGAACGAAGAATCTACATGCAATTTCGACCTCCTCGCACGAAAATCAGGATTACTCCAGCCTCGCACCTCATCCCAGAAACCAGGAGGCTTCCGCGAGCAAGGCACCTTCGCAGGCTCGTTTCCCGCCGATGCGTTCTTCAACCCCGCTCTCGGAGTTCGAAGCGACGGTCGGCAAGTTGATGGTAGAAGCCCGAAAGGAGTGCCAAACAAAATGTCTTCCGAAGACTGAAATCCTGAAAATTGCTGCTCTGCTCGACGATAAAGGCGTCCCGGTTAGGAGCAACCTCGAACGCGACGCGGCCGGCACCATGGCCGATTACAACCAGAAGCATCCCACGGCCCCGATAAAGAGT
>Ga0207098_10069_pt3 | contig 26921 bp, 22 predicted proteins | sample Alteio_BWMinHeat_84_FD_153548 | JGI IMG/M metagenome (GOLD analysis project Ga0207098, IMG submission 153548) | Enriched cells from forest soil in Barre Woods Harvard Forest LTER site, Petersham, Massachusetts, United States -... | ecosystem: Environmental > Terrestrial > Soil > Temperate forest >...
CCCGCTTTGATGATCCGCGCCACGCGGTACCAGGCGCGCCTCGGCTGGGAACTCGACCCAAAAACCCAGGTGCGCTATGAAAATGCCAAGGGCGAAGGAGTTATCGAGTCCCTTTCCGCCCTTGAGCGCAGCCGGGAATTGGAACAAATCGCCCATGAGGACGACGGCCTGAAGGTCCTGCGCGCATTGGAAAATGAAGGCTGGATGAAGGTTCTGTTCGCCCCATGGACCACAGCCAAGGCCGATGAAGAAAGGCTGGCGGCTCTGCACACCCTGGCCGTCGATCTTCTCGTGCAGGGCGTTCATGCGGACGTCTCAGCGGCCCAGATGCAATTGCTGACGGCCAAGATGCCGCCCAAGGAACTGGCAGCTCTCAAGAAGCACCTGCTTCGGCCGGGATTTGTCGAGGAATGGAATGGCCTCGATGCCCTGGCTTCGGGCTTCGCAAAAGTGCTATTGGCCAAAGACAACCAGATGCCCTCGGCAAGCTTCAGGCTTTTCACGGGTTATGATCCGGAAGCCGTTCTGTGGCTGGGATTTACAAGCAAGGATGCAGCCGTCAAAGATCGCTTTCAACAGTTCCTCAAGGTTTGGCCGGAAACCCGCCAGCGCATCCCCCATGCCTTGATGCAGGAGATGCGCATCAAGCCGGAGTTGGCGAACTATAACGAGATCGTGCAGGCTGTCTTTTTGGAACTCATCGACGGCAAACTGACCACTCCCGAGGAGATGCGCGCTTACCTCGAACCGTTTTCGCCTCCCGCTCCGCCCCCCCAGATCACCATCAAGAGAACCCGCGGCAAACGTGGCGAAGCCAAAGTCAAGGATTACGAGGACGAAGAGGAATCTGAAGACGGCCTCGAGACAGAGGAAGACCTCGACGATATGGGCGGGGAGGATGATGAGATCGGCATCGGCATGGGCATCCCCAAGGTTGACCTGGAGCCCGATTCGGCCGATGAGGGTGAGTCAGACGAGGAAGAGGCTGAACAGGACGAAGAGGAAGAGGAGGCAGAGCCGGTGCCTCCGAAGCGCGCTGCGAAAGGTGCAAAGGCGGTTCACACGGAGTCGCCTGCTTCTGTCGTCAAGGGGGAGAAGGCTTCCGCTCCGGCCAAAAAAATCGAGCCCGCACCCGCCGTCGGTGGCAAACCCGGAAAACCGCACGCCGCATCTGGGCACCCAGCCGAACCACCGAGCGTGGCTAAGGGCGCTGCCGCGAAACCGGCGGCGAAGACTCCCGCAAATCACGCCCATGGAAAGTCACCCGCTTCGGTCAAGAGTAAGCCTGCGCCCGCAAAGGATGCGCACAAAGCCAAGCCGGCGGCGGCGAAGCCGGAGCCGAAGAAATCGCCCGCAAAACCCTCCAAACCCGCACCCAAGCATGCGCCTGCGAAGTCGCACGCCTCGCACCACAGCCCTGCCCGGCACCCGGGTGCTTCCAAACCCCACAAACCAACAAAGCCGGCTTCCGGAAAATCTTCCGCCAAAAAGCACTAGTCCGGCGCGAGATCGCAGATCCCTCGCGCCTTCACCCGACTTCTGCCGTCCTCACACTTGTCCGTGGTATCTTCGAGAAAACCTGGAGGTCTTCCTGCTGGTGCGACACTTGACGCGTGTTCCCTGTCTTGGAATTCTTGCCTTGCTGTTTTTAACCACGACGGTTCTCCTTCATGCCGCCGGCCGCCCGGCCGCACAGGATGCCAAGGCCTCTCCCGGCTATCGTTTCCAGAGCGGCGGCTGGACTTATGTTCATCTCGAGGGCAGTCCCTCGCAGATCGGATACCAGCACGGCCGGATGCTGGCGTTGGAAATCGCCGACATCGTCGGGGTCCTCAAAGTCGAGACTGAACACTCCACCCGGCGCGACTGGAATTTCTACCGCGATGCCAGCCGCGAACAACTCTGGCCGCATATCGACGCCGAGTATCAGCAGGAACTGCAGGGGATCGCCAAGGGCGTGCAGTCGGCTGGAATCAAGCTCGATGTGTGGGATATCGTGGCCCTCAACGCGGGAATCGAACTGCCGCAGTATTACGTACCCTGGCTGAACAAGAAAGAGCACGCGCTGAACGCACCCGAGATCCGGCCTGAAGGTCGCTGCTCCGCATTTATCGCTACGGGGAGCTACACCAAAGGCGGCAAGATTGTCATCGCCCATAACAACTGGTCGAGCTACGCCGAAGGTGCACGCTGGACGGTGATGTTTGACATTCAGCCCGCCCACGGCCATCGCATCCTGATGGATGGCCTCGCCGGAGTCATCACCAGCCAGGACGACTTTGGCGTCAACGATGCCGGCTTGCTGATCACCGAGACCACCATCACCCAGTTCGAAGGCTGGGATCCACACGGCAAGCCGGAGTTCGTGCGCTCCCGCAAGGCTCTGCAATACGGCGGTTCGATCGATGAGTATGTCGCCATCATCAAGGACGGCAACAACGGCGGCTATGCCAACGACTGGCTCATCGGCGATCGCAAGACGGGTGAGATTGCCTATCTCGAACTGGGCCTCAAGAACACGCCTCTGTGGCGATCCAAAGATGGATACTTCATCAGCTCGAATTTCGCGCGCGACCCGGAATTGATCAAGACCGAGACTCCGGAATTCGATCCTGCCAATCTTTCCGCCTCGGAAAACGCGCGCCGCATTACCTGGGAAAAGAAGATGGCCGATGCAAAGGGCAATATCGACGTGACACTCGCCGAGCAGTTCCTGGCCGATCATGATGACAGTTACACCGGAAAAGTGAGTGCCGGCCAGCGCTCACTCTGCGGGCATGTCGATGCTGCGCGTGAGGGTACACCGGAGTGGGATTGGGGACCCTACTATCCCGGCGGCGCCGTGACCGGAAAAGTCAGTGACTCCGACCTGGCCGGCTCTCTTTCGTTGATTGCACACGCCGGTCATCCATGCGGCGAAGATTTTATCGCCGCCCCGTTCCTGGCCGCCCACCCCGAATATGGCTATCTCAAACCCGTTCTCAAGGACATGCCTTCCAGTCCGTGGACAAAGTTCACCGCCGGGCAAAAGAATTAACGCACCCTTCTTATCGGTATTGAAGATGGATCGTTGTTTCCGTCACGGGGCAGCCGACGTGCACTACCGCAGACTGGAACGCCGGAGCGGAGAGGCCCACGTGCGGGTTGTTCGCAAAACCGAAGCCCTCTTTCGGTATCCCGATCAGGTTGCGATCCAGCTTCTCGTTGCGATTCTCATCGTGAATCGCGGCCACTCCGTAGTCTCCGGGCGGAATATTCTCCCACAACACCGTGGCCGCGCGATCTCCGGGCAGAATAGGAGTGGGCCCGCGTCGAAACGCTTTCCGCGGGTCCTCCGGCCATCCGTCCGCGGACTTGAAGACCACCGAACCGACAACGCCGGTTGAATTCCGCAGACCGTCCACATGGATGCGCAGCGTGCAGCCGCTTCCGATATTTGATGCGCCGTCCTGGGCCGCACGAATCGCAGGGACATGACCGCACATAAGTGTGAGAAGGAAAGCGGAAGCCTGAACCAGTGCTCGCCGAATCGACACACCCGTAAGACGTCGCGAGTTCACACTCGGTTGGCCCGAACACACATCCGCATCGCATCCTGAATGTCGCAAGAACCCGCGATATTCAGGATGCCAACAGAAGAATCAGCGCCTGCGACCGCAGCGGCTTTCTTCTGCAATCTCGTTTGGGACAACGGAGCGCAAATGGACGCGCAAAAATATTTCCCCAAGATTCACCAGTGGCAATTGCGCCAAACAGCTTTCTGGATTTCAGCTTGAGCCTTGTAGGGGAAGAACTCAGGTCCGATGTCCGGGGAGGCTCACTGGACCTGGAGGGAAGTGGTTAATAACGGCCACGTCCGCCGCGCGCGCCTGCGCCGGCGGGGCTGCTCCCTTTACGTGCCTGGTAGCAATCCCGGCAAAATACCGGACGGTCGCCGCGTGGTTCGAAGGGTACGGTGGTTGGCTGACCGCAGCCGGAACAGATCACGGGTGTTCCCTGTGCCGGAGCCGAACGGTAGCCGGAACCTCCACTGCCTTGGTCGTTCTTCTTTGCCACTCGGCAAGGCTTGCAACGCTTAGGCGTAGAGTAACCGCGTTCCTGGAAGAACGCCTGATCAGCAGCGGTGAAGGTAAAGTCCTGCCCACAATCGCTGCAAGTTAATTGAATATCTCCGGCCATGGGTCTCCTCGTGCAGATTGTACAGCCCACTGTACCATTTTTCGCATAAGGATTTTCTTGGTTTATTTGGCGCACTTAGTTCAATAGCGAATCTTTGCAAACCCTGTTGAATCCTCCGGATTGCCGAAGTTTGCGTCGCGCCCGGTCTTGGGAATACTTTCGTTCACAGGGCAAATCGACAAAATAGACATCGTTTCCTGCTCATCTGTCGGACTGTGACCATGGCTCCCAACCCGGAATTCGAGGCCGAATGCATTCGGAGGATTCAGGCTGGAGAGAAGCAGGTCTTCCATGATTTGATCCGGCCTTGCGAGCGTGCAATTTACTTTATGCTCCTGTCGTTGCTCGGCAATGAAGCGGATGCAGAAGACGCGGCCCAGGAAACCGTTATCAAGGTCTATCGCAATCTTCACTTATTCCGTGGGGAATCGCAGTTTCGCACCTGGGTTCTTTCGATCGCCCGCAATGAAGGTCTTGGTCGCCTGCGCAAGCTGCGCAATCGACGTGAGGACTCACTCGACGCCGGCACCGATGAGCAGACGGGAGATTACACTCCCGCCATTCTCACCAGTTGGCGGGAAATACCTACGGAGGCCCTGGAACGCAAAGAACTTGGAGAACTGCTCCGCGCGGCTATCGCCGATCTTCCCGAGATTTACCGTAACGTTATACTGCTCAGAGACATCGAAGAAATGGATGTTCGCGAGACCAGCGCGGCGCTGGGGATAACCGAAGGAGCAGTCAAAGTTCGCTTGCACCGGGCTCGTGCTTTTTTGCAGAAAAAGCTGGCTCCGGAGTTGAAAGGATTTGCGCCCAAACGCAAAGGCCTGTTTGGGTGGGGCGCATGAGAATCGATTGCAAACACGTCTGGCAGTACATCTCTCCTTACATCGACGGCGAGATCGATGCCGAGTTGCGCGACCGCATCGAGCGTCATCTTGAGACGTGCGAAATCTGTTCCGCCGTGCTCGACTCCACGCGCAACGTTATCGTTCTCGTAGCGGACGAACGCGTCTACGAATTGCCTGCCGGCTTTAGTGAACGACTGCATGCACGCCTCGACAAGGAATTTCTGGGTGAGACATAGACGGAGTGAAACGATCCCCGCTTCTCCCTCACGATTCGAGAGAAAAGCGTCGTGAACACATCCGATGAAGCTTGACGCCGCGGCCATTGTGAGCAACCATTCATTCAACCGGGCGAACCTTCGTCAGAGCCCAAGCCGTCAGCCCAGAATTAACGCGACCTTCACATAGCGGCAACCTCGCAAACTCACTCAATGAGAACCACAACTTTCTAGTTTTGCGGTCAAGGCAGGTTTTGCCTCCGCGACTTTCCCGTTCCACCTGGGATGAAACCTGGGACTTGCCGTCGATCATCTGGGGACATCGGCATCCGGGGAGACCCTGACGGTCCACACATTAAAGGGGATACCTATGGCCATTGGCCTTATCGGTTGGGGTAGATTCTTCGACCCGCACATTGGAAAGATCACCGTCCCGGCTCCGCCCGATGGTAACGGCAAGCCGTGGCTTTGGGACTTTCTTCGCACCGAAGCTCCCCAACTGTCGCCTTTCTTCGATTGCGTGCAGCTTCCGCCGGCTTCCCTGACGCAAAGCGGCACCGCGGCTACCGGCGACGGTTATGGAATCACCTGGAGGCGCATGCTCGACGGAACCCGCTATGGAAACACCGAAAGCCTGATGGCCTGCGCTGCCGGGTTGCGTGCCCACGGGATGCGGGTTTACGGAGATGTGGTTTTGCATCAGTTTGCCAGTTGGACGCGGCAATATCCAAACGGAGCGAAGGGCGGCCAGACCGAAGGGTGGTTCCGCGGTCACCAGAGTCCCAAGATTGAAAACGGCAAGTTTGTCGGATGGAACGATCCTATCCCTCCGTATTGCGCAGAGGACGATGTCCCGGTGCCTTCCGATGATTTCGCTTTCGGCGCGGAGGTGAGTTACCAGCATTGCAATCCTCCCGGTGTGACGGAAGCGGATGCCAGGGATTACCTGAAATGGTTTTCGAACCGCGCAGCGATCTATGACTTTCGCTACGACGACACCAAGGGTCAATATGCGCGATCCGTTGCCCGCATAATGAACTCGTTGCCGAACTGCTCTTTTTATTCGGAGTATTTCGACGGAGACCCGGCCAATCTGAACTGGTGGGCAACGTCGGCGCCGATGAATGGCCGCAGCGCTGTCGAGGACTTCGCGCTGCACTGGCGCCTGCAGGCCGCGTGCAATGGGTTCGATGCGCGGCAATTCGACCAAAACGGGGCAGGGTACTGGCAGCAGCGGCCGGATCTATCCGTGCTCTTTGTCGATAACCCCGACACCGACACGTCGCCCGGCCAGCAGGTCATTTTCAACAAGGGCATCGCCTATGCCTTGATGCTCAATCTCCCGTGCCGCCTGGCTCTCGTGTACGGCAAGGATTATTTCCCGTCTTCCGTGTGGCCCGGCGCTTATGGTTTGAAGCCGATTGTGGACAACATTGCGTGGTTCGCGCGGACATTCGCTTTCGGCAACTGGGAGCGACGGTGGGTCGACAAGGATATCTACGCCTACACCCGCGACGGGAATGGCGGCGCGATTGGCTGGAGCGGAGGTTGCCTGGTGGCAGCCAACTTCAACACCCTGAACTCGCGAACGATTACGGTGCAGACCATTTGGGCTCCGGGAACATGGATCCACGATTACTCCGGCCATTGCGCCGATGCCACGGTGGGCGCTGATGGTTATGTCACCATAACCCTGCCTTCGAATGCTTTTTCCGCCGGAGTCTCCTTTGGCCTGTTCGCTCCCGGCGGCGTCAACCATCAGGTTCCAAATCCGCCGATTTCGACGACGCAGATATACGAGGGTGCGCATGGCGAGGATGTTCCGCCGTTGAACGAGGGGCAGCACACCATGCCGCAGCGGATTCGCTGCGCGGCTGGATCGACTGTCAAAGCGGTATTGAAAATAGATCGCACTCAGTTGAACGAAAGCAGCTCAGCTGAAATTTCCATTCAGGAACCGGACGGAACATTGCTTGCCTCGGGAACGACCGGTTCCGATTCTCACATCACCGTTTCCGGCAAAATCCGTGAAGCCGGATGGCATGCGCTGGGCTTGACTGGGCATGGCATACCTGCTGATGGCGCCGGCTTCTCACTCTCCGTCACATACACAGGATTGGCATAAACATGAGACGAATTCTTTGTCTGGCTGCATATGCTTTTTCGGCGGTGGTCTGCGCGCAAACAGGCGTCTACACAAAGGCATTCGATAATGCCCGCTCGGGCGTGAATCAGAACGAGACGATCCTCTCGCAGCAGTCGGTGATGAACAAGGGCATGGTTCGCCAGACCACCATTCCGGTGATGGGCGACGCTCGCGGCATGGAAGCCCAACCTCTGATCCTGCCGAAGGTAAAGATAGCCGACGGATCCGTACACGACGTCCTGGTGCTGCCTTCCATGGCCAATGTGGTTCGAGGCGTCGATGCGGAAACGGGGGCGGGATTGTGGCAGATGAATCTTGGCACGCCCCTTACCAGTTCTGCACGTATCGATTTCCATACGATCAACCAGCATTGGGGATGTCTCAGCACAGGCATCATCGATCCGGATACGCAGCGCCTCTACCAGGTTTGCGCGGTGTCGACCGATAACAGCGGGACGCCTGAGTCCGGGCGCTACTTCATGTTCGTGTTAAACATGAAGGACGGATCCCAGGTGGTGCCTCCAGTTCCGATTCAGGGCAGTGATACGCGGATGTGGAAGCAGCGTTCGTCGCTGGTGATGACCAGCATCGCGGGGGCCAAAACCATCTTCTTCGCGCACGGTTCGATCTTTGAGACCGCTGCCGGATTTACCGGAGGAATCACGGCGTTCGACGTGGTGACGAACCAGGTGACCGTAAACCTGCCTTTGAGTTCCGGTATTTGGATGGCGGGCCAGGGACTGGTTGCCGATGATTCCGGTCAACTGTATGCCATCACCGGCAACGGCGATTTTGATCCTTCGAAGGGCTTTCATGGAGAAAGCTTCATCAAGGTGCAATACACTGCATCTCCAGCGTCTCTGAAGGTCGTGGACTGGTGGTCTCCGTGGACCGATATGCAGCGGACCGGGCAGCAGCCGCGGCCGGCCGAAAAACTTGCCGGCGACAGCGCTCCCACCGAGGAACTGAAACCGGTGGGCGGCGGCATGAACATGGCGCTCAAAAACGGAAAGGTCGTGGGCCAGATGAATGCCCAGGGTCAGCCTGTGGCGCTCGTCTATCCTGCGATGGCCCAGGGCGCCTGGAGTGATGAAGACTGGGGTTCGGCTGGCCCGGCATGCCTGTTCGCGGTCAAGGTTTGCATTGCAACCGGCAAAGACGGCATCGCGTACCCTATCCGCACCACCAGTCTCGGCGGGACGACACTGAAAACCGCCGGAACGGCGACAAATTATGCCAAGCTGGCGGCACCGTGCGCATGGGTCACGCTTGACCCCGGCCCGGTGCCGTGCGCTCCCGCGGATCCGCGCACGCTGAACTTCTTACCCTGGGGCGACACGGCTCACCTGCACATGACGCCGGTGCAGATGTTCGATCCGCTGCTCAACTCGTGGGTCATTTTTGTGTGGGGCGAGAACGGCCAGTTGCACAAATGGCAGGTGGGACCTACGGGCAAACTCACCTACGTGGCCCAGAGCCACGAATACGCGAGCGCCGATGTGCGCGGCAACAGTCCGGGGGGAATGCCTGGCGGGTTCTGCTCGGGTTCTACCAATCAGGGAGCGGAGACCTCGGCGCTTCTTGTGTGTTCGATCCCATACGGGGATGCAAATGCCCGGATCGTCAGCGGACGGCTGCTCGTCTACGATCCACTTCACCTGGCGGCGGACGGGTCGCTCAAGGTGTTGTGGGACTCACAACGCTGGGGCCTGCCCTACATCTACAACAAGTTCATGCCGCCGACCATTTGGAACGGACGGATCTACCTGCCCAACTATGACGGTGGGGTTGAAGTCTTCGGTCTGGCCCAGTAAATGCGGCTCAGAGTGTGTTGTCCGACTAGACTAGCCGCCTGAAGAAAGAGATCCCCGCACAACTCCGCCCCTGACTGCCGAATAGGAGACCGCCACCTACAGGTGCAGGCTGAATCGGCCTCCGCCTTTTGGTTTGGCGGACTGGCTCGCTGGCGGCTTGGTTTTGGGATAATGCTCGTCTGAGACCTGGTTTGCCCGTTTGTTTTCGTACATGCGCTGGTCGGCCGCGATACACAGCGCCTCGAGGTCGTCCGCGTCATCAGGGAATATGGCAACTCCAAAGCTCGCGCCGGTTTTTACCGTCCGGTTCTCAAGCTCCATGGGCTCCTTCAGCAGTTCCTGCAGCGATCGTCCCACGTGCAGCGCCTCAGCGGCATTCGTCGGGCCCTCGAGAATAACCGAGAATTCGTCGCCCCCTGTGCGCGCCACAGTGTCGGACCGCCGGATGCGTCCATTGAAAATCCTGGCGACGCTCTGCAGGAGCAAATCGCCAACGTGGTGTCCGAGCGTGTCGTTCACTTGCTTGAACCGGTCCAGATCCAGCACCAGCAGGGCAGCCTTGGTTCCGGTTCGCCGGGCCCGTTCCAGGGTGATGGTCAACCGGTCCTGGAAAAGTCGGCGGTTTGGCAGTCCGGTCAAAACATCGTGCAGTGCCAGGTGCTTGTTGTGTTCGATCTGCTCTTCCAGCAGCAAGAGAATCATCCCCAGAGCCACGACGTATTTGGGAAGGTTCCAGACCTCGCTCTCGATTCGAATCGCAGGAAAATACGCCTCCTTCAAGGGCGAAACGAGGAACACGCAAGACCAAGCAAAGAATCCGCAGATGGTGATAAACGCACCTGTGGTTGCCCGCCGGTACTTGTACCAGAAATGGAAACAGCAACCGAGGTAAACCGTGAAAAGCACGCCATTCAACGCCAGATCGGGTCCGTTGCCCGCGCGCCTCTGCACAGAGAGGAGGAAGATCCCAAGCGAAAAGTAAAGCACGACGGTCATCCACCGCAGTCGATGACTGAATCGGCGGAGCGTCAGCAGCGTGAGCATCAGGGGTCCCGTTCCCAGCAGAATGGCTGCGCAGGTCAACAGCCAGGGAGGCCCCCCTACGTCAAGTGCACAAATGTACAGGGTGTTCGATGCAAGCAGAAGCCAGAGCATCCACCGGCTGGAACTCTCGTTGCGGAAGGGAACCGAGGCCCACATAAAGAGCGAGCCGGCCCAGGTGAGGGAAGCCAAGGCAATCAAACCTGCCAGCATTCCCCAGAGTCCGGGGGCTGGGAAAAACATGAGTGCCGTGAAGTGAAGGACGATCAGAAGCCATCCCGTCAGCCAGATGCTCGAGACTCGGGTGAGGTTGCGACCGGCCACCGAAGCAAACGCCGAAGCCAGCAAGCCAACCGCAACGATGTCTGGGAGCCTACTCCAATCCACTTACCCACCCCTTTGGGTTTCTGGAAAATGCCCGTTGCCCGAATCAAATTCCGCTGGATTCAGCATTCCCCTCGCCAGAAACCAGATCTGGCCTCGACCCTTTTCGATGAACAGTCGCGTGGCGATTTACTCAAAGAGTTCATACTTTGCAGCACTTTCGCAAAATACACAAATCGCAACCTTCTGCACAAAAACCATGGTGTCTGAATTGGCCCGCTGATATGCATGCCATTTTACGGCGCTTTTAAATTCGATGCTGGAACGTCGGAGTAAACTTGCGTAATTCCCATCCTGATTCAGGAATTGGTTGTCGATCAGGCGTCCGCCCCCTGCTTTTTCGGTTGGATTCGTATCCGAAACGTGGCTAGACTAGCTCCAATGGCAGCCAGCATGTATATCGTCGTGGAAGGGGTCGACCCGGGATTCGATATCTACGTCAACGGGCGCGCCCTGGCCCGTAACGAAGATGCTCTCGATCGGCTGGCCCAGCGCCTGAAGGTGAATCCGCTGCTCGAGTTCTTCTCCGCCGATGAGAATTCGATGGCCCTGTTGCTGGAGCAAGGCGCCGGCAACCCCGAATGGGCGAATCATCTGCCCCAGCCGCAGTGGTTCACCCCGGACCAGGGATTGGCTACGGTCAGCGCGCTGCTTGATTTTCTTTCCGCATCGCCCACCGCCCTTGGTTCTGAAACCGCGGCTGTCGTATCCGAATTGCGCGAATATGACCGGGTTTTGCGCAAGACGGCTCAGCGCGGATTGCGCTGGCATCTTGCCGTGAGCTGGCGTTGATGCCAAACTGGAAATAGGCTTTCGGTCTGAAACTCACCCCGCGATGACCTCTTCGGAGAGTGGTACCTGCACATTCCCCACACGCTCGATGTGCGCGCCGACGCCGCGCAGCTTTTCTTCGATGCGCTCATAGCCGCGGTCCATATGGTAAACGCGTTCCAGTACCGACTGGCCGTCGGCTACCAGGGCTGCCAGCACCAGCGACGCGGAAGCCCGCAAATCCGAGCACATCACCGCCGCCGCCGATAGTCTGGCGGCGCCACGCACCGTGGCTGTCCTGCCTTCGACCTTGATGTTCGCGCCCATGCGAACCAGTTCCTGAACGTGCATGAACCGGTTCTCAAAAATATTCTCCTTCACGATGCTGACGCCTTCCGCCTGGGTCGCGAGAGCCATGTACTGCGCCTGCATATCGGTGGGAAAACCGGGATACTCCTCGGTCGAGATGTCGGCCGCGCGCAAGGTCCCATTCTTTTGAACGCGCACCGCGTCGGGGCCGACCTGCTCGACTCGTACCCCCACCTCTTCGAGCTTCCCGATCACCGCACCAAGATGCGCCGGGTTGCAGCCGGCGACGGTCAGATCCCCGCCCGTGATCGCCCCTGCAACCAGGAACGTGCCTGCTTCGATACGATCGGGATTGATGGCATACCGCGCGCCGTGCAGCCGACTGACACCCTGCACCCGGATGGTGGCCGTGCCCGCCCCTTCAATCCTGGCCCCCATCGCGCCGAGAAGCGCCGCCAGGTCGGATACTTCGGGCTCCCGGGCGCAGTTCTCCATCAAGGTCTCGCCTTCGGCCAGCACCGCGGCCATGAGCAGATCTTCGGTGCCGGTGACCGTGATCCTGTCGAACACCAGGTGCGTGCCGTAGAGACGATCCGCGCGAGCCTCCAGGTAACCGTGCTCCTGGACGATTTGGGCGCCCATCTTTTCCAGTCCCATGATGTGCAGGTCGATGGGCCGGCCCCCGATGGCGCAGCCGCCCGGCATCGCCACACGAGCCATTCCCGCGCGCGCGATCAGCGGGCCGAGCACCAGGGAACTGGCCCGCATGGTCTTCACAATTTCGTACTTCGCAACCGGGTCGGAGAGCGAGGCGCAGCGGATCTTGGTGCACCAGCAGCTTGCCTCGCTGCTCAACTCCACCTCTGCCCCCATCGAAGCCAGCAGCTTGCGCTCGGTTTCGATATCCCGCACCTGGGGAATATTTTCGAGGACCACCTCTTCGTCGGTCAGGATAGCCGCGGCCATGCACGGCAGGGCCGAATTTTTGGCGCCGGAAACCCGTATGGTTCCCTCGAGGGGAGATCCGCCGGTAATGAAAAATTTATCCACTCTTGTGCAACCGCTCCTGATCTCAGAGTTTAAATCGGAGACGCACCATCGCTGTGGAAAGGCCGTACTTCCTGATACGAACCAGCTTCCACCGGCGAGCAACTAGATGGCCGAGGCCGTGTCTGTAAAGAACATAAGGGCGGGGTGGAAAGGACCCGGCCCTGACTCAGAAAACACTTATGAATACAAAGACAATATCTATGGTCCTCGGCGCGCTGTTGTCCACGGGTGTGGTTCTGGCCCAGGCGCTAGATCAATCGCCGCAATCCAACCCGCCCCAGGCTACTGCAAACCAGCAGGCAGGGCCGCATCATGAAGTCAACCCCGACCGCCAGGCCAATCAGCTCGGCAAAAAGCTCGGTCTGACCGGCGATCAGGTTGCGCAGATCAAGCCCATTCTCGAAGCGCGTCAGCAGCAGATGCAGGGCCTCCGCTCCGACACCTCGCTGGCCCCGCAGGATCGGCGCGCCAAGGCGCAAGAGATCATGCAGGACAGCAAAACCAAGATCGAAGCTGTGCTGAACGATACCCAGAAGCAGCAGTTTGAACAGATGCTGCAGGAGCGGCGCGCTCACCACAACTCGCAGCCGCAGGCTCAGTAACACCGCCGCCCCTTCGGAATTGTTGTGCAAGATGGCAAACCGCAATCGCACTTGCCGAGAAGAATCGCGCGCGGGTGCGATGCTTCTGAAGGGGCGCTTTTAACCTTCTACATCGATTGGTTACGCCGTGGGTCTATTCCAAGGTCATCCTGCCGTCGACACCAGCAAGGTGGAGAAGCATCATTGAAGGCGCTGTTCGCTTCCGGCAAGTAAGTAAAAAGGAGCGACAGCTAGACTGTCATCCCCTTCCGCAAGCCCGCAAAATGCTAATGTCATCCTGAGCGGAGGTCGCCGCGGCGACCGGAGTCGAAGGATCTGCGGTTGTTTCTGGCCCTTCCTGACAACCCGCAAAACCGTTATCTCTGATTAGACGGTGATGCATGACAGGTTACGTCGGTAGTGGGTCATGCCGGAATGGACGCCCAGGAATTTGGATCGTCGAATAGAAGAAGGATGAGTCTCTTGTCCCAGCAGGGCGCAAGCGGATAAGCGAGTTTGCGACGATTGGTGCCGCGTTGGTTCTTGCGGGATAGACGCAAGCGTCTGAGGGTGGGTGTTGCCGTGTTGTTGACGTTGGGGAGGAAGTTGGGATGAACCGGCGTGAGTTTTGCGCGCATTCGGGGGCGACGCTCGCCGCCGGTTTGTTCACATCTGCGAATCCGGTATGGGCGAAGTCCTCGGCGGCCGATGTGACCCTGGAGATCGCGGCCCTCCGGTTGGAAATCGCTCCTCGCAAGGTGATCGAGACGATTGCCTACAACGGCCGGGTTCCCGGACCGCTCATTCGCTGGCCGGAGGGAAAGCCTGTTTCGATCGACGTGCGGAACAACACAAAAGCCAATGAAATCGTGCACTGGCACGGGCTTTGGATTCCACCGGATGTGGACGGCGCGATGGAAGAAGGTTCCCCCCTGATACCGCCGGGCGGGATACAGCGCTATCACTTCATCCCGGAGCCCGCCGGATTCCGCTGGTACCACACCCACACGTCGGCCGGTCATGACTTCAAGAAGGGCACCTACACCGGGCAGTTTGGCTGCTTCTATATCGAGCCAAAAGAAAACGGCGGGGAATATGACCAGGAGATCTTTCTCACCCTCCACGATTGGAACGGCTACATGGGTGGTGCGGAGGACGCTTCAATGGATGTTTCTTACAACTACGCTACGATCAACGATCGTATGCTCGGATTTGCCGATCCCATTCATGTGCGGGCGGGGCAGCGATTGCTTCTTCACATCCTGAATGCCAGCGCCACGGTTACACATTGGATCGCTCTTGCCGGGCATAGGATGTCCGCCGTGGCTATGGATGGAAATCCTTTGCCTGCACCGGGCGCTGAGCCGGCGGTCCGAATCGCGCCTGCGGAGCGCATCGATGTCCTTGCCGAAATGAATCGGCCGGGGGTTTGGATCTTGGGAGAGACTCGCGCCGACATGCGCAAAATGGGCATGGGAATCGTGGTCGAGTACGCCGGGCAGCAGGGCGTGCCGAAGTGGATTCAACCTGAAGATGCAGCGTGGGATTACCGGCGGTATGCCTCCCCACAGCCAATCAAGACCGAACCGGATGAGCGAATCGCACTGCGATTTGAGTCGAAGTTCCGAGGACATGGCGAATTCGACGGCTGGACCATCAATGGAAAGTCCTACCCGCACACGGACGAGATCCGTCTCATCGGAGGCAAGCGTTATCGACTAGTGATGAACAATACAAGCGCGGATGACCATCCGGTGCACCTGCATCGTCACACGTTCGAGGTGACAACCTTGTATGGCAAGCCACTTTCTGGATTGCTCAAAGACGTCGTAGTGGTGCCCGCCAAGACGACTGCGGAGATTGACTTTGCCGCCTCCAATCCCGGTCCGACGCTTTTCCATTGTCATCAACAAAACCACATGGATTTTGGCTTCATGATGCTCTTTCGCTATGCCTGAACCCTCTGCGAACGGGGCAGGAAAGTAAGAAGATAGCGCCGGTTAGGCGGACGTAATTGCGAAAAGCCGGTTCTTCACGCCGCTGGAGTGCGCTTCGTTCAGGATGACAACTCATTCTTTGTGGAGTACTGAGTGAATCGTGGGCAAATTGGAACTTACTCTGGAAACTTAGCAAAAAATGAGCCGGCTAGGACCCCGAGAGGTAATTATCTACAACTCCAGTACGTTGTCTTCAATCGCCAGTCTGACATTGCCATCTGACTTTGCCAGGCGGCGCACCGCTTCCGGCTTGTCGACCTTCGCTTTCAGCATGACCAGGGCCACGGGCACGCTGCGGCCGGCGCTCTTGATCGTCTCGACCGCCGTGGCGCGATCGATCTTGCAGGCGCACATCAGGATCCGGATCCCGCGCTCCACCAGCTTTGAATTCTGCATGTGCACATTGACCATCAGGTTCTCGTACACATAGCCCAGGCGGGTCATCGCGCCGGTGGTGATCATGTTCAGGATCATCTTCTGGGCGCTGCCGGCTTTCATGCGGGTTGAGCCCGACACGACCTCGGGACCGACTTCGGCGACAATGGCTACCTCGGCCGCCTCGGCCAGGGGCGTGCCATGATTGCACGTTACGCCGGCGGTATGAGCTCCGCGGGCGCGGGCGTAGGCCACGGCAGCCACCACGTAGGGAGTGCGGCCGGAGGCCGAGACGCCAACGACCACGTCCTTGCGTGTCGGGCGCCGCCGCGCGATGTCCCGCTGGCCCAGCTCTTCCGAGTCCTCGTTCACCTCAACCGCGGAGGCGAGCGCCTTCGGCCCGCCGGCCATAATGTACTGCACCTGTCCGGGAGCTGTGGAATAGGTTGGAGGGCATTCCGAGGCATCGAGGGCAGCGATGCGGCCGCTCGACCCTGCGCCGACATAGATGAGGCGCCCGCCGTCGCGGAGGCAGCGCGCCACCTGGTCGATTACTTGCGCGATCTCCGGAAGGGCCTTCTTGACGGCCGCCGAAACCTTGCCATCTTCATGGTTGATGATGCGGGCGATTTCAAGTGCGGACTTGGTATCAAATCCCTGAGAAGCCTCGTTCTGGCTCTCCGTCATCAGCTGTTGAAGCAAGGATGCCTGATCTTTCTTTGAATCCTCTTTTCCCTGATTTCCGGCGGTCTCTTGCGTCGTCATGCTGGTTAACATTCGCACCTGTCCCCAGATTCTCATTGTAGCTGGGAACCAGGCAATGAAGAAAATTTTATGACGCCGGGGTCGTACCGAAAGTGCTATTTCAAGAGCCGCTCAAAGCTCTGCGAACGGCATCGTGAAATGCCGGGCGAACCCCCCGGATGGCCTGATTTTTCCGGTCCGGCCAGGTTCGATTTGTAAGCAGAACAACCGCCACATCGGCCTCCAGATCGATCCACAATGAGCAGCCGCTATAGCCCAGATGGCCGATGGACCGCGAGGAAAAATGACGGCCCGCTGAAGAGTCCTCTGAAGGCGTATCCCAACCCAGCGCACGCGAACCGCCCGCCGGGGCCTGCCGCTCGGAAAAACGTTCCACGACTGCAGCTGTGAACATGCTCGGCCGAGGCTCTCCGGCGCCCGAAGGGGCCCGGAGAGCGCCGAGGATCTCGTTGGCGAAGCGTAGGAGGTCGGGTACGTTGGAAAACAGCCCCGCATGACCGGCCACACCATGCAGAACCGACGCATTCTCGTCCTGGACTTCGCCCTGGATGACCCGCCGCCGGAACGCCAGGTCGTCCTCAGTCGGCGGGATGGAGGCAGAGAGGTACCGGGCAGGATTGAACCCTGTGGCCGACAGTTCAAGCGGATAAAAAATTTCCCGCCGCACCCAGGAGGCAAGCGACTCCCGCATGACTACTTCCAGCGCCTTGCCCAGGAGGATGAAACCGGGGTCGGAATACTCGACGCGCTCGCCTGGATGCGCTTCAAAGGACAATTCAAGGCAGGAGCGAAACAGCTCCGCCGGCGTAGTAGCGTTGCGAAAGAAATCGACATACCCCGGCAGGCCGGAGTTGTGTGCCAGAAGGTGCCGCACTGTCACATGGCGCGCCCAGGTGCCCGGCGGCCGCCCGATGACGAAGCCGGGCAGCAACTCTCCCACCGGCGTCTCCAAATCGAGCAATCCGCGCTGGTTCAGCAGCATGGCAGCCGCCGTGGTGGCCACAACCTTGGTCAAGCTGGCCACATCGTACTTGGTCGGTGCCTGCACAGCCGGGGCCCGCTCGTCATAGGTAAAGCGCCCCAATGCATCCTGGAGCAGCACGTCTCCGCCGGCCAGAACGCCAAAGGCGCAGCCCGGGAATGCCCGCTCGCCAATGGCCGTTTCCAGCACGCGATAAACAGCGGCGAACCGATCGTGAGGATCGGCCGGACGAACATCGGTCATGGCAGGGTCAGTAGCCATAGCTTTGGTTGCATCCTACCGCGAATCAGACCCCAATGCGTGTGATCACTCATATTTTGGAGCCACACAGTCCCACAATCAGGCTATCCTTGCGTTTGTACCTTTCGTCTATCTATAAGTATGGCCGGGAGGAAGAAGTATGCGGTGCATTCAACGCGCGCTTGCTGCATTATCCATGGTCGGGCTCATGGCGGCGGTCTCGGACATCGCCTTTGCGCAGTCGTCTGAACCGTCTGCGAGTCCAGCTGCAGCGGCCCAGACCCGGGCCCCGATTGCCCCACCGGGCGATCCTGGAGCCACAGTACCGCCCCCCCAGGCAGCTGCTCCCGTCGCAGAACCCGCTGCTCCAAGCTCCACCCCGGCTGCGCCCGCAAAGAAGACCTATACCGTGCCTGCAGGCACCAAGGTGCTACTCCAACTGCGCAGTGCGGTGAACACTCATAGCGCCAAGCCCGGAGACGGCGTCTACCTGGCATCGTCGTTTCCAGTGGTCGTGGGCAACCGGGTGATGATCCCCTCCGGAGTCTATGTGCAGGGCATCGTCGATCGGGTGGAGCGCGCCGGTCATGTGAAGGGCAAAGCTCAACTTGACATGCACTTCACTTCCATCATTTTTCCCAATGGATCGGTGGTCGAGATCCCCGGCCTGGTCGAGAGCGTCCCCGGGGCAAAGAAACAAACCGTGAAGGATGACGGCGAAGGAACCATCGAGCAGGACAGCGACAAGACGCGCAACATGGGCAAAGTGGCAGCCGTTGCCATTCCGACCGGCGCGACCGTCGGCTCAATCGGAGGCCTGGAGTCGGGCCACGGGGTCGCCGGGGGCCTCTATGGCATTGGAGCTGGACTCGCTACGGCCGGTATTGTGTCACTATTCACCCGCGGCGCCGACGTCAATATTGAATCCGGAACCCAGATCGAGATGATTTTGCAGCGGCCGCTGGTCCTCGAAGAAGCGAACCTGGTCGGTGTCGGGCCTCCCGGTGCACCCGGCGAGCTCGTTCCCTCTGCCAATCAGCCCAAGCCTCTTGAAAAACCCAATCGCGCTCGCGTAATGTGCCCTCCGGGAGGGCTTGGTTGCGAGTAAATTAAAAAAAGATGGAAATGTCGCCCCAGGAACCCGTCAACTTGCAATCCTCCACAACCGTGGAAGCCGGCCCCGACACCGCGATCGCCCCTCCGGGCGCCTGCGTCGTCGTGCCCTCTGAAGTCTCCAGGGCCAACGGGATCGGTCTTTGGCTCCGCGATATCGTTATTTCTGCCGCCGTTTCCGTCCTCATCATCACCTTCCTCTATCAGCCCGTCCGGGTGGAAGGCACCAGTATGCTGCCCCGCCTGGAGGACCACGATCGCCTGTTCATCAACAAGTTCGTCTACAGGATCTCCGCCATTCATCGTGGCGACGTGGTCGTGTTCCACTACCCGCGCGACCCGGAGAAGAGCTATATCAAGAGGGTGATCGCACTGCCCGGCGATCGCATTGTGATTGACCACGGCCGCGTCTTTCTGAATGGCAAGGCCCTCCGGGAAAGTTATGTGCCCGAACTGTATCGTGACGCGCGCTCCATGGCGGAAATGATCGTCCCCGAAGAAAGCTACTTCATGATGGGCGACCATCGTTCTATCTCCTCCGACAGCCGCGAGTTCGGTCCCGTCGACCGCGATCTTATTTACGGCAAAGCGGTTTTCGTCTACTGGCCCACCCGGGACGCGGGCGTCGTTGAATAAGCCCAGCGGTTTCCCACAGTCAGGGCCGCCGGCATCGGATCCGGCCCGAACCTCACTGACAAAACCTGCTAAAATCGATTGAATTTATTTCCGTGCCTAGAATCTAAAGCACATACAGATTATAAGCGGTTTAAAGAACGATTCGGTTCTGCAAATCTTCAGCAAATATGATGACGGTCTAGGTATGATGAGTGCCCCGGGACGCGCGCCAGGCAAGACCCACTCCACAGCACTACCCCGGCACACAAACGCTTCCTAGGGGTGCCTCCATGGGGGGCAGAGGGGCCTTTTTGCCGCCGATGCTCATCGGGGCGGCCTTTTACTGCTCTCAAATTCTCCCATGGGGGCGGAAAGAGAAGCAGCCGCGCTTTTACCGTGGTCGATCTGCTTGGGAGTCGCAGGTGCAGTGTTTGCATAGTCGTCACGACGACCATGAAGGCGAGGGATGCCAGCGAAGGAAGAAACAACGCGAACAATAAGCTCATGGCCGCCAATTCGTTCTACGACGACACGGGCCGAATGCCCATTCCCCGACGCATCAGGCGCACGCAAGTTGTAGAGTGAAGATAATCCACGCTCGGCGGGCGGTTATTGTCGTTTAGCAAACCGGGCTCCCGGGGTGATGCGCGGCGCGGGCAATCCCTTTCGCCACCCCGGCGCGACGGACGCCTAGAACGGCCTCTAATGCGCAGCAATGAGCCTTTTGGGGCGCGTCGTGATCCGATAAACAGAGCGCAGATAGAGCGCGGTTTTGCGACCTCATTGCCGTAGGTTTCCCGCCTAATTTGACGCGGGTTTCAGCGTGCATGGTAGTTCAAGATGATGCATCAATTACCGGTACAGATGGCTTACCTAGTGAGGCTTCGGATAGGGCGCAAAGATCCCGATGTAGTCAAGATAGGATCGCCCAAAAACTGTGATCCCATATAGGCCGTTATCACACCGGACAGCAATTTCACCAATGACGAATCCAATCCATTTCTCAAAGGTATATGAGCCGTAGAATTGCGGCTCTTTGCTGCGTGCGGCCTCAAAAATCGGCTTGATGGCTGATTCCGGTTGAGGCCCTTGCTGGTTCATTAGGTGCAGCGCGGCAATCTGGCTTCCGAAAATGGGCCTGTGTCCGTTCAAAACGCAACAATACCCAGGGCGGGGCAATCCTCGCGACTACCCCACACCGGCCCGGCCCTGGTGTCGGATCAGCCGACTCTCTCCTGACTGACCACACTTCGGGCAGCGGGATGTGGTCCCCGTCTGTGTGGATCATTTCACTCGGGGGATCTTGTACCCGCAGTGCGGACAGGGATAAGTCCGGTCAAATGTTTTCGGGTCGGATCTCTTGCGTGGCGCAGGAGTACCCGACCCCCAATTATGCGGAGTGCCTTGAATCCATGACTCGCCGTCACAAGCAGAGGCAATCTACCTGCTTGCCGCCGCCGAAAGGTAAAGATCGACGTTGCTCCTGTCAACCAATGTGGTGCCAGTATCCACAAACACGGGATAAGGTGAGAAAAAGTCCGTCTTGAAGTCCTTGTTAAGTTGAGGGGGCGGCGCGTGGAAGACCTCGTACAGCAACTTCAGTCCAAAATAGCCCATGGTGTAGGGCTTCTGCGCGATTGTCGCTTCGATAGTCCCGTCCTTGATTCCGTCTAGCGTGCCCTGGTCCGCATCCCAGGCGATCAGCACCCGGTCGCGAACGTTAGCCCGCTTGATGGCATCGGAGACTGGTTTCCCCGAAACCGCTTCCAGGCACACAAAGGCGTCGATTTTCTTGGGACCGGTAAGGGCCAAGAACGGCTGGGCCTTGTCAAAGGCGGTGCGGGCATCACCCTTGATGTCCACGATGTCCACGATCTTGATGCCGGGATGGATTTTCAGAACGTCCTTGAAGCCGCTCAGTCGCTCCTCAGTATTAGGCTGGCCGGGAATGGTGAAGAAGACCACGTTACCTTTGTCGCCGAGCTTTTCGACTAAGCGGTTTCCGCCGAGCCGCCCGGCTTCCAGGTTGTTAGTCCCGATAAAGTAGAGCCTGCGGCTGACGAACGCGTCGGAATCCATGGTGATGACGGGAATCCCTTCCTGAATGGCTGAATCAATTTCCCGCTCCAGGACGGAAACGTCGGCAACCGAGATCAAAATCCCCGCCGGTTTTGCCCTTACCGCCTGTTGCAGAGCATCCAGTTCGCCCAGAGGATCGTAATTCTGCGGCCCGACAACCTTGGCCGTGACCTTGTATTGCGCTGCCGCCTTGTTGAATCCCGCCGCCACTGTTTGCCAATAGGGCAGTGACACGTTAGCCGCGATCATGTAGAAGACATCTTTGTTCGAGTCCGTGTTGCACCCGGAAGCAAAAACAAGTGCCAGCGTCAGCATGGCTAACGCGATGTGTTGCATTGTTTTCATGTTTTCCTCCTAGTGGACACGTGAAAATTCCAGAACCAGATGCCAGACAATCATACTCAACGATTCTGGGAGCAAGTTAAGTCGCGCGATTGTCTTCCGGCGGGCCAAACTTCTGCCATCCGTTCTGCGCGAGGGCAGCCCCGCCCCCTCCAAGCGTCATTTGTGCCCGAAAACGGAATCTCGTACTTCTGCTCTCCGGACTGATCACATCGTTGTACTCGATCACTCCATTGAGATGGACGAAGAACACGGAAGTCGCGGGGCCTGATTGAAAAGCCGAATCAATTTGGAGGCCTGGGGTCGCTTCGCCATTCGCCGCAATGACTTCCGGAATGGTCAAATCGATATTGGTTCGCCATTCAGGGCGCAGTTTCCAAACCGCTCACGCAAGCGCTATAACGAAGGGCGAGGTTTATCGCTGCTGTCGGCCCCACATTACGGATCTCAAAGATATAACTCCCAACCCATTGGCCACTACCCTTCGGATACAAGGAAAAGACTTGGCCTGAAGGAACGACGAAAATCCGTGCGCGTTCCCTATCGATCATGGCTTGGGTCTGAGCCAGCGCAGCCTCCACGCTCTTTTTTGCAGCCGCTACGGAATCTGCTAGAAGATTTCCCTGACGCTGCATCTCATCCACTTGTTGTTTCATCTCTTCAGCTTGCTTGTGAATCTCCCCAAACGTTTTTTCTATAGCACCTGAGACTGCCCGAACATGGTTCGGACTTGAAGGCCACCTACAACTACCAATAGAGCGGTAAAAGCCCAAGGACCCCAATCGTAAAAGTAACCGACAATTCCACCGTACGGTTTCTCCGACGAGATTGGTGGAATAGAAATCACCTCCACCTTTTGAGGCTTGGGATTGTCATCTCGATCAGTTTTTCCAGTCACCGGCGCTGCGCTGCTCGTCTGACTGTTTGCGGGAATGAATAAGAGGACTAGGGTCAATACCCCAAAAAATCGCCAATATTTGCACATTTTTCAAAACTCCATCACGCGCTTGAGCAGGTCCCCAGGGGGATGCGAATAGCCCGGCAACGACGGTTATTGACATGGCGTTCGCGACTCGAAAAACCGCCAATTTGTGAATCCAACGGCCCAAGCGGGGTGTGATCTGTTGAGCCGCTCGGGTCTGCTTTGCCCGTGGTGCGCGACTTGGCCCTTATCCGGTCGTCCACGGGCTGGCACACTTCGGGCAGATGTAGAGTGTTCGAATTCGTCCTCGGGGTCTTGGCCCCCTATCCGCCACCAGGGGAATGGTGACGCTCTCCTGATCGCAAGACGGGAACGGATGCGTTCCCCGTCAACACGCATGGGGTCGTGCTGGGCAATTCTGTGCCCGCAAGGGCGGCACGGGTATATCAGGTTATCGGTTGTGGGGCGTGCTAGTTTGCGCCTCATGGCTACCAATCTCTAAATGGAATTTTCGAAGATTGAACTTCGACATCCAAGCCCCGTTTAACGAAGAAAGCCCGCACGGCCTGGAGCGATAGATCTTTATCGCTTGTTGGTCCAATGACCACACGGTCGATAAAATCAGAGCGAGCGTCGCCATAATCATCTGCGTCTTTCGCACGCTGGGACTTCTTTTCGGGAATCGACAGCACAACGTGAGCAACCAACGTGGTCCGTGTCGTATGAAAATCCAAGCTCGATGGGTCCACATAGACAGGGTCCACCAATAACCGGTATTCGCATTCGTTAGAGAATGAGACGTGCTTTTCGAACTCGCTTGCCTTTCGATCACGGACCTGAAAAGAGTGCCACGGTCCTCATCAAACGCGGGAAGATGCCTCTTTAATGCCTTCATTAAGTTATCGGCCATTCTGATGTCGTCCATAATCTCGGCATCGATGACAGGTCGGATTCTGCAATCACCGCGAAGTACACGCAGATTACCCTTCATGAAGATGGCGAAGAGATTCATCTTTCGTTCGAGTACTCGCTCACAAACCACACCAATACGTCCTACTCCCTTCCTGGGACAGTTTCCGGGACCCTAATGCGGCGCATTCCGAAGGAGAAATCATTCGACAAATTCGACAGCGGTTCCTGGGACGACACGCTAGTCATTCCCCCTGGTCAGAGTTTCAATGAAAAGTTCAACGTTGTTTATAAACTTGGTGAATACGGTACCACATTAGCAAAGTTGAATACGTATGAGCCGGGAGAAGATCAGAGCAAAGACGCGAGCGTAAACTTGAGCAAGTTCATGAAAAATCGGCTTGATGAGATTGATGGGCTGGTCTTCTACGATTACGTCAACCACTATCGCATCGAGTTGCCCCGGAATTGGGATCTGTAGGACTCGAAATAATAGCGGCCCGCGACCAAATGAATCCCCAGAAAACCTGCCCGAACCGAATGTGCCACACCCAAGAGCGAGGCCCCAGCCGTTCCTGACCGGGGCTCACTTTTTTTCGTGCGTGCTCTACCCTGGAGGGCTGCTTACCTGAGGGTTGATTTACGCGGACCGGGATCGTGTAGTTTTGGCGACGGCGGCCCCGGTTCGCTGATCGGAGCCACCGTAGTGGATGGGGAGCGCGCTTTGATGAAGCGTATTCGCCTGAAACATGACCGTCTGTTCGGGCGATCACAACGCCGAGGGCCGAATTAGCATTGCCGGTGTGCACTGTGCGACCTTCAGTAACGGCGAAAAAGGACAGACGGGACAAAGACAACACAATGCTTGGCCGCCCCGTCCACGCTTACTCACGGCCCAACGACCAAAAGCCCCCGGTCGCGAGCCGAGGGCCTCAAGTGGACTATCTATCTTTATGCCATCCGCCAGAGTGGATGACTGCGAGGCCCAGCCGGGGGGCGGGGCTGCTCAATCGTATCCTGATAGCTTGCTCCGGCACTGTTACTTAAGACTGTCCGCTTAGCGACTGAGGGCGGGTCGGGCTCAAGGAATCGTCGAATTGCACCGCATAGGCTCGCGTTGTGTGTCAAAGCACGTCCTGCAAAGCACTGGCGTGTTATGAACAGGCTTAAACGGTACAACAGCACGCTTGCCACACTCAGCGCAAGTGATGATTGTCTCTCGACGGCGAAAGGGCTGTCCCGTTGCGCAGGCGGCTCTACACCGAAAACAGCGTTTGGGGGGATGCGTGAACTGCTTTTCATGAAAGAAGCGCTGCTCATCTGAGGTGAAGACAAATTCAGTTCCGCATCGATTGCAAGTTAACAGTTGGTCCGTGAAGTCCATGTAATACCACCTTTCCCAGGGAGCGTTTTAGGGAATGATGCTCGGAAAGGCAAATTGAGGATGTGAGTCCTGTCACACTCTTCTGGCGCTGCGGGTTTGGAGGCCACTCACGAGCGAGGCCCCAGCCGTTCCTGACCGGGGCTCACTTCTTTCGTGCGTGCTTCTACTTGGATGGCTGCTTTATCTGGAGGGTTGATGTACGTGGACTGATGACCGGGATGATGTATCGGCGACGGCGGCCCCGGCTCGCTGATCGAAGCCGCCGTAGTGGATGGGGGAGCACGCTTTGATGAAGGGTATTTGCCTGAAGGATGGCCGGCTGTGAGAGCGGTCACAACAAGTTGGAATCAATGGGGTAGGGCGGGTCCAAAGTTGAGGACATCCCCCTTGTAGCCCTACGCAGATCTAAAATTTACACAGACTTTGATATTTTTCAAATACCTTTTGACCTTTTGCTGACATAAACAGCGATTCGGAGCGAATTTTACCGTGGAATCCCGTCTCTTGTATGACCGCAAGGAAGCAGCCCGTCAACTCTCCATCTCCGTTCGGTCCCTTGACTACATCATCGCGGCCAAGGGGCTGGACACACGGCGCATCGGTAAAAAGGTCCTCGTGACTCATGCATCGTTGGTGCGGTATGCAGCCGGGAATCACTACGCGATTACGAGCGGTTCCGATGTTGACGCCGCCTCGGGAGAGAGGTGCCCGTAGCTAGTGGCTACTTGTGGTTGCGCAACGTGCGCACCATGGTGATCGCAGTACATTCAACCATCATCCGCTGTGTCAGCCCGGGGAGGGCCTGACTGCTAGCTGCGGGTGGGCGGCTCCAGGCGACGACTCCCCCGGGGCCGTAGTCACGTCGGAGCAGCGATACACGTCTCATGGACGGCCCGGATTTTAAGCGTGCTTGTAGTCGTCCTCGACGAAAAATGGAAGGCTCGTGATTACCCTTTCCGCTGAACGCTCATTCCCGGGCATTCGTGCCCACAGGAATATCAGCACTCCATTTGTGGCTTCATAGCTTACGACATCTCGGTAGTCCTTGAAGGAGTCTCCGTTTGGTTTGTAAAGAGTGATGTTTTTCATGGCGGGTATTCTACGTCTATGGGTTGCGAGGTGCACAGGGAACCTTGGCGTGCCCTGTTCCAGAACCCCCGCAATCGCGTTTAGAGGCCCATAGCCGCGTCCATTGTCACTGTGGCACCCATCCGGCGCATAGCCGCTATCACATCGCCCTCAAGCTGGCGTAACCGGGACTTAGCCCATTTCGCGTAGTAACGCTCTGTGATTGCGATGGACCGATGGCCGAGCAGTTTACTGACTTTCTCCAGGGGAACCCCGGCCAGCAGCATTTCCACGGCAAACGTGTCCCTCAACATGTGACTGCGAAACTCCATCATGTGACTGCGAAACTCCATCACCTCGCAGTCGTCATCCTTCAGCGACAGATAGTCGTTCAATCGCCGGACCTTCCGCACCCACTTGTTGGTGTTCACGAGGACGGAACAGTTACGCGACCAAAAGAAGTAATCGGGGTGAATCTCTTTGCTCGACGGAAGTGCCTTTAGTTCGGCGGCGACGTGGTCCGGTAGTATGCACTCCATATCGTCGCCCGTCTTTTGCATGTTCAAGCGGAAGCGGTTCCCAACCAGGGCGGCCTTCGGGAGTTGGAGAACGTCCCCGATACGAAGCCCCGTCCAACGCTGGATAAGAAAAATTGCCCGGAGATATACGCCCACTTTTGCGGACTTGTAGCGGGCGTCCGCGTCAAGCAGTTTGGTCGATTCCATGACCTCGTCGAACTGTTTGGGCGTGAGTGGCATCGTCTCGCTATCGTTCGGTGTGATCGCTTTG
>Ga0207098_10035_pt2 | contig 26748 bp, 16 predicted proteins | sample Alteio_BWMinHeat_84_FD_153548 | JGI IMG/M metagenome (GOLD analysis project Ga0207098, IMG submission 153548) | Enriched cells from forest soil in Barre Woods Harvard Forest LTER site, Petersham, Massachusetts, United States -... | ecosystem: Environmental > Terrestrial > Soil > Temperate forest >...
GCGAATGACTCGCCAACGGATACCACTCACTGGTCTTTGCTATCGCAGGCGGGCGCAACGGGTGCGTCCGGTCCACAGGGACCGGCAGGCCCGCAAGGTCCACAGGGCCCGGCCGGCGCAACCGGTCCGACTGGCCCACAGGGTGCGAACGGTGCGACGGGATCGCAGGGGCCACAAGGCGCGACCGGCCCGCAAGGTTCACAGGGCGCGACTGGCCCACAAGGTCCGCTTGGTCCGATGGGCCCGCAAGGTCCACAGGGATCCACCGGCCCGTCCGGTCCGCAGGGAGCAACTGGTCCTCAGGGATTGACATGGAGAGGCCAATGGGATTCCACAACGAACTACAATCCCCGTGATGCGGTCAGCTTCAACGGTTCCAGTTACGTTTGCATCGACCCGAGCGCATGTCCCGCGAATGACTCGCCAACGGATACCACTCACTGGTCTTTGCTATCGCAGGCGGGCGCAACGGGTGCGTCCGGTCCACAGGGACCGGCAGGCCCGCAAGGTCCACAGGGCCCGGCCGGCGCAACCGGTCCGACTGGCCCACAGGGTGCGAACGGTGCGACGGGATCGCAGGGGCCACAAGGCGCGACCGGCCCGCAAGGTTCACAGGGCGCGACTGGCCCACAAGGTCCGATCGGTCCGATGGGCCCGCAAGGTCCACAGGGAACCACCGGCCCGTCCGGTCCGCAGGGAGCAACTGGCCCTCAGGGATTGACATGGAGAGGCCAATGGGACTCCACAACGACCTACAATCCCCGCGATGCGGTAAGCTTCGACGGTTCCAGTTACGTTTGCATCGACCCGACCACATGTCCCGCGAATGACTCGCCAACGGATACCACTCACTGGTCCTTGCTATCGCAGGCGGGCGCAACCGGTGCGTCCGGTCCACAGGGCGCGGCTGGCCCGCAAGGCCCACAGGGCCCGGCCGGTGCGACTGGTCCGGCAGGCCCGCAGGGTGCGAACGGTGCGACGGGCTCGCAAGGTTCACAGGGCGCGACTGGCCCACAAGGTCCGCTTGGTCCGATGGGACCGCAAGGTCCACAGGGAACCACCGGCCCGTCAGGTCCAAGCGGGCCTCAAGGATTGACGTGGAGAGGCCAATGGACTTCCGGAACGACCTACAATCCGCGAGATGCGGTCAGCTTCAGCGGTTCGAGCTACATTTGTATCAACTCGGTATCCTGTCCGGCGGGTGACTCCCCAACGGATACCACGCACTGGTCACTGTTATCCCAGGCTGGCGGAACAGGCCCTAGCGGCCCGTCCGGCCCACAGGGCCCCGCTGGCCTGCAAGGTCCGCAGGGACCGACCGGTGCGACGGGTCCGCAAGGCCCGATCGGTCTGCCAGGTCCCCAGGGGCCGACCGGCCCGTCAGGTCCACAGGGACCCAGTGGGCCTGAGGGATTGACGTGGAGAGGCCAATGGACTTCCGGAACGACCTACAATCCGCGAGATGCGGTCAGCTTTGGCGGTTCGAGCTACATTTGTATCAACTCGGTATCCTGTCCGGCGGGTGACTCCCCAACGGATACCACACACTGGTCACTGTTATCCCAAGCTGGCGGAACAGGCCCAAGCGGCCCGGCCGGTGCACAGGGACCGGCCGGGCCGTCAGGTCCACAGGGCGCCACCGGCTCTCAAGGTCCGATCGGCCCGCAGGGCCCATCAGGTCCACAAGGTCCGCAGGGACTGACTGGCCCACAAGGTCTGCAGGGCCCGTCCGGCCCGCAAGGTTCACAGGGAACGGCGGGTGCGACAGGGCCGCAGGGACCCAGTGGCCCTGCTACGACCGGCTTGGTGTTTGAAGCTCCGGGAACTTATACCGTTTCTGTAAGCAGCATTCCTTCCGGCGTCACGAAAATATGGGTCGAGACCTGGGGTGCCGGCGGCGGCGGCGGCGGCGCTTTGGTTGGCGGTGGCGGTGGTGGTTACAGCCGGCGCCTGATCCCTGTCAGTGCGCTTGGAACGCAGTTTACCGTCACGGTCGGTGCTGGAGGGAGTGCCGGCTTCTTTGGAAATGGCGGTGCCGGCGGTCAGGCGACTTCATTGAGCGCCGGTACAGCGACGCTGGTCGTGGCTGGTGGTGGCGGTGGTGGCGGCGGCAGCAGCGTCGGCGGATCGGCCGGTGGTGGCGGCGCTGGCATCGGCGGTGTCGGCGGCGTTCCCGGCGGCGTTGGCGGTGGCGGCGGATTCGGCGGTACCGGCGGTACCGGCGGCGGCAACTTCGGTAGTAATGGCTCCGGTGGAATCGGCGGCTCCGGTGGAGGATTCGGCGGCTCCGGTGGAGGCAGCGGCTCCGGCACCGGTGGCGGCGGCGGCGGATGGATCACCGGCAGCGGCCCAAGCGGCCCGAGTGGCCCGTCCGGTCCTGGTGGCGGCGGCGATGGTTTGCTGCGAATCACTTATTACTAGTTATTAACCAGGTTGCCGGATACAGAAAGCGATAGGCTAAAGCACTCTTCGGTTATTAATGGCTATGACCGGGTTCACAGCCGGCTCGCGCCGGCTGTGATTCTGCTCAGCGTCGTCTTTAATCTGGTTTTTCTGTACCCGGAAGTTGCCATACCCGTTCCCAATCTCAACGACAACGTCATGCACTTGTCGCTCGTGGAGCGGGCGAGCGAAACATTGTCATCGCGGGAAAGCACATTCGATCCCTGGGTCTCGTACTGGGTCATGGGCTTCCCGGTCTTTCATTATTACCAGCACTTGCCGCACATCGCCGTCGCCGCGATTCACTTCCTGACACTCGAACGCATCGATCTCTTCACTCTCTTTAACTGGACGAAGTACTTGCTGCTTGCGTTTTTCCCGCTGCCGGTCTTTTTCGGACTGCGCATGATGGCATTTCCGAAATCGGCCGCGGCTTTCTCGGCTTTCTGCAGTTCGCTGCTGTCCACACATAATCTGTACGGATTCGATTTTGGCAGCTACGTCTGGGCGGGCACGGGTCTCTTCACCCAACTCTGGGGAATGTTTTTGCTTCCGCTTTGCATCGGTCAGGTGTACTCCACGATGAAAGAGGGCAAAGAGTTCTTCCGCTCCGTCCTTCTTTTTGTAGTAACGCTGCTTTCCCACGTCCTCTATGTCTACATCGCCGCCGTGTCCCTCCTGGTTCTGGCCTTGGTGCAGGGCGGCAGGGCGGCTCTCGGTAAGATACTGGGGAGACTTCTGCTGGTCTTTGCGTTGAGCGGGGCGGTGAGCTCCTATTTCCTGATTCCGTATTTTGTGAACCTATCGTATTTGAATCGCAGCGTATGGGAAGCGGCGGACAAGTACGACTCTTACGGCTCCGAATGGGTCACGCGGAACCTTGTTAACGGCGACCTGCTGGACTATTCGAGGTTCCCGATCTTGACGCTCCTGATGTTCATCGGATTGGCTGCAGCTCTGGTCGAGAGGCGGGAGCATCACCGGATCGCACTCTCGATCTTCATTCTCTGGCTTCTTCTCTACTTCGGCAGGCCGACCTGGGGAATTCTTCTGAATCTCCTCCCAATGAGCGCCGATATTCATTTCCACCGCTTCATCGGTGGAGTGCACCTAGGGGCGATTGCGCTCGTGGGCATTGGGATTCAGGCATTATGGGATGGCGTGAAGGCGCTCATCCCTAAAGCAAGGCAGGGCCGTTTCGCGGAAGCCGGCGCGGTTGTTGTTTTACTCGCGGTGCTGGTTCCCGTGTACCGCGAGAGGATCGTGTATCTCGACAATAACAAGCTTCTCCTGCAGCGGAACGCTGAGGCTTTCAAAAGGGAAGACCGGCATGTAGGTGAGTTGATGGATGTGCTGCGGACCCTGGAGAAGCGATCCGCGGCCAGGATCTATGCGGGATTGCCGGCTTCCTGGGGAGCATCGTTTACGGTAGGCGACGTTCCGATTTATGCCATCCTGAGCGCGAACCAACTCGACACGCTCGGTTATGCCTATCATGCCATGTCTTTCACCGCCGACATTCAATACAACTTTAACGAAAATGATCCGGCCCATTACGACCTCTTTAACGTGGGTTACGTGGTAGCGCCCGCGAGCCGGCCGATGCCTGCTTTTTTGACACGGCTGACCACGGTAGGAAACTGGGCCGTTTACGCCAGCCAAACACCGGGGTATTTCGCTGTCGTCCGTTCCGATGTCGCTGTTTACGGATCGAAGGGCGGAATGTACCGCACAAGTTCAAGCTGGCTGAGCAGCCCGCTCTCCTCAGCCAAGGAATACCCGTCGATCTTTTTCAAAAAAGATGGCGGAGAATACAGCAAAAGGCTGGAGATGGGAACAGCCGGATTGGCCTGGCCGTCTCTCGATGAACTTCCCCGCGAAGCCGGCAACGGACAGATCCTATCGCAAAATGTGGAGCGCCAGGTGTACAGCGCGTCGGTCCGAGTCCAGAAGCCGGCCTTTCTTCTCTTCAAAATGACCTACCACCCATACTGGCGCACGGTGGTGGACGGAGTTGAAAAACAGGCCGTGATGCTTGCTCCAGGTTTCACGGGATTGTATCTGCAGCCGGGAGAGCATCGAGTGAGGTTCGAATACCGTCCGCCTGTTTACAAGTATCTTCTGCTGGCGTTCGGCCTGGTCGTGTTGATCGGCACGATGCTACTGGACCGCAACGACAAATTGTTTCAGCGTTCCGTAAGTTGAGCAAGGATCGCCCTTGCCGCGGCGTTCTGGCCTTCTGTGGAAAGAACCTGATTGCACATGCTTCTCGCTTGGTCCAGCCGGCCCGCGCGCAAGAGGGCCCATGCCAGATCGGTGCGTATATTGTTATCTGCCGGGGACAACTCCAACGCTTTCGTGTAGTCGCGAATGGCGGCATCATAATCCCCGAACTGATACCGGCCCCACGCAAGGTCCCGTATAAGCGAAGCTTCGTTGGGAAATCGTTGGCTGGCCTGCTCCCAAACGTTCAGAGCGGCAGCTAGATCCTTCTCTGCGAGGAGCCGCTTGCCGGCTTCATAACAGGCCTTGGCATCAAGGCAATCCGAACCGGCGATCTTTCTTCGGGTCGCTTCCGCCTCTGTCGTCATACCAAATTTGTCGTAGAGAAGCGCCAGATTCGTCAGCGCATCCGTGTTTCGCGCATCCAGGCCCAACACGATCGCATATAGTTCCTCAGCTCTTACCGAAAGGCCGGCTTGCTGCGCCTGGAGTCCGGCGCTCGCCAGCCGTGACGCTCGCTGGTCGGGTGGCGTTCGGATCGGAGAGGTTCCCGCGAAACCCAGGACGATGAGCGCGGCTATGCCTAATGCCGCCGCTGCGGGAAGCTGCGAGTGCAACTCACCCTTTACATGGCGGAAGGCATTCCAGGCGCTGAATGCCGCCAGGACGAGTAAAATCGCCAGAATCAGGCTCGCGCCGCCCTCGTGCGGCAAAGCGCGAACAGCCCACATCGTAATATTGCGCCCGGCCAGTAAGTCTTTCAGTTGGATCCATACCGGCGAAGCGGATGCCGTAAAAACGTATGCGGCGTTGTCAATCATGTTGTGCTGCACACGGTACCACTCATTCACGACGACATAGACGGACACGCCGATCGCTTGTACCGCAAGTCCGATAGCCGTTGTCACGCCGGCGGCAATCTGCCACAGCGGCCGGCCAGCGGCAGCGCGTTCGAAAGCGGGAATGGTCAACAACATCAAGAGGACCATGGGGGCCAGCATATATCTCGGTCCGTACGCCAGTTCCCCATGCCAGACGCCAAAAAACACAATCCCGGCAAAATGCGCCGCCGAAACCAGCAAAATGGTCATGGTTTCGAAGGGCCATCGCCTTACCAACGTTCGCAGGAAAAACGGGAAGAGGATCAAAGGAGGTGCGTACAGGAAGATGCTCAGCGACGGGCTGGCAATGTAGGCCGCTGTAGCCTTCAAGACATCGAAGAGCACGATGCCGGTGGCTCTCGCCTTCAAGCTGTTAACGGAGATAGTTTGCTGGGCCGGCGCCACTAAATATCCGAAGTTGAGTTGCTCGCCGAACTGCCAATCGTTGTATACCAGATATAACGCCGCACACAAAACAAGCGGTGCCAGCAACAGAGCAACGGCTTTCGCCAGACTGCGCCGCGTTTCGGGAACACTCTCGCGCCAGGTCTTGATTGCGCCGCACAGGCAGATCACGGCTGCCGCCGGCGCGGCGTTCGGCCGCGTGAGGATGGCTAGACCCGCGCTAAGACCCGCCATCAAGGCTCGCCGGTAAAGCGGCTCTTTCGAACACAGTAAGAACCAGAAGGTCAGCAACAGCGTCAGCGTTTCGAGCGGATGCTGGAAGAAATGGGTGGATTCGGAAGCGAGAAGCGTCGCGATCCCGCCAGCAGAAGCGACCAGCAAAGCGGCCCGGGCATTGTCACCGCTCATTCGCAGCGCGATCAGATATAACATGCCTACAGCCAACCCGCCGATGACGGCATTGGCCGCGAGAGCGGTAAATATCGATAAGCGGCCACCCCATCGCAACGGATGTTCCAACGTACCCACTGGAGGCCCGGCGGCAATACCACCCAGCATGGATCCGACGTTGTTGTCCAAAATATCGCCCAGGATGACAAACGGAATTGCGACGTAACCGAGCGCGGGACCGCGATGTGCATAGTAAGCGCCGCCCCGGCCGGCAACCGCGGTGTTCATACTCGGAACTTCGAGGTTGCCGCGCGAGTACACAGCCTCGGCCATTTCCTGGACAACAACTTCGTCGACAGTGAAAAAACGTCCCGGCCCCACGGCAATGAACAGGCTGGCAAATGCAATCGAGAGGAAAAACGCAGTGGAGAGTTTCGGCCTGAGGAGAATACTCGGCCCCAACATCACTTCGCGGGACTCGACTTCAATTTGCTCTGGGCGAGTTCAAATCCGGGATCTATTTTTAGAGCCGTCTCCCATGCGGACCTCGCCTGACTGGACTGGCCCCGCGCTTCAAAAATGAGTCCCATCTGGTAAAACGCCTTGACGAGATTATGATTGATCGCCGTCGCTTTCCTATACTCCTCCAGCGCCTGATCATAGAGCTTCTTGTTGCCGTAGATGTATCCCAGATTGAAGTGCGCGTCGGCAAGCGTCGGGTCTGATTCTGTCGCCAGCCGGTATTCGGCTATGGCCTGATCGGTTTTGCCTTTCTGATCGTAGACAACTCCGAGATCGTAATGTGCTAGTCCGTGTTCAGGATTAATGGCGAGGACAGCCTGGTATTCCCTGGCTGCATCGTCGAGGAAATTGTTTCGGTGATAGAGGAGGCCTAGCCCCAGCCGGGCATCCAGATAATCCGGTTTGGATTTCAACGCCGCCTGGTACTCGCTTACGGCCATAGGAAAGCGGTTCTGGTCGCTGTAGATCAGCGCGAGATCGTAATGCGCATAATAATTCGCGGGGTCGTCCTTGAGGATTTTTTCGTATTCGCTGATGGCCTGATCGTATCGCCGCGAACGCTGCAGTTCCGCCGCCGCGCTGAAGCGATCGGCAATATCTGTTTTGCCGACAGGTTCGCGCTGGAGTGAAAACTTCCTGGCGTAGGCGAAAATAACCAAGGCAGCAAATGCGAGCGCCAGTACCAACTTCGTTTTGGACATCATCGGTGTTCAGCAGTTAGCCGGCTACATGCTCCGAAACGCTCTCCGTTGAAGGAAGACGCGTGGGAGTCAGCCGGTGAAACGTTGAGCGAGAACCTTCGTGGTATTCCATGTCGGTATTCACCGACCACACGTCATGCCGCTCTCCGACAATATTCCGCGCCGCATAGACCGCCGTTACCATCGAATGATCCTGATTGTTGTAACGATGCAATCCATTACGGCCGATGGTCTGCAGATTCAAGAACGTTTCCAGGTAACGTCGCACGATATTGACACTGGTCTGATAATCCTTGTCGTAAACCGGGTAAGCCTTCTTCACCCGAACAACCGTGCCTTCCACCACCTCACGCGGTTCGATCAAGCCGAGCATGGCGCACTCGTGGATGCCTCTTTCAATCAGTTGTGGGTCCGGCCATCCCCACTCGACATCCTTTTCCCAAAGGAAGTACTCCAGGCCCAGTGAAGTGCGGGAAGAATCCGGAACCATGTCGGGACTCCAGTTCTTGTAATTCTGGATGCGTCCTACTTTGACTTCGGGAGCGTGAATATAGATCCAATTGTCCGGAAAGACCTCTGCGCGATCGACAATGAGCACAACCGTCAGGTAATCGCGATACCGTAGGCGCTGTGCGGCCACGATGACTTCCCAGGGAGGAGGCGGATCCAACGAGCTGATTAAATCGCTCAAGGGCATAGTCGAGATGAAATCGTCGGCGTCGAACTCCCACAGTTCGCCGCATGCAGACTTGCCATAGACGCACTCGACCACTCCGTTGCGATGACGGATGTGCTCAACACGAATTCCGCTCAGCGTTTGATGGCCGTCCGCTGTCAGCAGATCCTTGCAGCGCTCCCACATCATCCCTGGACCAAACCGCGGATAGCGGAATTGATTAATAAGGGTTGTAACGATTTGGCCATCCTCACCGCGCTCTGAACCCCAAAGGGTGTGCCGCATAACCTCTCGAAATGAAAGATTCTTGATCCTTTGCGCAGCCCAATCGGCGGAGATTTCGTTGCAAGGGATTCCCCAAACTTTCTCCGTATAGGTTTTGAAAAAGATCTCATACAGGCGTTCGCCAAAGCGGTTGGAGACCCATTGAGCAAAATTCACTTCGTCCCGGTGAGGGTGCAGGTATCGCTTGGCGTAGCTCATGCAGATTAGGAGCGCCTCGACTGGACCGAGCCCCTTGAGTGTATTGGCGATCCCGAGGGGATAGTCGAAGTAGTGTCCGCGATACAGAATACGGGAGAGCCGCTGCCGAATCAGAAGGTCTGTCTGCAGAATTTCATTCCAAAGATCATTCACAAACGGCACTTTGGAAAAGAACCGGTGCCCACCTATATCGAAGCGATAGCCACCGAAATTGACCGTCTTGGACAATCCCCCCACCTGGTTATCCGCTTCAAGCACGGTGGGTTTGTGGCCCAATTTTGCTAGCGTGTACGCCGCAGTGAGACCGGCTGGTCCGGCCCCTGCGATCAAGACTCTGGACATCCGTGTGCCTCAGGTGTGGTTTGCAGGCCCCTTTGCTGCGCATGGCTTCTGCGTTTTAAAAGGACTTCAGATTCGGAGTAAGATCATACATTGAAATCGGACTCAAAACCCCCAAAGAACTCGCCCACGATGCTGATTCTTACCCCCGTAAAAAACGCGGGATCCTTTCTCGATCGTTATTTCGAACTGCTGTACCGTTTGACTTATCCGGCGGCACTGATTTCCGTGGCATTTCTCGAAAGTGACAGCGAGGACAACACTTTGCAAGACTTGCAAGCGCGGTTGCCGGGGCTGAGGGAGCGTTTCAGGCGAGCGGATCTGTTCCATAAAAATTTCGATTTCCGGCGTTCGCAAGACACGCCCCGCTGGACTCCTGCCCTACAGCTCAAACGTCGAACGATTTTGGCCAGGAGCCGGAACTATCTTCTGTCAAGGGCGCTCGACGAGGAAGATTGGGTGCTTTGGATCGACGTCGACCTCGTGGAGTATCCGGCCGACATTATCGAACGGCTTCTCGCCCCCGGCAAGGAAATCGTCCAGCCGCATTGCGTCAACTCAGCGACGGGAGAGACCTTTGATCTCAACGCGTGGCGCGATCGAGGCCGCCGGCACATGGACAATCTCGAGCGTGAGGGCGATCTTGTCAAGCTGCATGCAGTTGGCGGGACCATGCTGCTGGTAAAAGCGGATGTGCACCGGGAAGGCCTGGTGTTCCCAACATTTCTGTATGGCAAAAGAAGCCCTCTCATCCGCGCCGACAATGGCATGGTCAAGCGCCGCGAGATCCGGAAGCGGTTGCGCGGAGAGCACTGCGGCGAGATCGAAACCGAGGGCCTCGGCATCATGGCATATGACATGGGTTACGAATGCTGGGGGATGCCCCACGTGAAAATCACGCATTGGGACGGCTGAGGATGCCGGCGGATCGCCGCAAAACTGTCCTCATCGTTCTGCCGGCGCTGAAAGTCAGGGGCGGCGCGGAAGCTGTCGGCGTGTGGATGATCGAGGCATTGAAGGATGAGTACAACGTCTCGGTGCTGACCTGGATCGCGGACTCCCCCGGCAATCTTAATCGGGTCTATGGAACTTCGTTGCGCCCTGGCGACTACCGAATACTTGGGCCGTCGCCGGTCTGGCGCTTCCTTTTCGATCGTCTGGTACAGTCCAATCCGGAACACGCGTTTCAGAAGGCCTGCCTGATCTACAGGATGGCCCAAAATCGAAAAGACGGCTTCGATATCCTGATCTCCGCACTTGACGAAATGGACTTTGGCAGGCCCGGTATTCAGTACATTCACTATCCCGGTTTGGGCAAATTTTACAGATCGGCGGGATCGAAGCTCCGCCCGTGGCGGCTTCTCTCACGCTTCTCATTTGAACGCATGAGGCAAAATGTCACGCTGGTGAATTCCGACTGGACCGGTGACGTGGTACGCCGCACTTATGGAATCGAGCCGCTCACCGTCTTTCCGCCCGTGGCTGGAGATTTCCCAGAAATCCCCTGGAGCGAGCGCCGCGATCAATTCGTCTGTATCGGCCGGTTCGCGCCTCCGAAACGAATCGAAATGATTATCGAGATGCTGGCGGCGCTGCGTGCACAGGGGTACGACGTGCGCTTGCAACTCGTCGGGTTGTTCTGGGATGACGGCGGGCGCAGTTACTACGAGACCATCAAAACGCTGGCCCATGAGCATGCGGCTTGGGTGACGTTGAGGGAAGGCATCGACCGCGCCCAACTTGTGCAGTTGCTTTCTCAATCGCGTTACGGGATTCACGGTGCCGCGGAGGAACCGTTCGGGATTGCGGCGGCGGAGATGGTTCAGGCGGGCTGCATTGTATTTACCGGCAGGGTTGGCGGCCAGGCCGAAATCGTCGGAAACGATGAACGATTGATGTTTGATGGCCTGCAGGACGGTATAACGAAAATACGGCGCGTTTTGGATGATCCCCACGAGCAGATTGCCTTACGGGAGCGCCTTGCTTCGAAAAGAAATCTCTTCACGACGCAAGCGTTCATCCGCCGTATCCGAGAAGTTGTTCATACAAATGCAACACGCCTGAGCCGATAGCGGACCAGTCATGTCTCGACTCGACAAAGCTGCGCGCCATTGCAACAAGCCGGCCTCGTGTCCACGAATCACTTAGCAATTGCACTACGTTTTGGGCGAACTCCGCCGGGGTGTCGGCAATCATAAGCTGTTCGTCACTTTTGACGTCAAGTCCTTCACAACCGGCTCGGGTCGAAACCACAGGGCGTCCCAGTGCCATGGCTTCGAGAATTTTGATCCTCGTGCCTCCACCGGCCCGGAGCGGCACGACGCAGATTCGGGCTTCGCGATAATACGGCAAAACATCGGCCGTCGGCGGGGCGAGGATGATTTCCCCACGCTCAGCCAATCGACGTATAGCTTCCGGTGGCCTGTGCCCGACGACGACGAGGCGGACATCACGAATCTGTTGCCGGATCAGCGGAAGAATGCAATCCGTGAAATGCAGCACCGCATCCACGTTCGGCGGGTAGCCGAACGTGCCGATATAGAGCAGCTTATTACCGGCCGCAGATTCCGGCAGCGGTTGCAAAGCCCGCGTGTCACATCCGTTCGGAACCACCGCAACCCGCAGGTTTGGATTGCTCTTCAGTAATAGATCGCGGTCGGCGGCAGATACGCTGATGACCTGATCGAATCGCCCGGCCCAGGCCGTTTCCCAGCCGAGCATGCTCAACCATTTCAGCCACCAGACGCACTTATTCACGAATCCGGTTTTCATCCGGCGCATGCTTCCGTATTGGCGGGAACCGATATTGTGGAGCGACAGCACCGTCCGGCAAGCATTCTGCGGAATCGCCGTGATGTAAGGCGCCAGAAATGAGTGTTCGATTTGGACAATGTCCGGCTTGTTTCGCTTTGAGACGCTGCGGATTTTTTGCGTCACCTCCGGATAGTAAAAAGGATATGTTGCCGGCGGCCGGCCGCTCGTGAGATGAAGCAAAAATTGAGAAGCATTTTCCCCAAAGGAACGCGGGCGCATGAACACGTAATCGACTTCAGCACAGTAGCGTCTGAGATTTTCGAGCGAGGCAATTTCATCCCTGGAGTAGAGCAGGCTGATCAGCGTGACGGAATGGCGTTGAGCTACCTGGCGGATCAAATTGTAATCACGAATCCGGACACCCGTATCCGGCGGGTATGGCGCGCCCAACGTGAGCCAGAGTACGTTCATAGACTCACGGGTCACACCGATTCATAAATACGCCGGCCGCGCCAGGTCACGCCTTTGCCGAATTTGATGCTCCACATGGAATTGCAGATCAGCACACACTGAAGAAGAAAGCCCAGCGGGGTAGCCAGTGCATAGACGGCTCGGATCTTATGCCACCGATTGACGAGTGCGATGAGCATCACTTGCATGAGCCAAACGGAGACCAGCAGGAAATACAGCACATTTTGCGGCAACGCGCCGCTGCTGAGCGCGTGGGCGGTCCAGACGAAGGCGCAAGCCGGCGGCAAGACCGCAACCAGGAAGGTTACCAGGACAAGTCCGATGCTCGAGAGCAGAGAAAAATCCAGCAAGGCAAACCAATTCCGGCTGCAACTCTCCCACAGATCGCTGAAGTCGGAGTACATACGTGTACCGATGAGGTCGAACGCGTATTCAATCCTGAGCCGAACGCCCTTCCGCTTCATGACCTCCGCCAATCGGACGTCTTCGGCGACTTCCCCGCGAACACCGGCATAGCCTCCAACTTGATCGAGGACAGCGCGACGGATCAGGAAAAAACCGCCCAACGCTTTGGCTCCGCGCGCATTCGGGTCATTCCATCCTCCGAACATGAAACGCAATAACAGCCGCCATCCCCATGTGGGAATAAAAACGCGATCCCAGAAACCGAAGGTGTCAAGGCGCGGAATCAGAGTCAATGCATCACAGCCGGTGTCGCGGGCATACGTCAGCGCGGTGCTCAGCGCCTGGGACGTAAACATCATGTCGGCATCTGTAGCCAGGACCCATTCTCCATGCGATTGGCCGACCGCCTGGTGCAAGGCCCAGGTTTTGCCGAGCCATCCCAGGGGAGGTTCGGTTCCTGCGATGACTCTCAGCCGTTCATCACCGGAAGCCAATGTGCGCAATTGCTCCAGAGTGGCATCGGTCGAATGGTCGTCAACGGCAATCACCTCAAAGCGGCCGTAATCCGCGCCCAGTATGGATGCTACACATCCAGCGAGAATCCGGCCGGCTTCGTTGCGGGCGGGCACGAGAATCGAGACCAGCGGTTGTTCCCCGGTCCATTTGCTGTTTCGGGAAAACGGCGCCCGGCGATAGCCGCGCAGCAATGCGACTACCGTCAGCACAGTCATAAATGACCAGAACCCAAACGCAGCCCAACAATAGATCAACCCGGCAGCCGCCACGCTGCCGAGTATACTCGCTGCGGAGGTAGCCTTTCGCCGGCATGACGAAATTGTTGAGTGTTCTGATTCCAACACTCGAAAGCCGCCAACATTCATTCGCGACACTGCGGCAAAAACTGCAGGACCAGATCCAACGGCACGGCCTGGAGTCAGAGGTGGAAATTCTTTCGTTTCCGGACAGCGGTGATCTTTCCATCGGATACAAACGCAATGCCCTGCTGGATCGGGCATCCGGCGCATTTGTGGTGTTCATCGATGATGATGACGATGTTAGCGACGACTATCTGCGACGGATCACGCAGGCGATCCGCAATCATCCGGAAATCGATTGCATCGGCATCAAAGGGCAAATCACTTTTCGCGGACGTCATCCGCACCTGCTGGTGTATTCCCTGCGTTATCACGAGTACCGGACCGAGAACGGCGTCTATGTGCGGCCGCCTCAGCACATTACCCCCATCCGCCGTGAGGTTGCGCTGCGCCACCGATTTGCCGATATTCGCTATTCAGAGGATTACGATTGGGCTTTGAGCATGAGAGAAGAAGGTGCGTTGCGTAAGGAATATTTCGTCGACGAAATCCTGTACTATTACGCCGCACGCCGCTCATGGTGGTATCAGTGGCTGCTGGATAAGACCCAGTTCATACGTCATCCGCTGGGTCTTCAATTCGTCAATCGCCTGCGTTTGGTGCGGGCGTTCAAAAACCGAACGCCTCATCGAAGGTCTGAATGAAGGTTTCCGGCTTCACAGTCGCACGCCAGGCCGTCTCGCTCGGCTATCCGCTCGTGGAGTCGATCCGATCCCTCCTTCCGCTCGTCGACGAGTACATCGTCGGGGTCGGCGACGCTGACGATGGGACCTGGGAGGCAGTGGCGGCGATTGGCGATCCGCGGGTGAAGATGTTTCGCAGTACATGGGAACTTTCTCCGCGCGGCGGTCGTGTTATATCCGAAGAGACCAACAAGGCGCTTGCTCGCTGCACGGGGATGTGGGGTGTGTACCTCCAGGCCGACGAGGTCTTACACGAGCGCGGTCTGCCGTTGTTGCGCGCCTATCTTGAGCGATATTGCGACTCAACGGTCGAAGCTCTTGCGTTTCGGTATCACCACTTTTACGGATCCTTCGCTTTCGAACAAGACGAACCCCTCCGCTGGTATCGACGGGCGACGCGCGCCATCAAACTCGGACGTGGAATACGATCGATCGGCGACGGCTGTGCGTTCGAAGTTGCAGACGATCGTGGCCGCCGGCCGGTGGCGCCTGCGCACATTCCCGTGTGGATATATCACTATGGCTGGGTGCGTCCGCCCGAGCTGATGCTGGCGAAGAACAAAGGTTTCGATCGTCTTTACCATGACGAGGCATGGCTGGCCGGCAACCGCCGGTATCCTGATAACATGCAGGACGTGTACCACGAAAGGGGCAATCTGCGGCGCTTCCGCGGCGAGCATCCGGCGGTGATGCGTGAGCGCGCCGCGGCTGCCGATTGGCCTTTCGATCCGGACCTCGAGCGGCAGCCGCCAGAGTGGATTCGTCGGCCTTACGTCTACTCGCGGTGGATTGCACGCCTTACGGTAAACTGGCTGCGAACACGGTTGAAGGATCGATCGCCGCACACAACCGGCGCTTGACATCATTTCCAGCCTTCCGTTAGCTTTCGGGATAGATTGGATGTAGCGGGGCGGGGCGCGGCGCGCCTGGCGCGGGCGCCCGTCAGCTCTGAAAATTCCCAAGTCATACATCGTCTTGCGGAGGTGGAAGCGGATCCACTTTCGCCAGCGCCACCATGCCGGCATGGGTTTCCAGATCTCGGGGAGAAGCGGGTATCGTTCGACGTATGATTCCCAACCCTGCTCGATCGGCTTTGAGTTCCAGGGGTCGAATGGGACGAAGCCGCGGGCTGGCAGAATCGAGCGGTACGACGCTTTGAGGCTGCTGTTCAACATCGCGGCGGCGAAAGAAAACGTGCTGTTCGGGATGAGCAGTACATCGGCGTGCTGCAGCGCGTAGAAGTCCCGGTAGAAGTCGAACTCGGGGAGTGGCGGGGCGAGATCGGCTGCGCTCACCGGCTCGTAACGGGCGAAGTCGCCTCGCACCGAATTGATCTCGTCCGACGTGAATCGCCACGGCCGTGTGTCCGCGCTCGCGCAGCCGCTGACCGCTCCTACCGTGCGCTAATATCATGCGAGTGTCTCGAGTATTCCGCGAAGCCGAGCGATGTACGGTGCCTCCGTGAAGGGAATGAGCGCAGCGAGGAGCGCGCGGCCCGCCTCCCCATCAATGGCCTTGCAGCGGGCAGCGCCGTTGAGGCTCGCCTCAACGGCGGCCTCAACGGCCGAAACATTGGACGGATCGACTGTGTAAACGAAGGGCGGCGGGATCGATTCGACATAGGGATTCTGCGAACTAATCTCGAGAGCCGGCTCGTCATTGATGAACCATGGCTTTACGAAACGCGGGTTCACGTATGCACAACCGGCGGCGAGCGCGTCGAGGGGAGCGGGGCCAAGCAGCGGGTGCCCGATGCCGATGAGGAAGCTTGCCCGGCCGAGGAGAGCCTGCCACTGCTGCGGCGGGAGGTACCCTAAGTTCTCGACGCCGGGCGGCAGGATGCCCGGGTGGTATCCACACTCCTTCGAGATGGTTGTATAGATCGGACAGATCCTCGCAAGCCGCGCAAGGAGTGCACGCACGGTGTCGTCGATGTGCTTCGCTTGCTTCGTATAGAGGACGCCAAACCGCTCCTTCGTGTTTGCCATCCGAACACGCGCGAGCAGCGCTTCCGAGTCGGGAATCGGGGCGTCCGCAGTTTCGCCGAGAATAAAACCGAGGAACGTGTTCGATCCCCACGCGTAAGGTATCGCGAAGGGTGTGAGAAACCGGCGGGGCTCGATCCAGCGCGAGCACGGCATCCTCATCTCCGGTGATATTCCAAAGGATTCGAGGACGAGCGTCCGGTGGGCGTCGCGCGGTCCGACGATCCGCCGCTTCGACAGGTGTTCGACCAACCAGGTGTCGAAGAAGAGGAAATCCGCCTGCGATAGGAAGTGGCCGGAACTCCCGATCGGTTCGCCCCGGGCACGGAAGTGCAAACCCAACCGTCTGAGGAGAAGACGTGTTCCGGGTTTGTGCGCACCAATCAGCTCGATCGTCTCATAGCCAAGCGCCTTGAGACCATGGACGAGGGAACGGCCGACCGTGATCTCGCCCATAGGCCCCCCGACGCGCGACCAGGAAAGCCACGGCGGACTGGTGAATGCTCCCTGGAGCAGGCAGACGGGGCGGCTCACCGCGGAGTTACCGGCGCCGAGCGCTGCGTCGCTGTCCGGCGGGCGTGGATACGTGCTGCGAGCTCCCGGGCGGCCGCCTCGAAGCGAGCGAGATCGACCGTCACGAGCGTTCCGTCGGGGACCCGGTGTTCCTGTTCGTCGATGACTGCAACCTCGCGGCCGGCCCATATCGCGAGATGCCGGAAACAGCGCCAGGCACGGCCGTTCGCCGGGTCCACTTCGAGCAAGCCGCCGTGTGGCGGCATCCAGAGGAGATGCGTCAAGCCGGCGCCGTGAACGCCTACGAGGATGTCCGTTTCAGACGCGATGCGGATTTGCTCCTCGATCGGGTGGCGGGCAAAATCCACTGCTTGCGCCTCGAGGCCGGCGGAGCGAAGAGCGGTGAGACACGCCTCTTCATTCGCAAGGCGTCGCGCCATGTACTTATGTGTCTCGTAAGGACGCCGGACAACGAGTGTCGCGCGAAGCGGCCCGCCGCCCATTGTAGGTTCGAAACGGGGAACGATGCCGTGCGCCCGGAGAACCAGACCCGCGAACGCATCAAGGAGACCGACGCGATAAGGCACGGGATTCTCGCCCCGTACGCCGACGAAGAAGAGCGAGTGGTAGCCTGGCGGGCTGAAGATGGCGCGCCGGAAGAGCACACGACGCGCCGCGAAGTCGCGGACCCGGCGCACGCCGTGACGTGGCGCGAAAATCCGTCTCCATAGATGATCAAATGGCGCGGGCGGCGCGTTATCGAGCATGACGACTTCGAGGTCAAGACGTGATGCGCCAATGACGAGCGCCGTCTCGAACGCGTTCAGGAAATCCGCCGCCGAGTGAAAGATGTTGCGCGACTCATCGCCTTCACGTGTGACGAAGAGTACAGGGTGCTCGATCACCTCATCATAGGCGCAGCTCGCCGCCTTGTCGCAGTAGCGATAGCTCCCGAAAATGTCCTGAAAGTGCTCGCGCGAAAAAAGGTCGAGCCGAAGTCCTTTCCGTCGCCGTAAGCCCCAGTTGACGCGCTCGCAAGCACGCGAGAACTCCGCGGCGGGCGCTGCCGAGCCTATGAGGGCCCCTGGACGGTAGCGATGGTACTGCTGTCCAGAGCCTGTCTTGTAGCGTGGCCGGAAGCGAAGCGTTCGCGCACGGTAGAGCTTCGAGAAATCGAGGACGATAGATTCCGCCTCGACGATCGCGTGCGGCGCTTTTTCGGGCTCGTAAAGCGGGTGAACAGTCGAATGGACGTAGAGTTGCGTCTTGTGGCCGCCGTCGAACCCGCCGGCGGCGGGCCCGGTGACGAGGCGTCTCGCTTCCTGCCAACGCTCGATCAGTCCAAAGCCAAGCTCCCTGTCGCCCGAAAACTCGCGACGGTCCTCGGGCTGAATCCAGAGTGCTGGATCACCCACAAAGCGCTCAGTCCAGCCCTCGATCGGCGTCGCAGAAACCCCGCTTCCATGCGCCGCGAGCCGTCGGCGTATGCGATTCAATGGACGCTCCGTTAGCCAATGGCTGAGGGCCCCGGCGCTGATCGCGAAGCCGAACGAGAGCGGAAACATCGTGAGCAGGGAATGATTTGGGTTGAGGAGGAAATATTGCTGCCATAGATAAAGGCTGTACGAGATCGTGCCGAGCACGACGAGTGGCCGCGCGTTGAGTATCCGGCCAACGAGTGAGTTCGCAGTACCGGTTCCCCACCAGACGATCACGGCGATGGCGAATCCCACCGCAGGATCCAGGAGGTAGAGATTGCCGCGGATTTCGATCGTTACGATCGTGAGTGCCGCGAGCGCTGCACACCAGGGTTGGCGGATTATTTCCAGGATCCGCCGGCTACGATTGTTGTGTGCGGCGATCGCGAGAACACAGCCACAGGCGATGAAATCGGCAGGCCAAACCTGAGCGGCCCCGGAAAGATTAATGTGCGTGCCCGGTAAGTGAATGGTGGCGGCGTAGCGCAGAGCCGGCAAGATCACGATACCTGCGAATCCCAGGGCTGTTGTTCCGCGGATTTCGGTTGCTGCTAAGAGGAGCGGAAAAAAAAGGTAGAACTGTTCCTCAACCGCGAGCGACCACAAATGTCCGATAGTCCAATTGTGTTTTATGAAGTTCAGCGTGAACGTCGCGGCGGCAATCCAATCGGTTGCGCCAATCTCGGCCCGCCCCGCCACCTGGAGCAGCGCCATAACGCCGAGAAAGCCGGCAAGGGGCGGGACGATTCTCAGCGCCCGCCGCGCGTAGAACCGCGGTAGATCGAGGCGTCCGGTCCGGTCCTGCTCGTCGAGCAGGAGCTTGGTGATAAGGAAGCCGCTGAGGACGAAGAAGATCTTTACGCCTGTCGTGGCGGGCAGAAACCACTCCCCCACGGGGTTGCCGGCAGTTGAGAGACCGTGCGCGAGCATGACAATGACGATCGAGATCCCGCGCAACCCGTCGAGGCCCGGCAGGCGAAGTCGCTCGCGAGCCGGTGGCGTGCCTTGCAATTTGGCACGAGTCTCGCCGAAGATGGAGCTCGAGTCGCTCACAGAGCACGTGATCTTACCACGCCGTCGCGCCGCGGCCGCTCAGACTCGGGTGCTATACTCTCGCGGTGGAAGAGGCCACGGTTCTTACGTTCGCCACGCACGCGGCTTTCGAGTTCTGCACTTTCTACCGTTCCGCACTTATTCACGGCATGAGTCCGAAGCTCCTCGGCTGGAAGACCGCGCCTGACGGTGCCCTTCGCAATAAAGTGACGGCGGTCGCCGCCGAGATAGCGGATTACGACGACAGTCGCATTGTGTTATTCGCTGACGCTTTCGACGTCTTTTTCCTCGATCCGCTTTCCGTCATAGTCGAGCATTTTCGAGCATTCGGTAAGCCGATTGTTTTTGGCGCAGAGAAGTGCTGTGCCCCCTACTGGGAGCTTGCAGGGGATTACCCGGAATCCGTAACGCCATGGCGTTACCTCAACTCCGGGGTGTATATCGGCTACGCTGGAGCTCTCAAGGAACTCTTCCGGGAGATGCTCGCGTTCCCGGAAGTGGCGATGAGGCCCGGTTGGGCGGCGCCGATGGAGCAGGCCATGGACCAGGAACTTGCGACATTCGTCCATCTCTACGGTTCCAGCGAGATTACGCTCGATCACCGCTGCGAAATCTTCATGAATGTCTACCTGTCGCAGTGGGACCTGGAATGAACGGGCAAACGGTACCGGAACCGGACGACCGGGACGCTCCCTTCAATTCTCCACTGCAACGGACCCTCAAAGCCTGATCTGGGGCGCTTTAAAGCCAGGCTTGGTTACAACAAGCAAAGTGTCGATGCCTCCTTCCTTGGTGCCCTTGAGGCCGAGATTCTGTCGCATGATTGTGCCGGTCGGCCGCAGAGCCCGCCGTCCCTGCGGGAGCGCTTGAGGGAATTGCAGTGGCTCGTGCATACCGCGTGGGAGCAACTTAAGGAGCGCGCGGGGCGTCCGGTGGTGGTCGGGTGTGGCGGCGAACGGCTCAGGAGAACTGAAAAGTTCAAAGAGTTGACGCGCGAAGCAGCGGCTCGACGGGGAATCATCATCTGGGACGTCCGGGGCTCGAGCCTGCGGGATCAGTATTACCGCAACATCTATCGCCGGCAGATCCTGAGCTCGCCACCCATCGCTTGCGGTCCAGACGCGGGTGAGTTCGATGTGAGCGCTTCCTCGACCGCCTCAAGCGCGGCGATTTTCATCTGTAATTGCGTGCTAAGCTGTCGCGTTGGAAGAGGGCACATTCCTATATGCGGCATTCTTTACTGAGCGTGGCGAGCGGGATCGTGACGCAGGTCGGGTTGCTCCTCCCGCCGCTACGCAGGATTCGGGACGAGCGTGATCGATTGACGGCGGAACTCGATCACGCTTATTGCCGGCTGTCGTCGTTTAGTCGAGTCGATCAGGCCACTCAGGATTTGTTTCTGGTTCTCGCATCGCATTTCAGTCCGCGCCGCGCTGTTGGCTTCCGCAAGATTAGAGTTGGGCGTGGGACGGACGGCGGATACGTTCTTCTGGATGCATTCGAGCGCGTCTCGTCCGCTCTCTCTTTGGGGATTGCCGGGGAGTGCTCATGGGACCTGGACATCGCGGTGCGTGGCATCGAGGTTTATCAATTCGATCACGCATGCGAGGGGCCGCCGCTCGAGCACGAGCGATTTCATTTTTTCAATCGGAATATCGCCACAACGGCGAACGATGTTGCGGACGATTTTTGCGCCGCGTTGGCGCGGCTGGAAGGACCGCAGGATCGTCTTATTCTGAAAATGGACATCGAGGGAATGGAGTGGGACATCTTCGATACTGCCGCAGCCGAGGATCTCGCCAGGTTTTCGCAGATCGTCTGCGAGTTCCATCAATTCCCGCGAGCAATCGAAGAAGGATGGCGGCTTCGGGCAATCCGCGCTATGGAAAAACTGAAGGCAATCTTCGAGGTCGTCCACATTCACGCCAACAATTGCTCTGGAATTCTACCGATTGCAAACGTGCCCTTTCCCGAAACGCTCGAAGTTACGTTCGCAAATCGAGCCTTCTTTAAGTTCGAGGACGCCCTCGAGCTTTTCCCGACCACGCTCGATCGACCTAACCTGCAAGACGTTCCCGATATCTTCCTCGGCGCATTCCTCTTTCGACGATGATCGGGTCAGCTTCTCAGCGTTATCGACCGGATATCGATGGGCTTCGCGCCATCGCGGTGCTCTCCGTCGTTCTTTATCACCTGAAATCGAATCTGCTGAAAGGCGGCTTCGTCGGCGTCGATATCTTTTTCGTCATTTCCGGGTTTTTGATCACCGGTATCATCCGAAATCGAATCGATCAGGGGCGATTCAGTTTTCTCGATTTCTATTCGGGCCGAATCCGGCGCATCTTCCCGAGCCTTCTTCTCGTTTTCGCCTTCGCTTTCGTTTTGGGGTGGTTTGTACTTTTTAGTTGGGAGTATCGGGATCTCTCAGACGGAGTTTTCTACGGCTCACTTTTTTGGACTAATATTTCTCTTCTTACACATTCCGGTTATTTTAACCGCTCCAGCGAGTTCAATCCTTTTCTCCATCTTTGGTCACTGGGAATAGAAGAACAGTTTTATCTTTTCTGGCCCCTCGCTGTGATGCTCTTTCGCGGCCGATGGCGGGCGCCGATGATCATCGGACTCAGTGCAGTCTCTTTTGTCCTGGGTATCGTCTTGACCACAAACGGGTCGTTCTATCTTCCCGTCGCGAGGTTCTGGGAGTTGGGGCTAGGATGCATGCTGGCTTTTCAGTTTAAAGAGGAGCTTCCGCAGAAGTTTTCAAACCTCAAATCGGTTACGGGTCTCGGCTTGATTCTGTTCAGCGTGCTTTTCCTGAAGTCTACTTTTCACTTTCCTGGGTATGCCGCGTTACTTCCGACCGTTGGCGCTTGCCTGCTCATCGCCGCAGGCAGTGAGTCCTGGGTGAATCGCGCAATTCTTTCCCATCCCATCGCGGTTTTTCTGGGTTTGATAAGCTATCCGCTTTATCTCTGGCACTGGCCTCTGCTCTACTTCGTCAGGATGACGGAGGCGGGAAACCCTGCTTTCTCCCTTCAAATCGGCGCCGTTGCTTTAAGTGTCGTTCTGGCCTGGGCGTCTTATCGTTTCATGGAAATTCCGATTCGACAGTGGGCTGAAAAGAGCAAGAAGCCAGTGCCGCTTTTGTTCGCAGCGAACTTGATACTTATGGGAGTGTCCTTGATTACCTTCAAGACAGGCAACCCCCATCACACTTATGACGCTATGAGGATCGGCCCGACACTAGATCCGGGCGAATCTCGCCCCTGCGGGGTCTCGGGACTCTACTTTTGCACTGAAGACTCTCGTGAGGCGCCCCGATACGCGCTTTGGGGCGACAGCCACGCCGGTGTTCTCTATCCTGGACTGGTTCGAACCTCGCAGGTAAATGGGCGATGGATGGTCATCCAGCGTCCTGGATGCGTTCCTATCATTAGCGCTCACCCGGAACGCAGCGAGTGCGAGTATCACAATCTTCAGGCCCTTCAAAATATCGCTTCCCGCAACAGCGTCGAGTGGGTTCTGATCTGCGCCGCGTCCAGGCTGATCTCGGCGGATGCGGCGAGATATGTATCCGAAGACGAAAATGTGGACCGGCAATCGATCGACGAGATGTTCCAGGGCTTTTCAAGGTCCATCCATTATCTGGAAAGTCGCGGCAAGCGCGTAGGATTTTTGGTGGATAACCCCGCCATTACGAATTACGTCGATTTCTGCTTCCCACGGGATTTGTCCTTTACTTACAAGTCCAATCCCGCCTGTGGCATTTCACGCGCCCAATACGACGCGGCAACTGGAAGCTATCGGTCGCTGGTTCAAAAGCTGAAAGCAGCCTTCCCATATCTTGTGGTTTTTGATTTCACCGACCTTTTCTGCGATGACAGGAATTGCGAAGTCATCCGCAATGGCCGGTTTTACTACCGGTTCTCGGATCACATCAGCGAGTACGCCGCTGAACTGATCGGTGCACGCCTGGCCGATCGTTTCTCAAGACCTTAAAGCAGCATGCTCTTTGTATCGCGCACTTTCCTGCTTGCATTTCTTCCGATTGTGCTTCTGGGATACTTTGCAATCTGTTACACGAACCAGATCAACAACCTTAAGCCTCGCACTGCTCGCCTCGGCCTCTATCATATAATCCGCAAGAAAGACCATTCGTTACACCCCGGCGAAAATATTTTTCCGGCTAGAGTACAAATCGACTCTCCCGCGGATTATATAGATAGAGGATAGAGGTAAGGAGGTCTACTGGGACGACTCCGCCTTGTAACCCGCAGAAACGTTCCCTTCTGCTTGGCCACAGGCGTCAGCGGTGTCTAGAGAAATACCGCCGCTACGCGGCTGGAATTGAGTCCTTTCAATTGCACCGAATGTGTGCCTTGCAGGTCATGGCACGCGTGCTATGCTGTCGCGGTGCAAGAAGCCACGGTTTTAACCTTTGCGACGCACGTGGCATTTGAGTTCTGCGCTTTCTACCGCTCCGCCCTGATTCATGGAATAAGTCCGAAACTACTCGGCTGGGATACCGCCCCGGAAGGCGCGCTCCATCGCAAGGCGACCTCCGTCGCCGCGGAGATCGCCGAATACGACGACGGCCGTATCGTCTTGTTTGCGGACGCGTTCGACGTTCTTTTCCTCGATCCGCTTCCAGGGATTGTCGAGCGCTTTCGGGCGATCGGGAAGCCGATCCTTTTTTCCGCGGAGAAGGGCTGCTACCCCTCGTGGGATCTGGCGGTAGATTACCCGAAGCCGGTGACGCCTTGGTCCTACCTGAACTCCGGCGCGTATATTGGTTACGCCGGACCGCTCAAGGCCATGCTGCGCGAGATGCTTGCCCTGCCGAGCGTGCGGGAAGACGCGATGGACCAGGAACTTGCGACGCTCGTGTACCTCTACGGCTCGAGCGCGATGGCGATCGATCACCGCTGTGAGGTCTTCATGAATCTTCACCTGTCGCAGTGGGACCTCGAATGGACGGGCAAGCGGTACCGCAACCGTGTGACCGGGACGCTTCCTTCGATCCTGCACTTCAACGGCAACGCCAAGAACGATCAAAGGCGCTTCAGCCGCAGGCTCGGCTACGAGAAGCAACCTGTGGACGCCTCACTCCTGGGTTCCCTCGAGGGCGACGTTCTCTTGCATAACTGCAGTGCAGGGCGGCGGCCGCGTCCGCAGTCCCTGCGGGAGCGTTTCAGAGAATTCCGCTGGCCCGTGCAAAGTGGTCTGGCGCAGCTAAACGAGCGTCTTGGACGCCCGCCGGTGGCGGGGTGGGGAGGCCAACGGCTGGCGCGCTTCAAGAAGCTGGTGGAGCAGGCGGTCCAAGCGGCCGCGCGACGTGGAATCATCCTCTCCGACGTCCCAGGTTCGAGCCTGCGCGATCAGTACTACCGCAACATTTACCGCCGGCGGATCCTGGAATCGCCGCCGATGTCTTGCGGTCCCGGGGATGGTGAATTCGACGTGCGCATCGTCACGTGCGAGGCCGATTACCTCGACGCGCTCTGGGCTCTCAAGACCTTCCTCGCCTTCTCGGGCCGGCGCCCGCACGTCGTCATTCACGACGATGGCTCGCTGTCGCCGCTCGCGCGGACGACCCTCGCACGACACCTTGTGGGAGCCAGGTTTATTTTGCGCGATGAGGCCGACCGCGAAATCGCGGCGTCTCTCCGTGGCTATCCCCGCTGCGCGCGCTTCCGCGCGCGAACACGGCCAAACGGCCTCAAGCTCCTGGACCTCGCGCTGCTGGGATGCCGGCGGCCCTTCATCCTGCTCGACTCCGATGTCCTCTTCTTCCGTGCGCCGGAAGAACTCCTTGCACATGCCGATGCTCGACGCCCGTGCTTCATGTCGGATGGCCAAAACGCCTATTCGTTCCCGCTACCTGAACTCGAGGAAGTCATCGGCCGCTCGGTTCTCGAACGCGTCAACTCGGGACTGATGTATGTCGACGCCGAACTGCTGGATCTTGATCTTCTCGAACGCTATTTCGGCCTCGCACAAGGCGCCGGTCGAATTTCGTGGCTTGCGTGGCAATGGCTAGAACAGACAGGCTGGGCGCTTCTCCTCTCCGCCAGTCGGCGCGGAGTCGCCCGCCTTAGCATGAACTACCAGATCTCGCAGACGCCGATATCGCGTGTGACGGTCTCGCATCACTTCGTCAATGACGGCTCGCGGATCGACTTCTATGACCGCGGACTTCGACGCCTGCGGGACGACCAGTTCCTCGACCGCCTCGCGCGCGGCGATTTCCGCTTGTGATTGCTGTCAAGCGAGCGACTCGAGGATGCCGCGAAGAGTACCACTTCCAATTGGTCCTCTCGTTCCGAAGCTGACAAGCTTGACCTGCATGCAGGACGAGTTCACGAGCTCCTTGTAAATGGGCGACAGCGGCCCCGGGTTCACGATAACATTCCCGGGCTGTGTGCACGGACGCCGACATCGGATTTGGCCTGCTTGATCGCTGGAATGCGTCAGGCCGCACGCTTGCGATGGGCGGGCCGCATATATTTCCGTGGCAGAAGGACAGCGGGCTGCGCAGCGTCGTTCACGTCCATGCTCTGCGCCAGCACCAACATACCGGAGATGACGCATTTTATGCCGTGGAGGGCCTTTACGTCGATCCGGCCAAGCGGATCCGTGTTCTGGACTCGCCCACCGGCGGTCCCAAGCTCTCGATCCGGCCAAGAGCTTTTCGCGCCGCTTGCCGTCCGACGGCGGAGTGGTCGAGCGCAGCCGCGCCACTGACGCTGGCAAGCATCAAGCGGGCGATCGCGTTCGGACCGTTGCCTTCGGTACCGATCGATCCTGTAGCTACGCTCTTCGTCAGCCGCGATGGTGCGCATAACATCTTTCACGGCATGGCCGACGTCTTTAACGCATACATGATGCTTCAGATCTTTCCTTACGAGCGCATAGTGTTCCTCGACGACCACGAAGACGGGCCGCTGATGCCGCTGTTTCGGTTGTTGTCGGCGCGGCCGTCCGTGCGCTTCCGCGAGTTGGGGGAACCCCGCATTCTGGCTCGCGCTCTGTTCTCACCGCCGGGCGGCTGCTGTTTCTTGTGGAAGAATTTCGATGCGCGGCCCGACGAATGCCGGCGGCCGTCAACTCTCCTTCAGTCTTTTCGTGATTTCATCCTCGAACGGCTGCACCAGGACTGCGCTGCGACTTCCGGTCGCCGTGTCACCCTGATCCGCCGGACACGGCCGCTTCGGCGCATCGCCAACGAGGCGGCCCTTGTCAATGCCCTCAGCGCGCACGGCGCCAACGTCGAGGTGATCGACCTCGCCGGTATTCCGTACGAAGCGCAGATCGCCCGCGTTCGGCAGACCCGGGTGCTCCTTGGCGCGCACGGCGCCGGCCTCACCCATCTGCTCTGGCTCGATGCCTCCGCGGCTGCCGTCGAATTGTTTGAGTCGTCGACCCCTTCGCCCGTTTGCTACAGCAATATCGCCACCTGGTGCGGTGTG
>Ga0207098_10111_pt1 | contig 26722 bp, 21 predicted proteins | sample Alteio_BWMinHeat_84_FD_153548 | JGI IMG/M metagenome (GOLD analysis project Ga0207098, IMG submission 153548) | Enriched cells from forest soil in Barre Woods Harvard Forest LTER site, Petersham, Massachusetts, United States -... | ecosystem: Environmental > Terrestrial > Soil > Temperate forest >...
ACGTACCAGGCAATCCACGTGGGCAGAGGGCCATTCTGATAGTACTGGTCCATCGCCGTAAAATCGCGCCATTGCGGGTCGTGCCCGAGTATCTTCGCCACCCCGGACTCAAAATAAATGCGGAACATTTCCCAAACCAATAGCATTCGGCTGGCGCGCGATGGCGCCTCGGCAACCCCCCGGCCTGGCCGCCATCCTCGAGGAGCGAAAAATAGGCTGATGAAACCAGCCTCCATCAGCATGCCATCGGATTGATATCCTGAGAAATCCTGTGCGGCACTGATAAAGGAGAGAAACGCAAGCAAGCAAATCAGGAGCATCCCGCGAGGCTGGATATTCAGCACAAGCAACACCGACGCCAGTAACCCCACGAGGCAGACGGAGATGAGGGCGCTGTTGCTTGCCGACCACCAGAAGAATGTTGGAGCGAACCAGAATCGAGATGCACCCATGGCGCGTGCTACTTCCGTCAGATAGGCGCCCGCCGGTAGCAGGCCCTGGGGGCCGATCAAGCCTTGAATCTGAAGTACGAGGGAATAGAAGGCCGTGAAGAAAATCAGGCCAAGAGCGCGCAGAAAGAGCCAGCGCGAAGCAAGGTAGCCGGGCGGCATTTCATTGGAATCAAAAAGAAATCGCGGGAGCGCGCCAGGTTGGATCTTCATGACGCGCGATTATACAAGAGGTGGTGAAACGGCCGGAGTTCCTTCGTTGAGAAACGTTAACCGAACTAAAACAACGCCAGGACTTGCATTGCCCGGTGCCGCAACTTTCCAAGCCCGCGATTCACCACATGGCGGCGGGGCAGAAATCGCAAAGCTGGAGGGCGGCGCATGGAGATCTGCTCGATTGCCATCTTTAGTCGTACGTCATGGGGCGCCTGATGTAGTCCACGTGCGAGGATGTCGCTTGCCTCTTGTTTACGGTTCGCGACGACGTACACTTGAGCAAGATTGAGGTAGAGTTGCACCTGCCGACCACTCATGCGGAGCGCTGACTTGCAGGCCTCGATCGCCTCGGCCAACTTTTGCTCTGCCGCGGCCATCGCAACCCCTACATACGAAATGTAGAATGGGTTCTTGGGTTCATGATCCAGCGCACAACGGAAACGCGCGAGCGCGTGATTTGCATCGCCGCTCCGCAGGGAAGCAAGGCCTGCCCTGAATTCCTGGAATGCTTCCAAATGAGTCTCCATGGGTCCTCCCAGATAGTGAAACTCACGAAGTCGGCTTGGATACGGTGTCGTGAATTTCTGAAGAACTACTGGGAAGAGGCTAGCGCCCAGAGGGATAGGAAATCTGCTGGTCGATAGACCAGAAATCGTACAGGCATCCGGGTTTGCAGAGACTTGCTGTACCAGGCGCCCCGAAAAGCGAACTCGAGGCGCCATCGATTTGTAGCTACATCACCTGCTTACGGGCGCTTTGCAGGCAAAGTTCGAAGCATCGTCGATACTGCCCTGTCCTGAGTATTGCGCTGTCGTGGGATAGGGGCAAAGGGGGCGAGTGCGGTCGGGCTTGTTGTTGGTCATATGGGACGCGATGATTTGCTGGGGTGCCTGTTTCTTTTCGACCCACATGGTCAATGGTGTAAAGGCATCAAAGACACTCGGTCCATCGCCACCACCGCAATGGCTCATTCCCGGAGCCATGAAGAGGCGGATGGTGTCCTGCGCCTTTTCGTTGGCAGCAGTAAATGCAGCCGTTTCCTGGTCGAAGGTCCCGGGCTTCGCGCCTGTGAGCGCCGTAACCATCAGCTTGTATTGATTCACAGTGTTCAATGGAGAGACGACGGGGTCGGACCAACCATGGTACATAAGCATTTTGCCGCCATGCATGGCAAAAGGTTTCAGGTTGTAATCGGTAGCATCGAGAACACTCGATAGTTTCTTTTGCGTGTCAGCAACGCCCTTGGTGTAGTCCCAGGAGTGGAAATCCCAGTTTGGATCCTCATACACCAAGTTTTTGAAGAAATTGTTGGCGAGATTAAAGCTGGTTGTCTTCATGGGGCCCCCGGCCGTCATAAAGTTCCCCCAGCCACGCTCACCTCCGGGCATCGTCGCTGGGAAAACTGGTTTGCCATTCACCGGGGGTACGCCCGCATAAATCATCTTCAAGGCGTCCGCCTGTTTTGCGGTCAAGCAGGTTGGGCTGTCAGCGCCCTTGCAAACCAAGGTGGAAGGGTCAAACTTACACTTGCGGGGATCGCTGATTAACCCGTCTTTAGTGCCGTCCAGTTCATCGCAAGCCGCCGCGGTTGCATCATCGATGGCGGCAAGTTTCTCCGTGGGAATGAAGCTTTCTGCATCCTTCATCGTAGCGAGTGTGTGCCACAGCATGTCGCCAAGCTCAAATGCAGTCCACGGATTTGCAGGCGCGCCAACCAGGATGCCGTCGTAGTCGTTCGGATAGCGCTGCGCTTCCATCAACCCCTGGCGACCGCCGTTCGAACAGCCATTGAAGTAGGAAAGTCGGGGCGCAGCACCCTCGTAATCCTCGATCATTGTCTTCGCTTTCATCGTCAATTCGTGGATGGCGCGATATCCATAATCCATCACGAGTTCCGGGTGGCCGGGCGCCCATTCCGTTCCGCCGCCGACGTGCCCCGTGTCTGTGCTGGCGGTTGCGTAACCCGCCTTCAGCGCGGCAATCATTGGCCCATATTGAATTGTTCCCGCAAATCCGCCATTCCCAACCTCTTCAAAATTTCCGTTCCAGGTGTCGTAGGGCAACCAAACTTCAAACTTGATCGCCGGCTTGATGTGTCCCTGGACGCGGCAAAATGCGGGTAGCATCACAGGCTCGCGCTTTGGCGCCCCCGGTGGCGGAGGCGGACCTGGGACATTAAATGGTCCGGCGCCCACGGCAGCAATCTGTTCGATTACCGTATCGGGGATCCCTAATGTCGCGATGTGCGAGCAAGAAGGTGACGCCAAAGCTGGTGCAGCAACCAGGAAAAGGACCCCCAGCATGCCGGCAAATACAGAGACGAGAAGCGAGCGGGTCATTGAATATTCTCCTTTCAACTTCGATTACGAATCTCTTGCCGTTCCTTCGCATTGCCTTGGCAAAGAAAGTTCGAGGATTCATCAACTCTCTGCTGCGCGGAATGGCAATCCATCTATGGCAACTCAGGCGAGGCATGCCAAAGACCCGGCCGAATGGCCAAAAAACGCTGCGATCAAAATGAACTACGCCGCACCTTCCCTCGCATGTCAGGTTGTGAACGCGATCTTTTCCCGATTAACCGGGGATGTCAAGCTGATTCTCTCTTGCAACTAGCTATCCGTTCCGGGGCCGTCCGGATCGCCGCACGTCGAGGTAATAAATCGGGGCCTCCGTCTTTTTGGACATGCTGTGTCATAATCAGTTTTACTGAAGATCGGAAACTTTTCTGATGAAATCGGCTGGAATCAATTCGCGATGGGCCGCGCTTGGGCTGCTTGTCCTGTCCTTTGCTTTGTACGTGGGCACGGCGGGAAGTTCCGCGCTTGTTGACGATGACATCGACGCGGCGCATGCGCTGGTTGCGCGGGAGATGCTCCAGCGGCACGACTACGTCGTCATGTATATGGATGGAATTCGCTACATGATCCGGCCGCCTCTGCACTTCTGGATGATCGCGGCGAGCTACGCGATGCTGGGTGAAAATGAATTCTCCACGCGCCTTCCACTGGCGCTGGCGATGATTGGACTAGTACTTCTCACTTTTGAATTCGGGCGGCGCTTTTTCGGCGACCGCGCCGGACTCTACGCGGCATTAGCTGTAGCTACCAGCGTGGGGATGTTCATCTTCACGCGTGGCGTGATTCCCGAAGCGATTTACGCATTGGAGTTTACGGCCACCTTCTATTTATTCCTTCGCGCATGGACGGGCAGCGTCGATCCGCGCGTGGGCTATTGGGGAGCGGCAGCGTGCTGCGCTTTGGCAGTATTGACGCGCGGTTTGATCGGCCTGATCTTTCCTGCGGGCGCGATCTTGGGATTCATCCTACTTACGCGCGGCTGGCACCGCTGGCGGGAACTTAAACTACCTTCCAGCATTGCAATATTCTTGGCCATCGCCGCGCCGTGGCATATCCTCGCGGGGCTTCGAGCGCCCGGATTTTACTGGGTCTACTTTGTCAATGAAAATGTGAACCGCGCGATGGGCACGCGCCTCCCTCACGACTACAGTGCCGTGCCATTGTGGCTGTGGTGGCTGGAACATCTCATTTGGCTTTTCCCGTGGAGCCTCTTCGCAACGCTGATTTTCCGGGAATTCCCGTTACCAAAAACGTGGGCGAGAAACGCCGATCCTGCGCCTCAGGCCAAAGTGTTTCTGCTTATCTGGGCCGGCGTGATTCTTTTGTTTTTCACGATTGAGAGCGGATCGCGCATGGAGTACTACAGTTTTGGGGCATGGCCCGCTCTGGCCCTCCTGCTTGGTCTTGGCATCGCACATGCCGAAGCGAAGGAGGACCCCGCACTGCTATTTATTGGCCGGGCGATGGCTGTCGTAGGCATCGTCATAGCGGGTGCGGCGGGGGTGATTCTGTGGTCTTTCGCGCGATTTTCTTCGGCGGGCGATTTCTCGAACGATCTGCGGCCGCACGGAACTGATTTCTATCAGTCGTCGATGGCGCACATCCTCGATTTGACGCCGCAAGCGCTGGCCGACCTGCGCGGCCCTATCCTGATCGCTGCGATATCATTGGTGTCCGCGCTGCTTGTGTCCTGGATCTTGCGAGAAGTAAGACTTCCAACTGCGTCCACGCTCGTCCTGGCGCTGGGGATGGTGGGATTTTTCATCGCAGCAAACGAGGCGGACATTCGATTCAGTCCCACACTTTCGTCGCGCTCGCTCGCGATGGAATTGAATAAGACCCTGCAGCCCGGCGATCAAGTGGTGCTTTATGGCGATATTCGAGTCGCTCCCAGCATAGCGTTCTATTCTCATCTTCGCGTGCTGCTGTACAACTCGGCTGGGAGCAATCTCGAGATCGGATCGCACTATCCTGACGCCCCAAAAACATTCTTTACCGATCAGGATTTCCCTGCGCTCTGGCAAGGAGCCCGGCGCGTCATGCTGGTCGTGCCCGCGGATCGGAATGACGACGCCCTGCAGCGCTTGCCAAAAAGTTCCACCTGGATTCTTGCCGCCGCCGGAGGGAAGACAATTTATATGAATCAACCACCCGGCCCGGGACGCCTGCCCCTTGCAACGCAGACTGCCGCCAACGGAAAACAAGCCGCACTCTAACAGGGACGATTGCGCGGTCCAATTTGGAGGTTGACCCGCCACCTCTGTGAGCAGATCATCGCGCAATGGCTAAGCAATCAAATTCCCGTTATTCCGACTCCACACTTGCAGTTCACGGCGGCGAATCGAAACATCGCATTTCCGGTCCCGTGGCCACCCCGATTGTTCGCACCTCAAATTTCACGTTTGCCAGCACCGCCGAAATGAAGCGACATGCAGAGGGCAAATCGAAGGCCTATCTCTACACCAGGCATGGCAATCCGACGCTTTCCGTGGCGGAGGCGAAACTGGCGGAGTTGGAGAACGGCGAGGCGGCGATGGTCACGGCCTCGGGGATGGCCGCGATCTCGAGCGCGTTGTTGTCGCAGTTGAAGTGCGGCGACGAATTGATTGCGACACGGCAAATTTACGGCGGTGCCTACCGCCTGATGCGGGACATCCTGCCCCGTTTTGGGATTCGCGTTCACCTCGTCGACGCCAACCTCGCCCGTGTGGATCAATTGGTGAACGAACATACGCGCGTACTCTACGTGGAATCTCCTACGAACCCGACCTTGCAACTGGTGGACTTGAAGAAAGCCGCCGTCATTGCGCGCGGCCACAAACTGGTTTCGCTCATCGACAACACGTTTGCCTCCCCGATTCTTCAGAAGCCGCTCGATCTGGGTTTCGACCTGGTGATTCATAGTGCCACGAAGTACTTAGCCGGCCATTCCGATCTGATTGCCGGCGCGGTGATCGGTCGGCGCGAGTTAATCAAACAGGTGCGGGAAATGGTTATTGAGCTGGGTGGATCGATGGATCCCGACGTTGCGTATATGCTGATTCGGGGGATGAAGACGCTGGAAGTTCGTGTGGATCGGCAATGCGCCACCGCGATGACCGTGGCGCGTTTCCTGGAGAATCACCCGAGAGTCGCTCGGGTGGACTACCCGGGGTTAAGGTCGCATCCCGATCACGCGCTGGCGCGACGACAGATGCGCGGATTCGGGGCCATGCTGGCTTTCACGCTGAAGGGCGGAATTGCCGCCGCACGTCGATTTTGTGACAAGGCCAAGATCTTTCTACTGGCGGCGAGCTTAGGAGGCGTTGAATCTCTCATTGTGCTACCAATCTACACATCGCACTATGGGATGAGCGCCTCGGAACTTGCGGCTGTTGGAATCGCTCAGGGCACCGTGAGGGTTTCAGTTGGTCTGGAGGCCCCGGAAGACCTAGTAGCCGACCTGAAGCAGGCGCTGGCCTAGCCACTATTGTTTTCAGAATGATAACAGGAAAGTGATTTTCCTGTTGACCCCCCATAGGCCCTCCGGTCTACAATGGGCGCAGATTCTGTATACAGCCTGCGCTCCTGCAAGGGTTTGGCAGGGGCTTTGCTCATTAGTCGCTTTGGACAAGTTTTGCTTGACCTTGCAGCGAGCAATATGAGCTTCTCACACCAAAGAGCGATGCTTTGCCTGACAGTGGCTGGCCTGCTTGCAGGCGTGAGTGGGTGTCAGGATACGGCTCGAAAGCCGATCCAGGCCCACGTGATTCAGATTGCGCCGCCACCTCCGGTAGAGCCCGAATCTCCCCTCCCGATTGACACACGTGTTCTTCTAAACGTACAAATTGCGCCTTTCGCGCCGAATGGAATCGATTGGTTGGCGGCCCAATGCACGGCGGCCTTTGAAGCCGGTGAATTGGATTTTCGGGCCGGACATTTAGGGAGCGCCAGAGAAGAATTTGACCAGGCTCTCGACCAATTGCTCTCCAGCGGATTTGATATTGAGGCCGACGCGCGCTTGAGCGGGTTGTACCGCAAGATTGTGGAATCCGTGCACACAGATGAACTCCAGGCATTCCGCCAGGGCGACGGGTTCCAGGAGCAGCAATCCACTCCAGCCCCGATTGATGAAATCGCGAATGATGCGATTCCCGAGATCGATACGGCCGATCCGAATTTGCTCAAGACCGTGCAGGGCGAGGTCAATTCCGTGGCGCACGACCTGCCCCTGACGGTGAACGATCAGGTTCTCTCTTTCCTGAATTATTTCAAGACTCCCAAGGGGAGCGCGATTGTGGAAACGGGTTTGCGCCGCGCTGGCCGCTACCGGGACATGGTGGAACGTGTCCTGCAAGAAGAGGGAATGCCGCTGGACCTGATGTATCTGGCGCAGGCGGAGAGCGCGTTCCAGCCGCAAGCCGTTTCAAAGGCAGGTGCGCGCGGGATGTGGCAATTCATGTCCTTCGCGGGGCGAAAGTACGGCCTGCAAAAAAGTTGGTGGATCGATGAGCGGCAAGATCCGGAAAAGGCCACGCGCGCGGCGGCGCGTGATCTGCGCGATTTGTACGATCAATTTGGCGATTGGTATCTGGCGATGGCTGCCTACAATTCCGGCGCGGGCGCCGTGCAACATGCCATTGAGAAGACCGGGTATGCGGACTTTTGGGAATTACATAAACGCAATGTATTACCGAAAGAAACCAGGAATTACGTCCCGATTATTCTTGCTTTGACGGTAATTTCGAAGGATCCCGGGCGTTACGGAGTTCATTTCGAGCCTGAACCGGCAATCAAGGCCGATGCCATAAAGCCGGGACAGCCCATTGACCTGCGCCTGGCGGCCGAGACGATTGACACAGACATCGACACGCTGCGGGCGCTCAATCCACAACTGCTTCGACTTGTGACGCCCAACGACCCCGAGTTCGTGCTCCGCATTCCCGAGGGCAGCGCGGAACGATTTTTCGCGGAGATTGCGGCGATACCACCTGAAAAGTGGGTAAGCTGGCGCCAGCACAAGGTCGAGCAAGGTGAAACACTTTCCGGTGTTGCCAAGCAGTTCCACGTACTTCCCTCCGAGATTGCGGAGGTCAACGATCTTCCAGCGAATGCGCCTCTGGAAGAAGGCCAGAAGCTGATTATTCCAGCGGCGGAGCGCGCCGGATCGGACACTGGCAAGCTGCTGCGCTATCGGGTTCGCCGCACGGATACAATCGCATCCATCGCGGATGAATTCGATGTGACGCCCGCCGAATTGCGCAAGTGGAATCACTTGAAATCGGATCGCATTTCGAGGGGAGTGAACTTGAAAGTGTATCCGGGCGGATTATCTGCGGCCCCTGCGAAACAGGAAGCGCGCAGGACAGCCAATTCAAATTCCCTTGTGGCTCAACGTGAAACCGGAAGCGAAGCTCCTGTGATTGAGGCTCGTGCCACTTCAGTTGTGCATCACGTCAAGTCGGGCGAAACCCTCTGGTCCATCGCGCGTGCCTATCGGACCACGGTCGAAGCCATCCGAAACGGTAACGCATATTTATTCAGTCGGCCGCTTCAGGTCGGAGACACTCTCACCATCTTGCCGGTCCATTAATCCCTCCGTCGCCGAATTGCCTCGTATACTCAACATTAAAAACACGTTAGCTGTACCTCGACTCCCGCGTCGTCTACCGCCGCCAACAAATGGCAATTTGATCATCGGCTTCAGAAAATGACCTTAGACTTGACAAGTATGAGAATTCCGTTTACAAGTCCGCGGTGGCCGCAATGGCTGCACAGCGTCAGCCTAAATCGCAAGGGACCGAAGGGAGGACAGGGATGGCCTACGATCAAGAAGAGAATGGTGGCGAGAAAGATCTTGTGCATTTTGAAGAAGAAGCTGGTGTGAATGGCGATCCCGAGGAGGTCATCGAGGAGGAGGAAGAGGAATTGGTCATCACGGAGCGTCCCGGCGCGATTCAATCTCCGAAGCCTCCGTCGGCCGCGCGGAAGCCACCCGCAAAGAAACCTCCCGTGAAAATGGGGAAGAAAACAACCGCGAAAAAATCGGCATCGAAGAAGAAAGCAAAGCCGGCTCCCAAGATGGGAAAGAAGAAGTCCGCAAAAGCGACTAAGAAGCGTTCAAAGAAGCGTTCAAAGAAGCGGTAGCAGCCCCAACCCGCCCAGCAGAGCGCAGAGCCAAGGCCCGGAGAAATCTTCCGGGTCATAGGCTTCCTGGCTCGTATGGAAAGCGATTCCTCCCTGCATTCCAAATGCGATTGATTATTTTTTAACGTTACCTCGATTGGAACAATCCACTTGAAGACCAGGCTCTCGATGGCTAGCATGGCACTGATGCGCCTAGCCACTGAACACTTGAGGAGGATGCGAGGAGGCGCGCAATCGCATCTTATGCGCTGCGACGACGGCGGATTCTACATCGTAAAATTCAAAAACAATCCCCAACATTTGAGAGTATTGGCAAACGAATTGCTTGCTACACGTCTTGCGGCGCGGATGGGAATGTGTGTGCCGCATGTGGAGGTGATCGAAGTCCGCGAGGACTTGATTTCCTACACGGAGGAACTGGTTGTTCAACTTGGAATTGGGCGCATTCCGTGTGCCAAGGGGAAACAGTTCGGATCCCAGTTCCCGGGTCATCCGGCAAGCTTGACCGTTCACGATTTTCTGCCGGACGAGGAATTGGGTAACGTCCGCAATCTTTCGGACTTCCTGGGAATTTTTGTTTTTGACAAGTGGGTCTGCAATACCAATGGGAGGCAGGCGATCTATTTTCGCGAATCCGAGCATCAGATGTACCAGGCGATGATGATCGATCAGGGTTTCTGCTTCAACGCCGGAGAGTGGAATTTCCCGGATGCTCCTTTGCGCGGGCTATACGCACGGCACAGGGTCTACCAAAGCGTATCGGGCATGGAGGCATTCGAGCCCTGGCTGACACGGCTTGAGCAAAGCATCAACGAGTCGATCCTTGGCGAAGAGGCCAGTGCGATCCCGCCTGAATGGTATGAAGATCAGTGGGATGAGCTGGAAAGGCTGATCGAGAAACTCGACCAGCGACGCAAGTCCGTGCGCGAACTGATCTTGTCAGCACGGAATTCGGGGCGAGACCCATTTCCCCATTGGAAGGTGAACCATGCCTGAGAACGAGTTGCAGCCGTTCGCGTATCATCTCGTGCGCTACCAGCCGAACCTCATTCGCGACGAATGGATGAACATCGGCGTTCTAATGTTTGATCCGGCCACGGGCCAAGTTCGTCAGCGCTGGCTCGAGGAGACCGCGGACATGACGCGCCTGCGCAGACTGCACCCGGGCGTCGATGAAGGCCTTCTCTCGCGATTGCCGGCCGAATTCGACCGTCAAATCAAGGCCGCGGGGGATCGCGCCGGTTCGCTCCTTGAAAAGTTCGATGAGACCCTATCGACCGCCGTGCACTTCTCCCCGCGCAAAGCTGTCCTATCCTTCGATCCGGAGGCGGAACTGGAGCGGATTTTTCGGGATCAGGTCGAACCGCTGCGAGAGCCACGCCGCGGAACGACCGAAATTCGTACCCGGAGCGACGTGCGAACGCAGGCCGCCGATTTTTTCCGCAGTGAAAAAATCCTCGGACGAATGGAAAGGGGAGTCCGCGTGGCGGAATTTACGTACCCGGGCGATCCCATGCGGATCGACTTTTCCTACCGGCGGAACGGCACCAGGGGATTTGTGCATTCGGTGGCTCTGGCCCGCGATCCGGGGCAGGCCAAGCTGTTGGCTTTTACCGCAAACTCCATTCGGGAACGTGTGACCCATGCGGAATTTCTTGCCGTCACCGAACGCGAACCCGCGCGAGGCAACACTCGCGATCAATTTATTTCCGATGTGTTGAAGGACAATGAGATTCGCGTAATTCCGTTGCCGGAAATACGGAAGTGGGCGCATGATGTGGCGCCGGCATTGCGTGCAAGTTCGGCGCAATGAGCGCGGGCCGCGCAGCGGACAACGCGCGTGATCGGGCGGCAAGTCGTATCGCATATCGTCCGGCAACACCGTCCCTCAGGGACGCTCGACATGATTCCGACTCGAGGGGGCTACAAAATCTCTTCCGTCCAGCTTTCCAGTAACGATTTCACCTTGGACATGAACTGGTGCGCAACCGCTCCGTCAACCACCCGGTGGTCGTAAGACAGAGTCAAGTACACCATTGACCGAATGGCAATGGCATCCTCCACCACGACAGGCCGCTTTTCAATCGAGCCGATCCCGAGGATCGCCACATTTGGCTGGTTGATCACCGGAAGGCCCATTAACCCACCGTATACACCTGGGTTGGTTATGGAAAAAGTGCCTTCCTGCACCTCGTCGGGCCGGAGCTTCTTGTTGCGGGCGCGCTCCGCAAGGTCGTTCACGCTGCGCGCAAGGCCGAGAAAATTCTTCTCTTCCGCGTTCTTGATCACCGGCACGATCAATCCCCAATCGAGAGCGACGGCCATGCCGACGTTGATCTCGCGGTGCAGCACAACCGTCGTGCCATCAACCGAAGCGTTTACCGTCGGGAAACTGCGCAATCCTTCGACGCAGGCGCGAATGAAAAATGGCATGAACGTCAGCTTCGTTCCGTGCTTGGCTTCGAACTCGGACTTCGTGCGCTCGCGGATCCTGGCGATGCGTGTCATGTCCGCTTCGTCAATCGAGTATACATGGGGCGAAACGTGTTTCGAGGCCACCATATGTTCGGCGATTCGCTGGCGCATCACGCTCATCGGACTTGCGTTGTAGCTGCCGAAATACATTCGCTCGCGGGGAACTGCGTTTTCTAGCGTCGCATGGAATACCGCTCCCGCAGACCCCGGCGCGGTGGACGGCGGCGAGGTTATGGGCCGCGGGGCATCAGGGGGCGTGGGTTTGGGGCGTGCGCTGGCCGATTGAATCGCGGCCATAATGTCGTTCTTGCTGATGCGTCCTCCCGCGCCTGTGCCTGCGAGTGTTGCGAGATCGATGTTGTTCTCCTTTGCCAGGCGGCGTACGAGAGGCGAACTGCGGATCTTGTGCCCGTTGGCGAAATCCCCTGACTCTTCTGCAGGCTCTGTACTCCCTGCCTGACTAACCGGAGAGGACGGAGGTGCGATCCTCGTGGGCATGGCGGGAATGGCTGGCGAAGACGTGGACTTTGCCGCAGTTGGCGGGGGTCCTGGTGAAGCCGCTGGCTCCTTTGCCGCACTGGAGGCCGCGGGTACAGATGCGACGGGGGCGGAGGCCGCCACAGCGGCGCTCGCTTCCTCGATCACGGCAACGACGGTCTGGACTGGGACGGTTTTCCCCTCGGCAACCTTGATTTCCTTCAGAACACCCGCCGATGGTGACGGAATTTCCGCGTCCACTTTGTCGGTTGAAATTTCGAACAGCGGCTCATCGCGCTGAATGCGATCGCCGGGCTTCTTGAACCACTTGGTGATGGTTCCCTCAAAAATACTCTCGCCCATCTGGGGCATCACTACATCAACGGGCATGGTTTTCCTTTCCGATTGTTTCAATAGAGCGCCAGATCCCGGGCGGCAGCCACAATTTTCTCCGTGTTCGGCAGGAAGTAATTTTCAAGCGTCGGTGCGTAGGGAACAGGCGTGTCGAGCGAGGTGACCCGGCGAATGGGTCCGTCCAGATCCTCGAAAGCACTTTCCGTGACGATCGCCGCAATCTCCGCCGCGATCCCGCCGGTCCGCGTATCCTCGTGGACCACGAGGAGCTTGTTGGTCCTGGCCAGCGACTTCAAAATTGTTTCGCGGTCGAGCGGCAGCAGCGTGCGCAGGTCGATTACCTCTGTGGATATCCCTTCCTTCTCAAGCTGGGCCGCGGCCTCGAGCGAATTGTGCAGCATCGCCGCGTAGCTCAAGATCGTCAGGTCGCGCCCCTCCCGTTTCACCACGGCCTTTCCAATCGGCACCGTGTATTCGGCTTCCGGCAACTCTTCCTTGATGCGGCGGTAAAGAAACTTGTGCTCCAGGAAGAGGACCGGATTGTTGTCGCGAATCGCCGATTTCAGCAAGCCCTTGGCATCGTAGGGTGTGGCAGGGCATACAACTTTGAGGCCCGGCGTGTGTACGAAATACATTTCCGGATTGGCGGAGTGGAACGGCCCTCCGTGTACGCCGCCGCCGCACGGACCGCGCAGGACGATCGGCACTGGCGCTCCCCAAAGGTAATGTGACTTGGCCACAAAATTCGTGACCTGGTTGAAGCAGCAGGCGATGAAGTCTATGAACTGGAGTTCCGCTACGGGCCGCAGCCCCGTGAACCCCATCCCCACCGCCGCCCCCACGATGGCCGTCTCGCTGATAGGCGTGTCGATGACCCGCTCCCACCCAAAGCGTTCGAGCAAACCGGCTGAAACCTTGAATGCTCCGCCGTAGACACTCACGTCCTCTCCCATGAGTAGGACAGCAGGGTCGCGGTCCATTTCCTCAAACAGGGCCTGCCGGATCGCTTCGAGATACGTTGTCTCCGCCATGATCAGCGCACTTTCTTTCGTTTGGCCGGGGAAGGCCCGGATCTTTTCGCCGCAATCTTGTTTTGTGGAGCGTCCGAGCCGTTCTTCGATTCAATATGTGTCGCCTTCGATCCGGGCGGTCGTTCTACGACGGCACGCGAATCCGATTTCGGCCATGCGGGGATCACGCTCGAACGAGGCGGCATCAGCTCTTCCTTTGGGCGCTTCCACTGGGGTTCGATATTGTGGCAGCCCTCGCAGTAGACCCCCTCCTCTGCAAACTCGGGAGGGGGAAAGGGCGAGTTTTCAGCGAACTCCACGTCCGCACTAATTTCACGGGCTATACGCCCGTCAATTTCATTTTTCGTTTCCGAGGTCCAGAGCTTGTTTTGTGTCAGGAACTTTTCATGCCGGTCGAGCGGGTCGCGCGCCTTCCACGCTTCAATCAATTCCTTCGGGATATACTCTGCGCCGTCGTGCTGCGCGTGGCCGCGCATGCGCATGGTTTTCGCTTCAATTAGTACCGGACCCATACCCGCACGGGCCAGATCCACGGCTTCGCGAGAAGCAAGTATCACCGCGACGACGTCGTTGCCATCCACAATGCTGGCTTTGATTCCGTACGCTTTCGCGCGATCGGCAAGATCGCGAATCGGCACTTGGCGCTCTACAGGCGTCGAGTAGGCCCACTGGTTATTCTCAACGATGAGGACCAACGCGGCCTTTTGAACGGCGGCCAGGTTCAACCCTTCGTGGAATGCGCCCGTGGATGTGCCGCCATCGCCAATCCACGTCATCGCCACAATTTTTTGTCCCAGGTAACGCCCGCCCATAGCGACGCCCGCCATCACAGGGATGAGGTCTCCGAGCATCGATATGGGCGAAACCACATGCCTCACTTGGAGGTCGCCAAAATGGCTCGTTCCATCCTTGCCCCGCGTAGGCGATGTGTACCGGGCCATGTGCTGCGTCAAAATATCGCGCGGCTTGAAGCCCCGCACCAACAACGCTCCAATGTTTCGAATCATTGGGGCGATCCAATCGTCGGGACCGAGCGCGTACGACGTGCCCACGGAGATCGCTTCCTGGCCGAGACTCGAATACAATCCCCCCACAATCTTGTTCTGGCGAAAGAGGCGTTCCATCTGCCCCTCGAGTTCACGATTGAGCCGCATGTAGTAGTAGAGATCGAGATGCTGCTGACGGGTCAGTGCCGTAATGTGCGTCTTGCTTGTAGCTGTGGTCATTCCTTGGTCAACTCGCTGTGTCCGTCGAGTGTCGTTTCACGAATTTCTAAACTGCCGCGACCAACCGTTGCTCCGCGTAAAGCTGTAATGCATCTTCCAATTCGCCCGAATCTCGAAGCTGTATGTCGAGATCAAAGATCTCTCCCAGATCCGCGACGATTCGTGCGCTGACATCCTTGCGGCTGATTTCAGCCGTCAGCAATTGTGCCAGGGACGTCGCCCTCCTCCCGGGAATGCCGCAGGGGACAATCAGATCGAAATAGCTTAGGTCGGTCGTAACGTTGTACGCAAATCCGTGAGAGGTAATCCAGCGGCTTAAGTGCACGCCAAGGGCGGCCAGCTTGGCTTCTTGAGCAGGTCCACCCAGAACTGTCGGTGGAGCGTCCACCCACACACCGGTCCAGCCGGGGATCCTCCGCGCGGCAACGCCAAATTCAAGGGTCGTGCGAATCATGGCTTCTTCGAGACTGCGCAGGTACCACGCGACGTCGCGCCGAACCGCCGCAAGATTGAGAATCGGATACCCCACCAACTGGCCGGGGCCGTGATACGTGATATCGCCGCCGCGGTCCGTCTCAAAAAACGACACCCCCATCCGGCGAAGTAGTTCGTTGGAAGCGCGCAGATTTGAGAGCTTTCCATTGCGCCCCTGTGTAATCACGTGTGGATGCTCGCACAGCAGGAGAACATCGGGCACGGCATCCGCCTTGCGCGCAGCCACGATGCGGCGCTGCAATTCCCATGCCGCGCCATACTCAATCTCCCCGAGATCGACCAGCCAACATGTCTTCATTCGATTCTTGCCCGAGTCCTGGTGTCGCTCATCTTTCCTGTCCAGCGATCCGCGTGAATGCTAAAGACGTTGTCATTCCGAGCGCAGCGAGGAATCTCTCCTTCTTTTCACGATGGATCGAAGAGAGATTCCTCGCTGAGCTCAGAATGACGGCGGGGATATGCTCCCGCAGTTTGCTGAGGCGCGACGTACAAAGCTTGCGCTCCTGTTCCGTCTTGTGTCACGCGTTGATGGACTGTCCTCGAACGGCCGCCACGGCATCGCTCATCGCTTCCCACAACGTCGGGTGAGCGTGTACGGTGGCCATCAGATCGTCCACAGTGGCCTCCAACTGCAGAGCCGCGACCGATTCCGAGATAATCTCGGTTGCGAGTGGCCCGATGATGTGTACACCTAAAATCTCTCCGTGCTTCTCCTCCGTGACCACCTTGATGAAGCCATCATGGTGGCCCAGGATGGTTGCCTTGCTGTTCGCGATAAATGGAAACTTGCCGGTCTTTATCATGTGTCCCGCATCGCGCGCCGCGCGTTCGGTCAGCCCAATCGAGGCAATTTGCGGCTCGCAATATGTGGCATTTGGAATGCGCGTTTTTTCGACGGGGGCCATTTGCTTTCCGGTAATTTTTGCCACGCAGGTGATGCCCTCCATCGAAGCGGCGTGGGCCAATTGCGGCATGCCCGCGAGAATATCCCCGATGGCATATACTTGGGGCTCATCGGTTTCCATGTACGGCCCGACGTGTACAAAACCGCGTTCAATTTTCACTTTCGATTTGTCGAGGCCGAGATTTTCGGTTTTCGGCGCACGCCCCACCGCCATCAGCACCTTTTCAGCGTTGAGCGTTTGTGTTTGCCCGGCTTTGTCTTTGAACACAACTTTCGCGCCCTGGGCATCTTTCTTCACCGATTCCACTTTAGCTTCGGTGAAAATCTGAATTCCCTTCTTGCGCAATAACTTTTCAAGTTCGGCGGAAATTTCCTCGTCCTCGAGGGGCACAATGCGCGGCAGCATCTCGATCAGAGTGACCGCAGCGCCAAAGGAATTGAAAATCGAGGCAAACTCGACGCCCACCGCGCCCCCGCCAACAATCACCAGTGTCTTTGGTACCGCCGGCACCTGTAGGATTTCGATGTTGCTGAGCACTGTCTGGCCGTCGATCTCGACTCCCGGCAGGGAGCGCGCGACCGAGCCGGTGGCGAACATAATATGCGTCGCCTCGATCTCCGATGTCTTGCCGCCGCTTTCGATGCTTACGCGACCCGGGCCCGCCCAGCGGCCCCATCCCTGCATGGTTTCCACTTTGTTCTTGCGGAAGAGGAATTCGATGCCTTTGGCATGCTTCTTGACAATGCGTTCCTTGCGGGCCAGGACGGCAGGCCAATTGAGCGAAAATTCCTTTACGTCAATCCCGAAATCCTTTGCGCTCTTGAATAGGTCGTAGACTTCGGCGTGGTGAAGAAAGACCTTGGCGGGAATGCAACCGACATGGAGGCAAGTGCCGCCCAGGAACCCGTCCTTTTCGATAACCAGCGTCCTCAAGCCCCACTGTGAGGCCCGAATCGCTGTGACGTACCCCCCAGGGCCACTGCCAATGATGGCCAAATCGTATCGAGCCAAGCTCGTCCTCCGCGGCGGGCGGGGTCACCGCAACGATTACGAGAGCGAAGTGGAAAGGGGCCGGAGCCCGCCTTTGCGCGCGGCCTGTTCTTGAACTTCACGAAGGATTCTAGCAGCCGCTCCGAACCGCCGCAATACGGGCTTGTCTCTCATCGCTACCAAGAATTCCGAAAACTCAGGCGATTCCCAGACATCCTTCGGGTGAATGAAGCTTATCCGCAATACAGTCCACACGGAGCCACGGCCAGGGCATGCGTATCCCGCGCTGGGAAATCATTCGTTTGGAGGTGGCAGCCGATCAGTGACCTGGGTGCTCAAATTCCCCCGCAGCGGCATTGATCAGCGCCACCTCGTTCTCCAGCGTCGCGGCAACGCGCACGATCTCGGAATCGGCCTCAGCCCATTTTTTCTGTTCGATGGCTTCGCGGACACCGGGTAGCGTCTTCGCCCCGTAACCGGAGTACACGCCGGGCGCGTAGATCATATTTTTATACCAGGGACGCCGCAGCAATCCTTCCTGAGAAGTCAGGCGGCGTTCACTATCCATCAGTTTCTGATTTATGACCTGCAGCGTCGCGGCGGGAACGCCGGCCGGCCACGCCTTCTTGAGGGCGGTTTGATAGCGATCTGCGCTGAGCGTAAGTGCGTCGGCAACGTTATCAAGTGGCGCGAAGTTCAGATATGGCGGCACATCCTCACGCTTCGGCGCCACACGCGGACGGCGCGGATCGTTTGTGGCGGCATAGACACCTTCTTCGAGCTCCTTGTTCCGCTCGATGATCTTGTTTCTCTCGTCGTCGGCCAGCTTTTTCACCTGCTTTTGGTAAAGATGGATGGTGTCCGCGAGATCGGTGAATTCAAATGGCAACAGGTCCGCGTCCGCTACGCGCATCATCGCGCTACCGAGGGTCTGCGAAAGCGTTTTCCCATACGCGAAATCGGTATCGGAGAAATGCGTGTAATAGTAGAAATCATCGTAGATTGAATGGTAGATACCGCCGTCGTCTTCTCCGCCATAGCCGACATTGAGCGACGCGATTCCCAGGTGATCAACGAAGGCGGTGTAATCCGAGCCGGAACCGAGCGGGTCCATCCGCAGATCGGCGCGTTGGCGCGCTTCCTTTCTGTCGTCATCATTTTTGGCGTCCGAGATTGCGAATCGATTTAGGCGCTGCCAAACGGAAGTTTTTGTTTCTGGATCGGGAATATCACGGGCCACATCGTTCATGAAGCGCTCGAGGGTGTGGGAACCGCCCATGCCCAGGTAACCGCGCCCGTTGCCATCACTATTGATGTAGACCACGGCATGCTGCAGCAGGTCCTTGTCATGCGCTTCCACCCACTCGGTCGATCCGAGCAGCATGGGTTCCTCACCATCCCACGCACAATAAATGATGGTGCGCTTGGGGTGCCAACCCTGCTTTACAAGCTCACCGAGTGCGCGGGCTTCCTCCAGCAGGGCAACTTGCGCGGAGGTGGGGTCCTCAGCGCCATTCACCCATGCGTCGTGATGATTCCCGCGAATGACCCACTGGTCCGGCTGCTCCACTCCCGGAATTTTCGCGATCACGTCGTAGATTTTCTTGATGTCCCAATTGAAATTCACTTTTAGATGAATCTTCGTCTTGCCCGGGCCAACATGGTAGGTGATGGGAAGCCCTCCCCGCCATTTTTCAGGGACCATCGGCCCCTCCAATGCGGCAATCAACGGCTGCGCGTCGCCGTAAGAGATCGGCAGAACCGGAATCTTGGTGATTGCGGTGGCGTCTTTTATGTCCAACCGCTTGGCATCAGGGGTGGCACCGACGCCGGGCGTAAGGGGATCACCGGGGCTCGTGGATGGAAAATCCATCACGCTGCCGCGCTGCACGCCGTCCGGGGGCCGCATCGGCCCCTGCGGGAAAACCTTCTCCGCGGCGTAGCCATCATCGGCGGGATCGGAATAGATCAGGCAGCCGACAGCCCCGTGCTCGGCGGCGACCTTTGGCTTGATGCCGCGCCAGGAATTCCCGTACTTGCTAATGACGATCGCCCCCTTGACGGAAATGCCTAGCCGGTCCAGTTGCTCATAGTCATCGGGCAGACCGTAATTGACGAACACGAGCGGGGCGGTCACGTCTCCGTCGGTCGAGTAGGCGTTATAAGAAGGCAACTGTTCACTCTGCTGGTTGGACGTTGGGTCAACTGACAGCGCCGGTTCCTGCAATTTCGCTGTAAAGCGGGTTGGCTCGACCATTTCGAGCAACCGCTCTTTCGGAGTCGGGAAAAGGACATCGAACGTCTCTATTTGAGCGTTCCAGCCCCACTCCTTGAACTTCGAGAGGATCCATTCCGCATTTTCCTTGTCATAAGGCGAACCGACGTGGTGCGGACGGGCGGTCAGCCGCTGCATGTACTCGCGTTGATTCTGGGGGCCGGGAATCTCGCGAAACTTTGCTTCCCACTTGTGTTCAACAGACGAGCTTTCACGCGTGAAACCTGGCAAAGCCTCGTCGTCCGCCCCGGCTGATACCAGCGCAAAGAATATCGAGAAAATACCGATGACCATCAAGCGTCGCATGCGAACTCCTTCGATTCCCAAAATCACAATATCGAGCCCTCGCTGGAAATTTCCAATCCACATCTCCGTCTGGCGCAGTGTACGCTTTCACCACCGCAGACACAACGAATGTGTCACCTCACACCCCACGTTTCATTGACATGTGCTACGGGGCGCAGGTATCATCCGAACGATGCGGTTTTCGGGTGGAGAGCCGCGTTTCCTTCCTTGCTCTTGCCCTGTTGGTGGGAAGACTTCCCGAACTTGAACCGGGAAAGCAGGGTCGGTTCCTCTTGGAGGCCGTCAGATGTTATCCGATAACGAGAACCCCGGCATTGAAGCTTTGGCCGGACAGAACGCCGACGCGGCAACCGCGCCGGAGACCTCAACTCCAACAGCAGCAACGGTAATTGCTGTTCCGGCTGCGTCGGAAGCGGTTGAAAATCCTGTCAGTGTGTCCGAATCGCAGTCCGTGACCGGGGCGATTCCGGGGATACCCGCCGAAACACCCGCCGATTCCAGCGGGGAATCGACCCCCGAATCTACTGCCGATATGGAAAAACTCATGGAGCAGTATGCCGCTCCACATCAAGCACCGGCCGAAGGCGAGATTGAGACAGGGCAGGTCGTGGCCATCACGGATCTTGGCGTCGTGGTGGACTTGGGCGGCAAGACCGAGGGCCTAATCCCCGCGCAAGAATTTGCCGAGGGAGGCGATGGCCCGTTCCCGCTGCTGGCGGGACAAAAAGTTGAGATTCAGCGGACGGGCGAGCGCAAGGATGGCTATGTTCTGCTGTCGTATCAACGCGTGCGCCGCCGCCGCGTGTGGTCGAAGATCGAGGAAGCGTACCGCAACAAGACCGACATCGTTGGAAAAGTGGTCGATAACGTCAAGGGTGGATTGGTCGTGGATATAGGGGTGCGTGCCTTTTTGCCCGCGTCGCAGGCGGATGCGCACCCGGTTCGCGACTTGGACGAGTGGAAGGATCGCGAATTGACCGTCCGCGTGCTGAAGATGAATCGCAAGCGCGGAAATGTTGTGGTCAGCCGCCGCACAATCCTCGACGAACAGGTCGCCTCGCAACGCGACGCGATGCTTGCGGCGTTGACCGAGGGACAAATCGTGCGCGGCGTGGTGAAGAATGTCACCGGCTACGGCGCCTTCGTGGACCTTGGAGGAATCGACGGCCTGTTACACATCACCGACATGTCGTGGAGCCGCGTCGAGAGCCCACTCGATGCCGTGCGCCCTGGCGAAGAGGTGGAATGCAAGATTCTGAAGTATGACCGCGAGAAGGGCCGCATCTCACTCGGCCGCAAGCAGCTATTGCCCGATCCCTGGGAATCCATGAAAGAGCGCTATCCGGTCGGCAAGAAGTTAACGGGCAAGATCGTCGGCCTCACAGACTACGGCGCCTTTGTCGAGATCGAACCGGGCGTCGAAGGGCTTGTGCATGTCAGCGAAATGAGCTGGTCCAAGCGGAAGGTACACCCATCGAAACTTGTGAAACAGGGTGACGAGGTCGAGGTTGCGATCCTTGGCGTGGACCCCAAGGAACGCCGCATTTCGCTCGGCATCAAGCAGGCGCAGGCCGATCCCTGGCAGCAACTCGCGGAAAAGTACCCCGTGGGCACAGTGGTCACGGGCCGAATCCGCAATCTCACCGAATTTGGAGCTTTCCTCGAAATTGAAGAAGGTTTCGACGGCTTGATCCATGTGAGCGATATTTCCTGGACAGGGAGAATTAAGAATCCGGCAGATGTCCTCAAGAAGGGCGACACTGTCGAGGCAAAGGTCTTGAAGATCGATGTGCCAACTCGGCGTGTGTCTTTGGGAGTCAAGCAGGTAAACGATATCTGGGCGAATTGGCTCGAGAAGCATAAAGTTGGCGACCTCGTGCGCGGCAAGGTTTCGCGCGTTACTACTTTTGGGGCATTCGTGGACTTGGGAGAAGGAATCGAAGGCTTGTGCCATGTCTCCGAAATCGAAGAGCGACGTCCCAAGGGCGATCAAGGGCCGGCGGGAGCAGGCCCGAAAGCGCGGCCGGGTGGCTTGCTCGATCCGGGCCGCGAATACGATTTCAAAATTGTGAAAATTAGCCAGGACCAGCACAAAATTGGTTTGAGCTTCCGAGCTGCGCAGAAACAGGCGGAGCGGCGCGAGATGGAAGACTACCGTTCGACCAGAACCAAAGCGACTGCCACGATCGGCGATGCCATTATGGCTAAGCGTTCTCTCTGACCTCCCCGCCGCCCACTGCGGGTTGTAAATTTTAATTTCCAATATTGCTGCTTTGGTGATATGGAGTTGTGTCCAGGGGATTTGTTCTGCCACTATATAGCCTTTCAAGGCGGGATTGATTTGGACTGGCAGACGCGGAAACAAACTAGATGTTGTCCAACTGCAACGGAGTAAAACGATGACCGATTCCACCGTGACAAAAGCGGACCTCGTCGAAGAGGTCGTCCGCGTCACAGAACTTCCACGAAAGGAGTCCGAAGCCATCGTGGAAACGATTTTTGAAGGGATCATTGGGGCGTTGCAGGGCGGCGACCGCATTGAGATTCGCGGTTTCGGCAGCTTCCGCACGCGTCAGCGGCGCGGCCGCACCGGGCGCAATCCCAAGACGGGCGCAAAGGTGGAAGTCCCGCCCAAGCGCATCCCCTTTTTCAAGCCGAGCAAGGAGCTTAAGGATTTTGTGAACGCGGAAACGCCCGCCCCCGCGAAAGCCGTCGCTCCGCCGGCCGCTCCACAGAACTGAAGACGCATCCGGCGGGCCTACGTCCGCCGCAAACCACTAACTGCTTATGGATTATCTCTGGACGCCCTGGCGCTATCGGTATGTTACGCAAGCCGGAAAATCAAGCGAATGCATCTTTTGTCAGGCCGCTGCCTCGAGCGAGGACACGCAAACACATATAGTCCTTCGCGGCGAGAAAACTTTTGTCATCTTGAATCGTTACCCGTACACGACCGGCCACGTGATGATCGTGCCCTTCGCCCATACCGCCGATTTTGCGAGCCTGGATGCTGCGACGCTTGCCGAGATGATGAAGTTCGCGCAGCGAGTGCAGGCCGCGCTCGCGCAGACCTATCGGCCGGAGGGTTTTAATCTGGGCATGAATCTTGGCAGGATGGCCGGAGCTGGCATCGCCGATCATTTGCATCTTCATCTGCTGCCGCGATGGACGGGCGACACGAACTTCATGACCTCCATCGCTGAAACTCGCCTTGAACCGGAAGAACTCGCGACGACATACCAGAAACTTCGAGCTGCTTTGGGTTCGTAATCTATACATTTATATAGCCCAGGCTTCTTTATCCGTGGCACAAATCAAGTGTAAGCTTTCTTCATGCAAGAGCTTGAATCGACCGCGGCGTTTGACGCTGCGCATGACACTGAATTTTTTGCCGCCCTTCCTGCGCGTGCTGCTGTATTTGCGATCGAACCGCGTCCGGATCTTGGCGGAGCCAAACCCTATCTGCTTAAAACGGCGAACCTCCGGCAGCGACTCACACGACTGCTGGGCCCGCCGGAAAACAATTCAAAACGCCTGAACCTTCGGGAGTTTGCCGGTAGCGTGCGCTACCGCGAAGTGGGGTCGCCCTTTGAGCTGATTTTCCTTCATTGGCAGCACGCGCGACGGCTTTGGCCCAGTGAGTATCGTGACCGCCTGCGAATGCGACCCCCGCCAGTGCTGAAAGTGAGTCTTGCGAACGCCTATCCACGATGCACCGTTACGCGCCGCATTGGCGCGAGCGGGTTTTACTATGGGCCTTTCGCGTCGCGCCGCTCCGCCGAGCTTTTTGCGTCTGGATTTCTGGATCTATTTAAGATTCGCCGCTGCCAAATCAAGATTCGGCGCGACCCCACTTACCCCGGATGCATCTACTCGGAAATGAAGATGTGCCTTGCCCCCTGTTTTGCAGGATGCACGAAAGACGAATACGACGCAGAGGTCGCTCGCGTCGTCGCGTTTCTGTCTTCGAGTGGAGCGTCCCTCACCGCCGAGTTGGAGCGCGAACGGGAGACGGCGAGTGAATCGCTCGATTTTGAACGGGCATCCGCCGTTCACCGCCGCGTCGAGAAAACCACCGAAGCCTTGCGCGGGTTGCCCGAGTTGGCGCGCCAACTCGAAGAACTGAATGCCGTCGTGCTTCAACGTACCGCCGAAGAAAACACAGTTGCCGTATTTCCCGTTCGTGGCGGCCATATTGCTGAGCCGCACATGCTCCGCTTTGCCGAACTCGCCAGCGAACCGCGCTCGGTCGAACACATTTTGCGCGAATGGCTGGAACCGTCTTCGGGTGCGGGCCCCGGCGCATCAAACTACGACCACGCATCCAGTGCGACCGGCGAACCTTCGCTGCCGCAGCGCCATCGAGAGCTCGAGGATCACCTGGGTTTGCTCGCCCGTTGGTTTTACTCCAAGCCCAGAGCGGGTGAAATCTTCTTCCGCGAACGCACGGCGGGGTCGGGCGCGGCCGGGCCACGGGATGCCGGAGGTACACGCCGCAACAGCGAATGGCCTTACCGTCGCATCCTTCGCGCATGCTCTCGCTTGCTTGCTCCCCCGGAACAAGAGACGGGGATCAAGACAGAGTAAGGATGTAGCTTGGGCATCGCTCAAGTGACCAAGCGAACGACACTCCTATCGGTCGCAACGGAAAGCAATTCGGCAATCGTTTTGCCGAGCGACGGATGGCGCAAATCAGGCGCAAGCTCAGCGAGCGGGATCAGCACAAATCGACGATTGGCCATCCGAGGGTGCGGAATTTCCAGCTGGGGCGAGCGGATGACAATACCCGAATACAGCAGGATATCGAGGTCAATCACGCGTGGCCCCCGCGCAATCATTTTGGGCGGGCCGATTTGTAAAGCGATGTTCTGCAACCCGACGAGTAATTGTTGCGGTGAAATGGAGGTCATTGCCTCTATCACGCAATTCAAGAACCACGGCTGGTCGAGCAAATCGACGGGTTCCGTTTCGTACATCGATGATTGACGCAAAATTCTCGTGTTTGTCGATTGCAAACCTGAAATCGCGCGCTCAATATTGGCGGCACGGTCCCCAAGGTTTGATCCCAAGGAAAGATATATGAGACTGTCAGGCGACATCTGAAACTTCAGAATAGCCCGGGTTGGCGGATTGGCTGAGTTCCGAATGGCTGGCGTGGCGGTTCAATCCCAAAGTGCTTATAGGCAAGCGGGGTGGCTACTCGTCCGCGCTGTGTGCGATCGAGCAGCCCGAGCTGCATCAGGTAGGGCTCGTAGATTTCCTCGATGGCATCCTCTTCTTCGCTGAGTGAGGCAGCTATCGTGTTCAGGCCCACGGGCCCCCCGGAATATTTCTGCATGATCGTCATCATGAGGTTGCGGTCGCCCTCATCCAGGCCGTGTTCGTCGACCGCCAGCATTTGCAACGCATCGCGCGCAACAGTGAGCGTAATGTGCCCCTGCGCGCGGACCTGCGCGAAGTCCCGCGCACGGCGCAGTAGCCGGTTCGCCACGCGTGGCGTACCGCGGCTGCGACGCGCAATTTCGAAGGCGCCATCTTCATCCACAGCGATGCTTAAAATTTTTGCCGAGCGACGCACAATTTCGACCAACTCCTCCGGCGTATAAAATTCGAGGCGGTGGACAATGCCAAATCGTGAGCGCAGCGGCGCGGTGACGAGGCCCGCGCGCGTGGTTGCCCCGATCAGAGTAAAGCGGTTCAGGATGAACGGATGAATCCGCGCGCCGGCCCCCTGGCCAATCACCAGATCGATCCGGTAATCCTCCATCGCCGGGTAAAGAACTTCCTCAATGGCCGGGACCAGGCGGTGGATTTCGTCCAGGAAGAGAACTTCACGCTGTTCGAGCGACGTGAGGATCGCTGTGAGATCGCCTTTTCGCTCCAACAGAGGGCCGGAACTAGTTTTGATGACCACGCCCAATTCGCTCGCTATAATTTGCGCGAGGGTGGTCTTTCCCAAGCCAGGCGGCCCGTAGAGCAAGACGTGGTCCAGCGCCTCGCCGCGGCTTTTCGCAGCTTGAATCGCGATTTCGATATTTTCCTTTACGCGGGATTGGCCGATGTAGTCGGCAAAACGCTGTGGGCGCACGCTAGCGTCGATGCGGGCATCTTCATCGAGCGGCGCTCCCGTCACGATGCGCTGCACAGGCTTCTGCATCCTCGGCGATTCTCCCGCACTTGAATTCACGCGTTCACCCGAACGGCTCCCAAGAAAATCCGCGAGAAGGATTCGGTCGCTCCATCATAGTCCAAACCGTCATCGTGCCGCTCGCCCGGCGTGTGGCGAAGGAGGGGTTGCGCTGAACTGGTGCAACGTGGCGCGAAGCAAGGCCTCGAATGTCTTATCCGTCCCTTCCCTTTCAGCGACCTCGACTGCCCGCCGCGCGGCATGCTCCTCATAGCCAAGGTTGAGCAACGCAGAGAGAACGTCAGCGGCGGCACCCATCGCGGTCGGGGGTTGGGGAACCCTTTCAGGCGCCTCCATGGCTGCCAGCTTGTCCCGAAGCTCGACGATCATACGTTCCGCGGTTTTACGACCCACGCCAGGGATGCGTGTCAACCGCGCAATGTCCCCAGCGCGAACTGCGGGCACGAGATCGTCCACGCTCATGCCGGAAAGAATCTTCAGCGCCAGCACCGGCCCCACTCCCGAGGCGGAAATCAATAGCTCGAATAGATGCTTCTCTCGCGATGTCAGAAATCCATAGAGGGCAATCGCGTCTTCGCGCACTTGAGTGTGGATGATTAAAGACACTTCGGAGTGCAATTCACCAAGCGCGTAGAAGGTCGAAAGCGGAACGTGTACGAGGTAGCCCACACCTCCGACGTCCACAACGACTTGATTGGGGCGTTTGTCGGCCAGTTTTCCGTGCAGCAGAGCAATCATCAGGCGGTCACTGAGCCGCGATTATGGCGGCGCGCACGCAGCGTGTCAACGCGAGTAGCCGGAGCTACTTCGAATGAAGGTCAACTGAGTCGATGATTCCAATGACTGCGGCGTCGATCGGCGAGTTGGGGCGGCCAACCGCGGTCATGGCCGA
>Ga0207098_10112_pt1 | contig 26620 bp, 17 predicted proteins | sample Alteio_BWMinHeat_84_FD_153548 | JGI IMG/M metagenome (GOLD analysis project Ga0207098, IMG submission 153548) | Enriched cells from forest soil in Barre Woods Harvard Forest LTER site, Petersham, Massachusetts, United States -... | ecosystem: Environmental > Terrestrial > Soil > Temperate forest >...
CGGTCAGCAGAAACTTTGTCAGGCGCGCGAAATCGTGTTCCAAGGCCTGTTCGCTGAAGGGGATGCCGGCCAGCCGGAGAAAATAGTATTTGAAATAATTCAGATCCCAATTGATGGATTGGCGGTCGAAGCTGGCCCGTGGATAACAAATCTTGTAATTCAGGTCCCGGCCGGCTTCGACCTGAAAGCGCGGCAGAATTGCCACCACTTTTCGATAGGCTTCGATTGCCTCCGGTCCGATTGACTCTGCCGACCTATGCAGGCTGAGAAATTCGAAAAGTGTGGTATCGCCGAGGTCTTCCTCGATGTAGGCGTCCTGGGTAAGGTCTTCTGCGTAAATTTCGGGAACCGGTAGTCCGTGGCGGCGAAAATGCCGGGAGAATTCGAGGAACGCGACATTTTCCTCCCGGACCGGGTACTGAATTCCGATAGCGCTGAATGGTCCGCCCGTGAGCCGCACGATGGCCCGCCCGGAGCCGCCGAGCTGGCCTTGGAGGGGTTTTACTTTCTCCGCTGGAAGATGGAAATGTTGTTCAAATAACTGTTTTAGTACGTCCATGGGTATCTTTCTGAGAATTGGTCGACTGCTCTCAAAGATATCCAGCTAGAGGAAACCGACGCAAGGCGCGATTGAGGCGAGGGTATTGGCGCATCCGGGTCGCCAACACTCATGTGCCGGTCGGTGACCTATCGATGGGTGCTTGACCACTGTTTTCCAGGGTAATGCCCGGTCCCGAGGTTCGGCGCGACTTTAGCTTCTCTGTGCGCCTGGCCCCGGGAAGCAGGAAGCCTAACTGCAAAGGAACTAAGGACATTTATTTCGGAGAGAGGGTCATCCTCGCCTAGATTTCGCATCCCGCGTATTCAAGCCATCCCGGATCGCGCAGCAGCACCGATTCCCTGCGCGACGACACGAAGTTCTCTCTGCTCCACTGCGACAGGATGCGGCTGATCGTAAACAGCGTGGTCCCGGTCATCTGGGCAAGTTCCTCGCGTGATAGCGAGACTTCGATCCCTTCATGGACTGTCTTGCCAACATGCTTGCTGAGTCGCAGCAGAGCGAGGGCGAGGCGCCTGGGGACCTTCTCTGTCGCCACTTCGCGAAAGCGTTCCTCGAGCTCCTGCAGGCGGGCCATCAGGACCTGGCTCAGGTTCTGTCGGATGCGCGGGCAGGACTCCATGAGGGATTGAAGAGTCGCGCAGTCCCACAAAAGAGCGGTAGTCGCTTCCATGGCGCGCGCCGTGCTGGGATGGCACCCGGCGGTCTGTTCGGAGAGCACGCCCAGCACGCCTCCCTTGCCATACATCCACAGGAGAACTTCATTTCCGCTGGCGCTGATTTGAGTGATTTTCACCGCACCGGAGCGGATGAGAACCAGGCATCGGGCAGGTTGCCCCTGGACGAAGATCGATTCATCGCGAGCAAATGTTTTGGGACGGGCGACTGAGGCAATTTTCAGGATTTCTTCCTGCGAAAGACCGGTACAAAGCGGAGACGCTTTTAACAGATTCGCACGCTCTTCCAGAACAGAGGTGCTCGCGGAAGAGCCGGATTGGCTCGTCCGAACTGCATAGAGATTTGCTGCCCCCATTTGGATCTCCCCCATGGCAATCAATTCGTTCAAAATTCTGTTTGATGGGTGGTGCGCACACAGGGACAGAAACCTTCCTGCTGCCCTGTGTTCTTTTGCCTGGTTGTGACTTCCGACTCCCCCAGAGAGTTGGGTCACAACTCATGTAAGTGCCTGTTTGCGGGTGATCGTTTCAGATGAGTCGGCGAACTAAAGTAACTCGCGCCGAAATATGATGCCTTTATCAATTCGATCAGCCAAATGCTGCCGCCGAGACGGGCCGTCGTACACAAGGCCTGGTCGTACTCGAGATTTCGATTGCCCATCGCAGGTCGATCGAATCGTCCAGAGCGCTCATAGCGGCAGGGTCTCCGAACGAGTTCTTTAGGGGTAGCATGTACGCCACCGCGTTGAGGAGATCGAGCGGAGGCACGGGCTTGGGAATAAAGCTGTAGGCAAGATGCTTCGGTGCTGCCTTCGAAATGTCGGAGCTTGACGCATCGCCCGAGAGAAACAGCACCCGGCAGGCGGGGAGCACGACCGTGATTGCCGTCGCGGCCTCTATGCCGGACAACCTGCCCATGAATGGCTCGGCGATAAACAAGTCAGGGGTAAACTCCGCCGATTTCACCACGGCTTCTTCGCCGTCGAAATCGGTGGCCACCTCATATCCAGTTCTGTCCATAATTGCGGATAGTGTGCGGGCGTTGGTTCGGTTCCAGTCTGCAACCAGGATTCTGCCTTGGCCCGCATGCCCGTGATTTGTGCGCATCATAGAGTGTCCTCTCGCGAGTAACAATCCAGCACAGTGGACGACGGGGGAATATCATCTGCCTCTGATCTTGGTGGACTTACATTAGAAGATTCAAGGGGGGCTGAAAACGAGGTAATTCTGATATTTATGTAGGACTCACGGTAAATGTTCTGTAGGGGAATCCCTACATTTGGTCAGTCCACCAGGCCATGTGTCACGGCGTAGCGCGTGATTTCTGCATTACTCGTCATTTGCATCTTGTCCATCAGGCGGGCACGATAGCTGCTCACTGTCTTTGCGCTGACGTGCAGGCGATCCGCGATCTCGGTGAGCGAGACCCCGCCAGCGATCATGAGCATGACTTCGAGTTCCCGGTCCGACAGCAGTTCATGCCGTGGTCTGCCGATCGATTCATCGAATCTCGACGCCAGCGTCTCGGCCAGGCCCGCACCCACATAGCGGCCGCCCGCAAGGACTTTTCGGGCAGCGATTGCCAGTTCCTCCGGGGCACTGTCTTTATTGATATAGGCCGAGGCTCCGTTCCGTAAACATCGCACCGCGTACTGGTCTTCGGGCTGGACGCTCAATACGATCACGGGCAGGCGAGGATACATGCGTTTTACGTCCTTCAGGACATCCAGCCCGCTGCGGCCAGGCATGTTAATGTCGAGCACCACAAGGTTCGTCGCGCGTTTCGCCAGCAATCCCAGCGCCTCGTCCGCATTTCCCGCTTCAGAAAACGTAGCCCCCGGGAGGGAGTCCGCAAGGATCTCCCGTAATCCGCGACGCACGACCGCATGGTCATCTGCTATCAGAATGTGCATGGTCCCTTTGTCTCGACAGGGCAGCGTGCAAGGGGACGCGCAAGGTGACCGTCGTCCCGTTTCCGGGGGTGCTGGCAATCTCGAGATCGCCGCCACACACTTGCGCCCGTTCTTTCATGCCCAGAAGCCCCAGCGAATCGGACAGGTCCGACTCGCGAAAACCCTTGCCATCGTCTGCCACAATCAGGACCAGATCGTCATCCTCCTCGTACAACGCCACCCGCGCTGATTTTGCCTGCGCGTGGCGCATGACATTTGTCAGGCATTCCTGGAAGATCCGGAAAAACTCAGTGGCCTGATCGCCGTTCAGGCTCAGATCAGTGCCGGGGACAGTGATGGCACAAGAGATGCCGGTTCGGGAAGCAAACTCGTTCGCCTGCCACTCGATGGCTGCTGCCAACCCCAGGTCGTCCAATACCCCGGGACGAAGGCCGGTGCATATCGTGCGCACGGATTCGACACCTTCGTTGATCAATCCGATCGCTCCTCTCATGCGATCGTGAAATTCGTCGTTTGCTCTGGGCAGCCGCCTTGACATCCACGTCAGGTCCAGTTTGATTGCGGTGAGAATCTGACCAATCTGGTCGTGCAGATCGCGCGCTACCTTGGTGCGCTCTTCCTCGCGCGCGCGGCGCAGGCGTTCTGCCAATGCCTGGAATTGTTCGCGCTCCAGGGCCATCTTTTCGCTTTGGCGCAGCGCCTACTCTGTCCGAATCCGCTCCGTTATGTCTGCCGAAGTGAGAACCGCCATCAGAATCTCGCCACTCTGATCTCTGATCGCCGTACCGTTGCAACTCAGAATGCGCTCCCGCTCGGTTGCTTTGAATCTTGCCTTTACTTCAACCGAATGAAGGCGTTCGCCGCACAAGACCCGCGAGATGGGCCACGCGGGCAGGGCCAATTGATGGCCTTCGAGATCGAAGACCTCAATAAGGCTCGACATTTCCTTCACGGAAGGAGCCACTGTCGAGTCGCCGTATGTGCTTCGTGCGACTCCATTTGCCATGATGGCGTTCCCATCCCGATCGCAGACGTAGAGGCGTTCTTCTACGCTTTCAAAAATCGTGCGCAGCTGCGTAGCGATGCGTTCAGCTTGTAATCTTGCCTCTGCGAGCTCGCGTTCTGCACGTTTGAGTTCGGTGACATCGCGAGCAGTAATCACTGACCCGGTGATCACTCCGTTTTCCCCGCGGACCGGGCTGAACGAAAGACTGGCGATCCAGGACTCGCCCGTATCTTTGCGACGGTAGCCATATTCAGCGTTGGTTCCGGTCTCCCCGCAAAGAGCCTGCCGCATGGGGAACATCTCCCCTGCGAGGGGTTCACCGCTAGCCGTGGACACTTCGAACAGGCTGATGAACTCGCTAAAGTTCCTGGCACATTCCGCCTTGTTCTTAAACCGATACAGGGTTGCAAATGCGTCGTTGAATTCCACGAATTGCCCATCCCTGTCTGTGATGACAACGGAGTCCGTCATGCTGGAGAGGGCCGCTTCCAGCTTTGCTCCGCTCTCTGAGACCCGGCGCTGCGCCCGCTCCAGTTCCCGGATATCCGCCGCGAGCCTCGCATTGGCGATTTCCAGTTGCCGGGTTCGCTCCGCAACCAGTTCCTCCAGGTGCTCCCGATGGTGCTTGAGTTCGATTTCGGCCTGCCGGCGGGCCGTAATATCGTTGCCCATCTCCAGGATGAGCGGGGAGCCATCGAGATCCTTGAAAGGGAAGTCGAAGGCCTCCATCTGCGTGTCGTCAGGAAACAAGACTTCGCGATGGGTGGCTGGCCGGTTTTGAGGGGAAGGAACGTCTCGCAGTCTTCACATGGTTCGGTGCGCCCGTACCGCGTTTCGAAGCAACGCCGGTCGCCCGGTTGGCCAAATTTCTCCCGGAACCTGCGGTTGGCAAACGCCACACGATGATCTGCGCGCAACAAGCTGACCATGGGGGGCAGCGTTTCCAGTACATCGTAGAGCCGCTGGCGCTCCGCCTGGATGGACTGGGCCAGCTTTCGTTCTTCTTCCCGCCTTCGGCGCTCGTGTGAGACCGCCTGTTCCACCATGTAGACGGCGAGCCTTTCGCGGTTGCGGTGATAAAGCTCCACGACCATCGAAAGAGAGATTCCAAAGGCGAAGAAAATCCCCAGGCTCAGAACGTCGTAGGGGTCTCGTATGCCGAATTGTCCGATCGGGGAAAAAATCCAGATTTCCGCCACGACCGTGGACAGCACTGTGACCGCGATGCCGGCCCAGACACCATCCAACAAGGACGCCAGAAGCACGGCCGGATAGAACGTTATAAAGGGTGCAAACCGGGGCTGCTGGTGGGCAACGAGTTCGCGAGCAAGGAAGGCGACCCCCACCTCGCCGACCAAGGCGAGGATTCGCCAAAACCATCCGCGAATGAAGCGAACATTCGTTTCTGTCCGTGTTGCCTGCTCGGGCAGTGGACTTGCAATCGAACTGGAGTTTGCTGCCGAGGGTTCCCGCTCAGGCGGGGATGATTCCCGGTCGGTCGCATCCAAGGTCGAATCAAGTTCGAACATAGCTCACCGCGGTCTTGTTTCATGAAAGGGCAAATCAGCCCTACCGCCCGGGGGAGTAGCAGCTCTTAATGTCGATTAAGAGCTTAGCGCCTGCTCCGTATGTATATAGAAACGTGACAGGGATCACGAACAGCTCTCATCGTGCCTTAGAATCCGGATAAACCGGACACGCCCCGGTTCTCTGATAGAGCTCTATCGATTCCTTTTGATGGGCTTCGGGTCACTTCCCGGCACTACCATCCCCGGCATCTCCGCTTTAATTGGTCCATCGCCGGCGATTGGACCGCGTGGGTCAGGCGCAACCTGGTCGCCGACGCGAACAACATCCGCCGGAACACCCTCCGCTTCGATTTCGGACCTACCATCCCCCATTCGGATCCTGATAATACTGTTCTCGGTTTCCTCCGCGGGAATCTCGAAGGAAACGTCATCTCAAGGATCATCAATCTCACTAATAGCCGGTGGGATGCCCTGTCCAGGGAGCCAACGTCGGCGCCGTCGGCGCGCCTGGGAGTGGAAGTTTCCCGCCCTGGCCTTCTGCAAACAATGAAGGCAAACAGACCTCGGTCATTGGCTGTAAACCTTTGTAAAATCACTGCCAATCGGCATTTGCGTTGTGATATCTTGTGCAGTTCCTCACCCTCCCGGTAACATGAGGACAACTTTCCCGGCCTGCTTTTTCGTGCCGGCCAGACCACGCGTCTGAGTCGATACGTTTTCGCCCGCCAAAATGATCAAATGCTCACTCCACAGGCCGGGGTTGAAGTTTGCCTTTGATGTGCAACAACGTTGCCTTAAATTTTTTGGTCGATCATGGGGCAAACCCCGTGCGGGATCGGGAGGTGTGTTGATGATAAAAATGCTTTTCAAACCTGCGCCGTGGCGGCTGACGGTGTTGACCCTTCTGTTCCTACCCGGTATCGTACCTCTCCGCGCCCAGCAGGCTGGGCAGCCCACGGTAGTCGACAACGAGACCATGCAATTGCTGCTTAAACGGATCGACCAACTTGAGGCCCGGGTGAAACAGCTGGAGGCCGATCGACAACCGGCGACATCCTCCGATGTCTCCGTGGCCAGGGCTACGTCGAATCCCTCTGTGCCCCTACCCGGGATGGATGGACCTCCCGTTTCGCCAAGCGCAATGCAGCCAGGCGGAAGCGTACAAACGACCAGCCAGGGAAATGACTCTTCCCGGGGCGCCGCGCTGCAAAACGCGGTTGCGCAGACTGTGTCTTCCCCGCCGTCCGATCCCGAGCAGACCCAGTCGGACAACGCCATGATGGAGAGAATGGATGTGAGCCGCACTCTGCTTCGCATTCGCGGGTTCGGAGATATTTCCCTTCATGGGGGCACACAGAAAGGGGATACAACGTCATTCTCACTCGGACAGCTGGACCTGTTTGTCACCTCCGATGTTTCCGACAAATTCAAGTTCTTGAGCGAGATCGTGTTCGAAGCCGGGCCGGACAACATTTACGGCCAAACCACGACAGGGCTCAACTCCTTTAGCGTCGATGTGGAGCGGTATTTGCTGCAATATTCCCACAACGACTACTTCAATATTTCCGCGGGCCGGGGACACACGGCCATCGGGTATTACAACACCGCATACCACCACAGTTCGTGGCTGCAAACGACCACCGGCCGACCTCTCCTTTTCGAGTTCGAGGATCGGGGAGGGATACTTCCGATCCACATGGTTGGCGCCAGCGTATCGGGCCAGGTCCCATCGGGCTCGCTGGGACTGCACTACGTCGCTGAGATAGGCAACGGCCGGGCATCCCGGGCGCCGCTCGTGGAGGAACCGGTTCAAAACGAGATCGACGATGAGAACCACAAAGCCTTTAACGTCGCCTTGTTCGCGAGGCCTGAGGCTATCCCCGGCCTTCAAGCCGGGTTGTCGTTCTATCGTGACATTCTGGCTCCTCTTAATCAGCCCCGGGTCGGCGAGTCGATTCTCGCCGGTCACATCATTCTGGAGCGTCCAAAATACGAGTGGCTCAACGAAGCTCTTCTCGATCGCCACACGATTCAAGGCACTTCCCTGGCCTATAACACGCCTGGCTTCTACAGCCAGATTTCAAAACAATTCGGCGCGTATCGGCCCTATTTCCGTTATCAATACATAAACGCTCCCAACAACGAGCCCATTTTTCCCGACGTGCAACTGCGGGCTGGCCCATCTGCGGGTCTGCGTTTCGATGCGAGCGAATCCGTGGCCCTGAAGTTTCAATACGACTACACCTTTTTGCGGAATCAGCCTGGAGTGAACGACCTGGAACTGCAACTTGGTTTCACGTTCTGAGAAGATTTTCATATAATGCAACGCTCGACGATCTTCGTCATTACCGCACTGTTGCTCACGCGTCCCCCCCTGGACGCGACACACGCTTTTGTTCATGTGCCATACTCGACCCTGACCGAAGCCGGGGTTGCAAGCGAGCCTCTTGTCATTGTCGTGAACCGCTCGAATCCCGTAGACGACGTTTCGTTCTCCGAGTTGCGCAAGATATTCCTGGGTACCAGGAGCCACTGGGCGAATGGAAGGCGGATCACGCTGGTCATGCGTGAGCCTGGAGAGCCCGAACGTACTGCCATCCTTCGCGATGTCTGCGGCTTGAACGAAGATCAACTCAAGAACCACTTTCTTCATGGCCTGTTTACCGGTGAAATTCTGGTTTCGCCCAAGATTCTTTCCTCTCCGACGGGAGTGCGCAAATTCATCTTCAACGTACCCGGAGCCATTGGCTACCTCCGCATTGGCGATGTCGATCCTTCAGTGAAAGTGCTCCGCATCGATGAGCTTCTTCCCGAAGACAAGGGTTACAGGCTTCACGTTCAGGCTGAGTTGGTGAACGGAAATTGAAAACTACGCCCCAACTCGTGACGTCGCGCCGGGCTCTCAGCCGTATGCCGTTCGTTGACCGTCTTTTGCTTGACGCTTCGCGCCACAATGCCGTCTTGCTGCTCTTGGTGATCTGCTGTGGGATCGCCGTGGTCGGCGCTTTTATTATCCGAGACTTGCGCGCCGCCAACGCCGAAGCGCAGGAAATCTACACTGGTTCGGTCAATGGCCTGCAGAGAATTGGAGAACTCCAATATGAAGCCCAGGAGACGCGACGCTCCACCCTCTACGCTCTGACCACCACTGATAGCAATCTCCAGGTGGAATACGCCGATCAATCGCGGGCTGCCGACCGGCGCGTAACCGACGGAATCGCAGAATATCGAAACGAGGCCAAATCTACGGAAGGTCTGTCCCTCGCCGACCGCCTCAATCATGATTGGATCACGTACCTCGGCGTCCGCGACGAAGTTCTGGCCTCCATTCTCGAGGGAAGCACACAGGAAGCAGTAAATCTCGATCTCAAAGGGGGCGTGCCGGCGTTCGAACGCGTCCGCCGCGATCTCAACGAAGTCAAAAGGCTCTATGGTGAAGATGCCTCGCGCCGCGAGGACGATCTGGCTGCTGCATCGCGTCGTTCCTCATACAAGCTGGTTGGGATCTTCAGCTTCACCTTCCTCCTTTCCAGTGCTGCGGGTTGGGCCATCCAACGCAGCCGGATGCTGAGCAGAATGCAACTCGCTCATCTGCAAATGGAGTTTGTCGCCTCGGTCTCGCACGAATTGCGCACCCCGCTGGCCGTGATCCGGTCGGCGGCCGACAATCTCGCTGACGGCCTGATTCGCGACAAAGATGCGATGCGCAAGTATGGCGCCATTCTGCAGCATCAGAGCCGCGGCATGAGCGACCTGGTCGATCAGATCCTGCTGTTTGCTTCCACTGAGGATCGCACCAACCGTTACGTGCTGCAGCCTGTTTCCGTGCAGAGGATTATCGACTCGGTGGTTGCCGATACAGAAAGCGTTTTGCGCGGAGCAGGATTTACGCTGGAAATGAGGATCGAGCCCAACCTGCCCGACGTCATGGGCGACCTGGGCGGGATTTCCCAATGCCTTCAGAATCTGGTCGGAAATGCAGTCAAGTACGGGGGCGATGATCGTCATATCACCCTGCAGGCTTCCGCTTCCAACTCCGGCCTCGGGTCACCTGCAGAGTTGCGTATCTCGGTCTCCGATCAGGGAATCGGCATTGATTCCTCCGAGATTCCGTTCATTTTCGATCCCTTTTACCGCAGCCCGCGGGTTCACGCCGCCCAGATTCACGGCACCGGCCTCGGGTTGTCACTAGCCAAGAGGATTGCAGAATCCATGGGCGGAAGACTTACCGTCGTCAGCCAGCTCTCCGTTGGCAGCACTTTCACTCTGCACTTGCAATTTGCAAAAGGAGAAGACATGGAGATGGCTGGAGCCATGGCCCGGCAATCTCGATTGTCACGAACATGAACGAACACATTCTCATTGTCGAAGATGAACAAGAGTTATGCCTGACCCTGGGCGATCGTCTGCGGAGTGAAGGCTACGCTGTTGAATGCGCTTTCGACGGCAAATCCGGGATGGACAAGATTCGCGAAGCACCGTTCGATCTGGTGATTCTCGACCTCATGCTTCCTGTGCGCAGCGGGCTCGATCTCTGCGTGGACATTCGCCGCTCCGGATTTACAACGCCTATCCTTATCCTGACGGCCCTGGGCCAGTCCGTGGAAAAGGTCGCTGGACTAAAACTCGGCGCGGATGATTATGTCACCAAGCCGTTTGATACTCCTGAGCTGATGGCGCGGGTTGAAGCACTCCTGCGCCGGGTACCGAATCGGCCCGAAGGCGTCCGCACTGATGCCAGCGAGGTGTATCACCTGGGCGAGGTCGTTCTCGATGCCCGAAAGGGTAAAGTCACCCGGAATGGCCGGCCGATCAACCTGACCTCCCGCGAATTCCAGTTGTTCCGTTACCTTGTTGAGCACCGCGGCGTCACTGTATCCCGCGAAGAACTGCTGGAGCAGGTTTGGGGCCACATACCGGGCACATTGACCCGAACCGTCGACATGCACATCGCCAGTCTGCGTCAAAAGCTTGAGACTCTTCCCAAAAAACCGGAAATGATCATCACCGTTCCCTTGATGGGCTACAAATTCCAGATTTAGCGCTCGGCAAGTCCCACTGGCGCCTCCTTGTAACGGGATATTCACGGATCGCTGATAGGGTGATGTCCGGTTCTGCGAACCCTTCCCCGAAAGTTGTGAAAGTCCGGTTTCGCACTCACAGCCCACAAGGAGTCTCGACCATGAATGCTTTCGCACCACTCGTCTGTCTCAGACGCGCCATGTTTGCCGCAGCTCTGGTGGCAGCATTGGCAATAGGATCACCTACCGTCAACGTGGAAGCCCAGGAACTCGGCAGTGACAAAGGTTTCGATAGAGAGCAGTTCCACGGTTTTGTGCCGGGCAGCATCGTTTTGAGCGGCACCGTCTACGTTGGGAATGCCGACACCGTTACCCCCGGCGAAGTCTTGCCGCATGGCTGCCTTAACACAGGCCCGGTCACGACCCCTAACCCCGCCACCGTCAATGTGCCGCTCCTCCCAGCCGACCAGATGCCGACTACGACCACCACGGCCGTGACGGTGTCCTGCGGCTACGCCAGCGACAACGGCCAAGCCCCCAATCTCCATGACAATCACAACGTCTGGAACAACGCCGGCACCGATGGCAGCTTTGGCGTCTCCTCGCCCATCGTTCTTTGGAACCTCAGCACTGACGGCGATTTGCTGGGCGCGCTGCCCGTTCCCAGTACCGAGATCGTGACCAGCTTCAGCTCCAAATCCGAGCTCGCCCTGAATCGCTCTGCGGACGGCAGAAGCCTCACCTTCATGGGTTACCGCGGCGGTCCCGGCTGCCCCGCGCTCACCCTGGATCCAGCCACCAACATCCTCACGCAGGGCACGAACGTGGGTCCCATTTCGCCCACTGCGCCGAACCTGATCGACGTTTCGGCCTCCAGCACGCCGGGCCTGTGTGATCCGACCAATCCCGCGGTCGCCAGCTACGCCGGCGCACCCAATCCGACGGCTTACTATCGCTCCGTCGCGGAAGTCGAGGCGGACGGACGAATCTCCTACACGGATGGCGACGCCTACAGCGGCGACAATTCCCGCGCCGCGATCAAGGCGGACAATTGGCTGTACTACTCGGTGGGAAACGACAACAGCGGCGGGCTGTCGAAGAAGCAGATGTCGGAGACGCAGCTCGGCTTCAATCTGTCCCACTCCACGGGCGCCGAACTGTTCGTTCCTGGCGCGGCACCGCTGGTCCCGCCGAGCAACAACATGATTTCCTATTTCGTGTTCTCGGGAGACAAGCCTGGTAAGGACACGAACTTCCGCGGCATGACGATCTTTAACAATACTCTGTATGTCGCCAAGGGCAGCGGAGGAAACGGCATCAATACCGTGTATCAGCTCGGGACTCCGGGCGTTCTGCCCACCCCCGGCAACGCCCCCGCAGGCGGTACCGTCAACGAACCGTATACGATCCTTCCCGGCTTTCCCAACACCGCCGCCAGCACAAATAGCCCAGGTGGCGATTATCCGTTTGGGATTTGGTTCGCGAATGCTACCACTTTGTACGTTTGTGATGAGGGCGACCTGATCTACACCACGAATCAGGTGATCAATGGACAGATCAACGTTGCCGACGCCGGGACGCTTGCGACCGCCGGCCTTCAAAAATGGGTCGTCACCACGCCCGCGGGCGGTAGCCCAACCTGGGTGCGCGAGTACGTCATTCAGAATGGACTCAACCTGGGCGTGCCCTATAGCGTCCCGAAGTATCCTGCGTCGATCGAGCCGGCAACCGGTGGCTGCCGCAACATCGTCGGCGTCGTCAACCACGACGGCACGGCGACGATTTACGCGATCACATCCACGATCAGCAACAATGGCGACAACGGCGCGGATCCCAACAAGCTGGTCAAAGTCACCGATCGCATCAGCGCCACCCAGCTGGCAACGCACGGCGACCTCGACCGGTTCGTCACCATCCGCTCGGCGCGCGCCGGCGACGCCTTTCGAGGGGTTGCCCTGGCCCCCGAAGGCGACAGATAAAACCCGCAACCAGGTTTAGCAACCAACCAAGGCGCTCCGCGCAAGGCCAATGCGTCTCCTTTACTCCGGCCACGCACGATTAACCGTCCCCACCCTTCCGCCATCGCATCGCGGAAGGGTGGGATTCGGCCGGATCGCGCGCCATTCTGGTGCCCGGGTTGACACAGGGCGGGCGGAATAGGTCATGCTTTGATTCGAAGGAGACCACACCTGCATGTGCGAAGCATCCTCCCCCGCTGTTAAAGCAGTTCTTGCGTCCAGCCGCTGCATCCATGAAACGAATGCCTTCGCCGCTCCATTCGTGGCCATGGCAAAGTCAGCAGACGAGGGATATACACGATGAAGCCTCCGTACGGGCGCAACCGCGTTGTCATTGAGGGAGTCAAACCCCAGATCGATTCTGGCCGGCATCCCGTTTGCCGCATCGTGGGGGACGATGTCGTTGTGACGGCGGCCATCTTTGCCGACGGGCACGATCACCTCGCCGCCCAGCTGCACTATCAGCGCAGTACCGAACGGCGTTGGCGCTCCACCCCGATGACCCCGGTAAACAACGATATCTGGACGGGCTCGTTCAAGGTTGATAAGCTCGGCGGCTGGCGATTCACGATCCTCGGCTGGGTTGATCACTTCATTACCTGGGAAAGTGAACTCCGGAAACGCCTCGCCGCCCAGGATCCGGCGCTCGCCGCGGCTCCTGAGCCGGAACCAGTGCCCGACGACAGTGGCGGATGGACCCTCCCGACCGTAACCGGCGAGCAGAACATTCCCCTCGCGCTTCGCACCGGAGCCATCCTGATCAAACAGGCTGCCTCGCGCGCCCATGGACCCGATGCCAGGCGCCTCCTCGAGGCAGGCCGATCGTTGAACGAGAAAGCGGACCGCAACGATGCATACTATGAATATCCGCTGGATGACGAAATCGTGGAATTAGTCGAGCGTTATCCTGACCAGACCTTTGCCACTCGCTATGAACCCGAGTTGTCGGTCTGGGTCGATCGCGAACGCGCCGGCTTTTCCGCCTGGTACGAATTGTTTCCGCGGTCCGCGTCGCCCGTTCCGGGTAAGCATGGCACCTTTGCCGATGTCGAAAAGCAACTCCCTGAAATTGCCGCAATGGGCTTCGACATCGTCTATATGCCACCTATTCACCCCATAGGCCGTGCCTTTCGCAAAGGCCCGGAAAACTCGACAACCGCGAATCCCGGCGATCCTGGCAGCCCGTGGGCGATCGGGGACAAATCGCCCGATCCGTCTGGCCCCAGCCGGGTTAAGGAAGACGATGGCGGTCACAAGTCGATCCACGCCGAACTTGGAACCTATGCCGACTTCGATCATCTGGTTGCCACCACCCGGGAGCATGGAATGGAGATCGCTCTCGACATCGCCTTCCAGTGCTCGCCGGACCACCCCTGGGTAACCGAGCATCCCACCTGGTTTAACATCCGCCCCGACGGAAGCATCCAGTACGCCGAGAATCCTCCCAAGAAATATCAGGACATTTACCCGCTCAACTTCGAGTCGCCCGATTGGCGCAGCCTCTGGGACGAACTGTACTCAGTCTTCGAGTTCTGGATCAAGCGCGGCGTGTACGTCTTTCGCGTGGATAATCCGCACACCAAGGCGCTGCCATTCTGGGAGTGGTGCCTGGGCACTCTCCACGCCAAGTATCCGGAAACCATCTTTCTCGCTGAAGCGTTTACCCGGCCGCACGTGATGTATTGGCTGGCCAAGGCCGGGTACACCCAGTCCTACACATACTTCACCTGGCGCAACTCCAAAGCGGAATTGCAAAGCTACCTCGAAGAGATCACGCGCCCACCGGTCAGCGAATTCTTCCGTCCCAACTTCTGGCCCAACACTCCCGACATCCTGCACAAGACTCTGCAGGACGGCGGGCGCCCGGCTTTCATGTTTCGCCTGGTTCTGGCCGCGACGCTGACCGCGAATTATGGAATCTATGGTCCGGCCTATGAGCTGTGCGAGAATGCGCCGGCCAAGCCCGCAGCGGGAAAGACCGAATCGGAAGAATACCTGATGAGCGAGAAATATGAGATTTTCCAGCGCGACCGCAATGCGCCCGGGTCGCTCGTACCCCTCATCACGTTGATCAACCAGATTCGCCGCGGCAACCCCGCGCTTCAAAGAAACGAGTCTCTGCTCTTTCACCCTACCGACAACCCCAACCTGCTGGCTTATTCCAAATCGACTCCAGATTTCAGCAACATCATCCTCGTGATCGTCAATCTCGATCCGTACAATCAACAGTCGGGCTGGACCGATCTCGACCTGCTCCGGATGGGGTTGGTTCCGGGAACAGACTTCGATGTGGAAGACTTGTTGAATGGCCCTAGCTATACTTGGCACGGCCGTCGGAACTATGTAGTTCTGCGTCCTGGTATCCAGGCAGCGCACCTCTTCCGCGTGGTGCGGATGCCGTAAAACGAGTGAATCCTTGCGTGCTATCCGGGTTCGCGCAATAACTAAAGACGAGCCCGACCTGGTGGCATAAACGTCACTTAGACCGCAGCCGGAAAGCCGACCGTCGGGCTGGCCTCCCGAAACCATTCGAATCCAATGATCTCGGAGAAGTGGAATTGAAGAAGCTCGCCAGCGCAACCGACCCGTTCTGGTACAAAGACGCACTTATCTATGAGCTGCACGTGCGTGCGTTTGCCGACTCGAACAATGATGGCATCGGTGATTTCCCGGGTCTCATGTCGCGCCTCGATTATCTTCAGGACCTGGGCGTCACCTGCCTCTGGGTCCTGCCCTTCTTTCCTTCGCCGCTGCGCGACGACGGGTACGACATTGCCAACTACACCGACGTCAATCCGTCGTACGGCACGCTGAACGACTTCAAAGCGTTCCTCGACGCCGCCCATCTGCGCGGTATGCAGGTGATGATCGAACTGGTCATCAATCACACCAGCGACCAGCATCCCTGGTTCAAGGCCGCGCGCCTGGCCCCTCCCGGGTCGCCGCAGCGCAACATGTATGTGTGGTCTGATACCGACCAAAAATACAAGGACGCCCGCATCATCTTTACCGATACCGAGAAATCCAACTGGACCTGGGATGAAACCGCCCGCGCTTACTACTGGCATCGGTTCTTCTCTCATCAACCGGATCTCAATTTCGACAACCCGATGGTGATCGAGGAAGTCCTCAAGGCCATGCGCTTCTGGCTCGACATGGGGGTAGATGCGCTGCGGATGGACGCGATTCCTTATCTTTGCGAACGCGACGGCACCAGTTGCGAGAACCTGCCCGAGACCCACGTAGTCATCAAGAAAATCCGCGCGGCCATCGATGCCGACTATGCGAATCGTCTCGTCCTGGCCGAGGCCAATCAATGGCCGGCGGATGTGCGACCCTATTTCGGCGACGGCGACGAGTGCCACATGGCCTTTCACTTCCCGCTCATGCCGCGCATCTACATGGCGCTCCGGCAGGAGGACCGTCTGCCCATCACCGATATCATGGCGCAGACGCCGCCGATTCCAGATAACTGCCAGTGGGGCCTGTTCCTGCGCAACCACGATGAACTTACCCTGGAGATGGTCACCGACGATGAGCGCGACTACATGTACTTCGCTTATTCGGCCGACCCGCGCATGCGCATCAACGTTGGCATCCGCCGCAGGCTTGCGCCCCTGGTGGACAACAACCGCCGCCGCATCGAGTTGCTGAACTCGCTGCTGCTCAGCTTTCCCGGCACACCCATTCTTTATTACGGCGACGAAATCGGCATGGGCGACAACATCTACCTCGGCGACCGTAACGGCGTGCGCACGCCCATGCAATGGACCTCGGATCGCAATGCCGGCTTCTCCAAGTGCGACCCCGCACGGCTCTACTTCCCGGTGATCATGGATCCCATCTATGGCTACCAGGTGGTCAACGTCGAAGCCCAACTCAGCGATCAGTCGAGCTTGCTGCATTGGACGCGTAACATGATCGCCCTGCGCAAGCTATTCCAGGTGTTCGGACGCGGAACGCTTACCTTCCTCAATCCTGCCAACCGCAAGATCCTTGCCTACCTGCGTGACCTCGACCGTGGGGACGGAACTCACGAGACTATTCTGTGCGTGGCCAACCTGAGCCGATTTGCCCAGCCGGTCGCACTTGACCTGACGCCGTTCGCTGGCATGGAGCCAGTGGAGATGCTGGGGTATGTATCGTTTCCCACCATCACCGAAGCACCCTACTCCCTCAGCATTGCGCCCTACTCGTTCATCTGGCTCGAACTTCAGCCGGCCGCGGCAAAGCCGGATCAATTCCGCGAACAGGTCCTCGAGGTGCCGGGCGAGAATTCCGTAGAAGAGTTCGCGACACTCGACCTTATGACCAAGGGCTGGGCTGGCTTCGTGACTGGCCACGGCTTGGCGATCCTGGAAACGGCTCTGCCGACATGGCTTCCCCGGCAACGTTGGTTTGGCGCCAAGACCAAAAAGATTCAATCTGTCAAGGTGCTCGATTGGGCTGAACTGCCTGCTCCTGTAGCGGCCAATACCACCATCCTGCCCAGTGCGGATTTGCCCTCGGCAAGCTCCATTCCGCCGGCGCTCTTCTATTTCGAAATCGGTTACGGCGATAACCTTTCCGATACCTATCAAGTGCCGCTTGCGTTCAGTGCGGGTGCCGACGCCGAGTCGTTGTCGGCCCAACACCCCGAGAGCGTCCTCGCAATGATGCCGTCCCCTGCGGGATCGGGAGTTCTCCACGATGCGACCGTTCGCGAAGACTTACGCCAGGGGTTACTCACGCTGATCGAGCGCAATGCTACCGTTGCGCTTACTACAACCCGGGTCGCAGCCCTCGAAATCGCGGCCTCCCTAGCAGCCTCCGCCAACGGAAACACCGCCAGCGAGGCAATCACCAATGGTGAAGCTGTCGAAGTACTGCATCACCCTGAATGGGCAACCACAAATGCAGCCTCGGCCGGCGAAGTGCACTTGCGACCGCACGAAGCCTTCCCCCGCCTCGAAAACGACCCGCATGCAAGCGAGGTCCCCCCGGACGCCGTTGTAAACGAATCTGCTCCGGCCGCGCCTCATTCGCTTGCCGGGCTCCCAGTTGCGCCGGCTCCGATCAGCGCTCAACCAGGTGAAGCGGCAACCCCGCCCCGGACCAGCGCCACGGCCTCATTCGCGCAGCGCAGGCAGCCCCGCGAGTCGCCTTCGGCTGGCGATCCTGTTCCCGCGTCCGGACGGCTCGACGCCCGGTCTTCCTCAGCATTTGCCCGGTCGCGCGATGCCCATCGCCTGCCGGCTTCGATCGGCTCAGCCGAGCAGTCCAACACCTCGGTCATCTATGGTAAAGAGCTCATCCTGAAGTTATTCCGCCGGCTGCAGCCGGGTGAAAATCCGGACGTGGAGATCGGCCGCTTCCTGACCGAGGTCGCTCATTTTCGCCGTATTGCTCCGTTTCTCGGCGAGATCACGATTACTCCCGCACGGGGAGATAAGACCACCGTCGCCATGCTGCAAGGGCTGGTAGCGAACCACGGAGATGGCTGGCAGTGGTTTCTCAATCAGCTTTCCGGCTTTTTCGAGTCCGTCGCGTCGTTGCCGCCACCGATGGAATTGCCTGCAACGGGCTTCATAGACCAGCGGGAGTCCCCCCCGGAGGCGCTGAAATATGCGGGGACCGCGCTCGAGGCGGCGGCACTCCTGGGGCGGCGCACCGCGGAAATGCACCTCGCTTTGGCCACTCATACCGATGATCCAGCTTTCGCCGCAGAGCCGTTCACCGCGGTTGACCAAAGCCGGGATGCGCGCCGGATCGAAGACCAGATCACCTCCACGCTTGACGCTCTGAAAGGGAAGCTTCCGGCGCTCGTGGACATGGTCGCAGACGATGCCGCACTGCTGCTTTCACGGCGGCGCGAACTGATCGCCCGGGCCCACGCCATCGAGTCAGGCCCGGCGGCGGGGAAGCGCATTCGCATTCACGGGGATTATCATCTCGGGCAGACCCTCAGGACGGGAACAGATCCCGAATCCGGAGACTTCGTTTTGCTGGACTTCGAGGGCGAACCCGCGCGTCCGCTGATCGAGCGCCGCCAAAAGCAGTCGCCCCTGAAAGACGTGGCAGGGATGGTGCGGTCGTTTTCTTACGCAGCGCATTCGGGCATCAATCATTTCCTCCCCGAGGGCAGCAGCGAAACCGCCCGCGAGCCGCTGGGAGCCTGGGCGATGTTGTGGCAAAACTCGGTTTCTTCCGAGTTTCTGAGGGCTTACCGTGCCACGATTGCCGGGAATTTCGACCTCCTTCCGCCGCCCGAACAGGCGCAAACCCTCTACACTGCCTACCTGCTCGAAAAGGCGCTGTATGAATTGCTGTACGAACTCAATAACCGTCCCACGTGGCTTCGCATTCCCATCAGTGGCATCCTATCGATGTAGGGTATTTGCCAGTAAATCTGCTGATACTGATTCGGCCGGCCCCGCGCCCTTCACATAGAATCGTTCTAACTCTATGGCGATCGCAGACCCCATCCCCGAGTTCTCGCGTCCTCCCACCCGGACCGGTTTCGCTCTGCTTGTAGTGGTGGATCCTTTGCCAGCCTCGCAACTGGAAGGCCTTCTGGCCAAACTGGCCACATCGTTTCCGCCCGACGATTTGCTCATCGCGATCCAAAACGAGATAGCCGCAGACGTTTACCTGCCCCTGCACATTATCAACGCCCCCCCGACTGCGTCGACCTGGGCGCTGACCGCGGCCGATTTTGTCAACGCCTTTCAACTGGCACAAAAACACGAAGCGCGCGCCATCCTGATGCTCGGACCGGACGCCGGGTCCCTCAGTGGCGCCGCCCTGCATGATCTCGCCAGCGCTGTCCTGTCGGCATCGATCGATCTCTCCGTGCCGTACTATGACCTGCCGCCCCATGCCGGGCTTGTGAATTCGGCGATTCTTTATCCGCTCACGCGGGCTTTATTTGCCACCCGCGCCCGCTTTCCGCTGGCCATCGATCTCGGCTTGTCGTTCCGCATGGCAGAGAAACTCGCTGCCGCCGGTCAGCGATTTATGTCGCTTAACCAGAATGAAGCTCTGCTCTGGCCCGTTTCCGAGGCCATCGCCGCCGGCTTCTCCATTGAACAATGCGATGTCGGAACTCGGGCCCTTCCGCAACCCTCAGATCCGGATATCCGCGCGATCCTGGCCCACGTCACCGGCTCGCTCTTCTCCGACATCGAGGCCAAAGCCGCATTCTGGCAACGGGCGCGCCGCCTGCCACCCCCCAGGCCTTCGGTTCCGCAGCGGCACACAGTCGAAGGCCATCCCGACATTATGCCCATGATCGAGGGCTTTCGCCTCGCCTACAGCAACCTGCAGGAAATCTGGGGGCTGGTGCTACCGCCCAATACGCTCCTGGGGCTCAAGCGTTTATCGATCGTCGACGCCGCTTCGTTCCGCATGCCCGAAAACTTGTGGGCACGCATCGTGTACGACTTTCTCATCGCATACCGCTTGCGGACCATTAATCGCGGGCACCTCCTGGGCGCGCTGATTCCGCTCTACCTCGCTTGGGTGGCGGGCCACGTCAACATCACTGCCTCGGGCGCAGACTCAGAACGGCACATCGAAGCAGTGGCCGCGGCTTTCGATGCCGACAAACCTTACCTGGTTTCGCGCTGGCGCTGGCCTGACCGGTTTAACCCATGACTGCCTTGGACGCTTCGCCGGTTTCGCTCATGTATGAAGTCATCCAATTCCGGATTCCATCAACAGAAGAGTCGATCCAGGAGTGAGTCCGATGCATACCATCCTTGCCATGATGCTCCAGTCGAAGTCCTCCCTCATTACGCAGCCGATCTATTCCGATAACAGCTCTATCCTCGGCCACATGTCGGACGCTTTGCATCAGTCCATTTACCGCGTCCTTTCGCTCCTCATCGCTATACTCCCTGGAATTCTGGCGTTCTTTGTCGCGCTCGCGATCTTCACATTGATCGGGATGGCCATTTCCGGAGTGCTGCGACGCGGTCTGACGTGGTTTAAATTCGACGATCGCCTGGCCCGGACCCGATTGGCCGCCGATTGGACTCCGTCAAGTTCCCCCACCGAGATCGTCGCCCGCGGTTCCTTCTGGGCATGCGTTCTTCTCGGTCTGATCGTCGGCGTCTCGGCCTTTGACGCGTCTTATGCGACCAGCACTCCGCTACCCGTTTCATTGCTGCCCTATCTCACCCACGCCGTCGGAGCCATCCTGCTGCTCATTGCCGGCACCCTGATCGCGCGCTTCCTGGCTCGATCGGTGCTGATCAGCGCCGTCAATGCGCAACTGCAATATGCTCGCTTTCTCTCCCTCGGCGTGAAGTGGCTCGTTCTGGTGCTCACCGCGGCTATGGTGCTCGATCACCTGGAGATCGGAAGAGAGATCGTGGGATTGGCCTTCGGCATCCTGTTCGGGGGAATCGTCCTTACCCTGTCGCTGGCGGTGGGTCTCGGCTCACGCGATATCGTCAGCCGCTCGCTCGAGAGCCACGTGGAGCGGGAACGCGGCGTAACAACTCCGCTTCCACCCACCAATGGACCGGGCGAGTCGTTCCGCCACTTCTGATTGGGCTCCTGGGTAACTGGCTGCACCAGTTCGCGGTTCTGCGAGGGTTCGTGAGTATGCGAAAAACAACTCCGCCACTTCGCTTTGCCGCGGTCAGGAGGACAGATCAAAGAACCGTACTCGTAGATAGAAACAAAAGGATTGCGAATTCTCACGACGGTTGTCTTTCTTCGCGGCGCTGACCTGTTTGGGTCACGTTCCTACTACCTTAGTAGGATGACCAATAGTTAGATCACTTAGGTTTGTGACCTTGGTCACACATGAAGCATTAGTAACAGATAAATTCATTACTTCAGGTCTTAATTCGGGGTATACTCCAGCCAATTAGCACCCTTATTCACCTGCCACAGAACCTACGGGAATGTGCGCCTGCTTCGTAGATGGCCAACGGCCGTATAGCCCCAACTGTGTGAATTTAGATCGATTTTTGATGGAGTTCCTGATGAGTTGCCTTCCCTCTGATACACCTATCTTCCATTCGTCGTGTGTCCAGGATCAAAAACCCAGCCACTTGACAACCTGCGGTTCGCAACCGACACGAAGGCAGTTAACCCCCGCGAACCCATGCCGAAATCTTGGGTCGGCGTTGAAAAAGCTTACGAGGCAAAGGCGGCAATGGGCATTTGCCTGGGCGGCTCTTGTCCTGCCGACCGTGGGAGTCTTCGCGCAGTCGCCCACGTTTCCTGCCACAGCCGTCGGCACTGCTTCTGCGCAGGTCACGGTGACAGTCACGGCACCATTTGGGGGCGAGGTATCCAACGTCGAGGTCCTGACGATGGGCGCGGAAGGATTGGACTTCGCTGCCGGTAGCGGAGCATCGTGCCTGTCGAGAGAACTTAACCCAAATCAGACATGTCAGCAGTCGGTCGTCTTTACCCCCTCCTATCCTGGCATGCGCGTGGGCGCTGTCGTGCTGGTGGGAGACGACAGGAAGATCATGGGCACGGCATTCCTGTCGGGTATAGGCTCGGCAGGCCTTGGCGTCATGGTTCCCGGCAATGTGACCGCTGTTGCGGGCGTCTATCGTCAATGGACATCGACACGAGACAACGTACTGGCTACTTCCGCGGACCTGGAAACACCTTCGGGCGTTGTGTTGGATGGCGCGGGCAACATGTACATTGCGGACGGGGGCCACAACAAGATCCGCGTCGTTGCTCCTGCGGTCAGCCCCGCGACAGCGGGCATCATTCATACGTTTGCCGGAAGCGGCGATGCGGGTTTCTCCGGCGACGGTGGTCCGGCGACATATGCGAATTTGAATAGCCCCACAGGTGTAGCGCTGGATGGCGCGGGGAACCTGTACATTGCGGACACCGGCAACAACCGCATACGGAAAGTGACTCCCGCCGGCATGATCACCACGGTTGTCGGCAATGGCGTGGCTGGATACGCGGGGGATAACCAGGTTGCCGATACCGTGAACACGGAGTTGAACCAGCCCCTGGGCGTGACCGTCGACTACGCGGGAAATCTCTACATCGCCGACACCAGCAACCAGAGTATCCGCAGGGTAGATGCGAGCACGGGCGTGATTACTACGGTAGCCGGGAACGGAGTTGCAAGCGGACTCGGTGACGGCAAGGGGACCTACTCGGGAGACAACGGGGCAGCAACCTCGGCCGGGCTTAGCCTTCCTTATGCCGTGGCGTTCGATGCGTCGGGCAACATGTTCATTCCCGACTCCGCGAACGATTGCGTGCGCCGTGTCGACGCCGTCAGTCAGGTCATCACAACAGTGGCCGGAATCGGCGGTCAGCCTGGATCTCCAGTCAATGGAACTTCGGCCACATCCGCCAAGTTGAACCAGCCGTCCGGCGTGGCTGTCGATGGGTCCGGCAACCTATATATCGCGGACACCCAGAATGCCGCGATCCGAAAGGTGAATTTCGCGACCGGCCAGATTGCGACACTGATCGCCAATGGCGCGGGAAATGCGCTCAGCACCAGCAACGCTCTCGCGGCGGTGCAGATTTACGCGCCTGTCGGAGTCTACCTGGATGGCGCCGGTAATCTCTTTTTCGCGGACCTCTATTACATGTTGGTGTCAAAGATCGACAGCAGCCGAGGGGTATTGAATTTCACAGCCGACCAAGGTTCAACTGGGGTCCCAATCGTCCAGTCCGCTTGTTCAGACCGTGGAGAACGACGGGAACGCCCCGCTGAATCTTAGCTCGTTGACAAACGACGCGAACGCAGTCATTGACTCTGTAACCACAACCTGCAGCTTGACGTCTCCGCTGGCGCAGGATACCGATTGCGCCATTGGCGCCTACTTTGCACCCTCACTTGCAATCACCATTCCGACTGGCGCGAGCCAGCTTCAGGTCGAAGCTAATGTGGATGTCGCCGGTACCATGCCGGTTTCGCCCCTCGATGTGATCGTGGTCGGGGATGCCGTGCCGGTGAACGCAACGACACTCACCTTGGTCTCAAGCCCCGTCAGCCCTTCCATCTACGGACAGAATGTTACATTTACGGCGACGGTTTCGTCGGGAGCGATACCCACCGGCAGCGTGGCCTTCACCATTGATGGAGTCGCCACAGTTCCGGCGTCAGTCAATGTGAGTTCTGCGGGCAATAACTCGGCGGTGGCGAGTTATACGACCACGACGCCGCTGGCAGTCGGCGCGCACACGGTTGTGGCTACGTTCACGAGTGCGAAGTCAGCCAACTTCCTTTCCAGCAACAGCACGCTGACCCAGGGAGTCAATGAAGCGACCGCTGTCGCGGTTACGTCGAGCGCGGGTAGCACGGCCGTGCTTGGGAGTAGTGTGACGTTTACCGCCAAAGTGGTCATCTCCGGTGGCGGATGAGTGACTCCGGATGGCACTGTCACCTTCCTCGACGGTGCTGCCCCCATCGGCAGTCCTGTAGCCATCGATGGTACGGGCGCAGCGTCCGTTTCGACTGCATCGCTCAGCAGCGGAACGCATCAGATTGTCGCTGTTTTCGGCGGCGATCCCAACACGTTCATTCTTGGCAGCAGATCGGCGACATTGAACCTGGATGTGCAGGGGACGTCGGTGGTCCAGCTCAATTCGACGCCGAACCCATCCATCTATGACAACTCCGTTACTTTCGTTGCGACCGTCACTTCTAACAGCGGAGTAGCCGCCACCGGCACAGTGAAATTTCTGGATGGAACAACGCAAATCGGAACCGCGGCTCTCGCAGGCAATCCGGGTGCGGCTTCGTTCGCGATCTCAACGCTCACCGCTGGTTCTCATTCCATCAGCGCCTCCTATCAGGGGGATCAAAACAATGGCCAGTCGTCTGCATCGATAGCCCAGACAGTGAACCTGACCCCGACCGTCACCGCTGTGAGCGCAACACCCGATCCGGGCATCGCCGGGAAGCCGATAACCTTGACCGCGACCGTAACCGTGGCATCGGGTACGGGAAAGACCACGGGGACCGTAACATTCACCGATGGCGCTGCGACCCTTGGAACCGCGAACGTCGGCACTGGCGGCACGGCAAGCCTGAACAAAATCCTCGCCCCCGGCCCGCATGCCATTGTGGCCACCTACGGCGGTGATGGCAACAATAACGGGAGCGCCTCTGCGCCCCTGGCTGTGCCCATCAACCTCGCCGTCACATCGGTGGCCCTCACAACAAGTGCCTCTCCGGCCACGGTTTTGTCGGCTGTCACCTTTACGGCCACGGTCACCGGCAACGGTGGAGTTCCAACCGGGACGATCACCTATGCGGTCGACGGAGCTGCGCTGAATACGGCAACCCTGGATGCGACTGGCAAAGCCTCCTTCAGCGACTCGACCATGACCGTCGGCAGTCATGCGGTGACCGCCAGTTACAGCGGCGATACCGATGACAACGGCAGCGTGTCGAGTCCCCTTACGCAGGCAATGCACGCTATCGCCACGACCACCAGCCTGGGAACGGGTGCGACAGCCGGTCCGGCGCCGCAGACCGTTCTCATTGCGACGGTCGTAGGCACTTCTGGCCCACTCCCACGGGCACGGTTACGTTCACGAATGGTACGACCGTGATCGGGACCGCGACCCTGGATTCAACCGGGGTGGGAACGCTGCTTCCTGACCTCGCCCCGTCGTCCTATAACCTGACCGCAAACTACAGCGGCGATTCCCTCCACAGTTCCTCGTCGTCTTCCGCGGTGAAGGTCTCCGGCATACCGACCGGCTTTGGCATTACTGTGAACCCGGCAACGATCACCATGGCCTCGTCGCAGAATTCCACGGTCACAGTCAACGTCCAATCGAATAACGGGTTCGCCGACACGATCGGATTCGGCTGCGGAACTCTGCCCGCCGGCATCACCTGCCACTTCGCCAATGAGAGCCTGTCCCTGAAAGCCGGCGCGAGCCAGGCCGTTCAACTCACAATCGATACGAATTCGCCGCTGGGCGGCGGGTCCACGGCCATGAACTCCGGGTCGGCAGGGGGTCGATTCTCGCTGGCTGGTCTGTTCCTTCCCGCCGGATTGTTGTTCGGCTGGGTGGGGTGGCGATTCCGGAAGCGAAACGGTATCCTCTTCGCCGCCATCCTGGCCCTGTTTCTGTCCGGCACGCTGATGGTGACGGGATGCGGAGCGTCCTTCTCGCAGATGAGTGTTGCCCCAGGCACTTACACGATTCAGATTACGGGGGTAGGCTCGAACAGCAATATCACGCATTATCAGAACATCACCCTGACCATCACAAAGTGAGCGTGCCCGACCTTGAGCGGAACCAGCAGCTGTCCGGGCTGCTGATTCCGCTCAAGAACTGAGAGCCTAAGCGAATCACGCTGCAGGAGATATATGAATTACTTCGATGGTCTGAATCAAACGCGGAGCAGCCTGGGCAGAACTCGCGCGATATTTTCGATGTGCCTTATCGTTGTTGCGCTCCTGGCGGGCCGCTGTGCATTTGGCCAGGTAGCGGAATCGGCCAATATCGGTGGCCATTCCGTTTGGGTCGGTACTGGCGTATCCGATTACTACCTGGGGTACGGGAGCGTCAAGAATCTCGGAGTAACCGGCTATGTCGATGCGGATTCGATCCGGCGGATTGGTTTCGAGGGCGAAGGGCGATGGCTCCAGCTTCATCAAACCAATGACATCCATGCCGATACGTATCTTGGCGGTCCGCGATACCATTTCAACTTCGGTAGATATCAACCTTATGTAAAGGGCCTGGCTGGATTAGGATTATTTAACTTCACTTATATCTATGCGCACGGGAGTTACTTTGTTGTGGCTCCGGGAGGAGGCATCGATTACTGTCTCGGCCCTCGATGGAGCGTGCGGGTTGACGGTGAATATCAATATTGGCCCCAGTTTACCTTCGGGGCCATGTCATCTGCGGGAGTAACTGTGGGATTTAGATATCTCATTCTTAG
>Ga0207098_10113_pt1 | contig 26427 bp, 27 predicted proteins | sample Alteio_BWMinHeat_84_FD_153548 | JGI IMG/M metagenome (GOLD analysis project Ga0207098, IMG submission 153548) | Enriched cells from forest soil in Barre Woods Harvard Forest LTER site, Petersham, Massachusetts, United States -... | ecosystem: Environmental > Terrestrial > Soil > Temperate forest >...
TGCAAACCGGCGGAATTTTAGTATTGAACACCGTGCCTGATCCGGAAAATTATTTAACGTTGTTTTTGAAAATTGAGAACGCACGTTTTAAGAGTAAAGTAGTACCCGGCGATACACTGATATTTTATTGTAACTTGTTGCAGCCAATTCGTCGTGGTATTGCGCAGATGCGTGGTGTAGGCATGGTAGGCGAACGTATTGTTGTTGAAGCCGAATTAATGGCGCAAATTGTAAAAGTAAAAGGTTTAGAAACAGAAGCATGATCCAACCATTAGCATACATACATCCACAAGCTAAGATAGCCGATAACGTGGTGATAGAACCATTTGTAACCATTGACAAGGATGTTGTTATTGGCCAGGGAACATGGATAGGCCCCAACGTGTGCATTATGAACGGTGCGCGAATCGGTAAAAACTGCCGGATATTTCCGGGAGCGGTAATTTCGGGTATACCACAGGACCTGAAATTTGCAGGAGAAGAAACTACGGTTGAGATTGGCGACAATACCACCATCCGCGAATGCGTAACCATTAACCGCGGCACCAAAGACCGCTGGAAAACCGTTATAGGCAACAATTGCTTAATTATGGCTTATTGCCATGTAGCGCACGATTGCATAGTAGGGAATAACTGTATTTTCTCGAACAATACCACTTTAGCGGGCCACGTTACCATCGGCGATTATGTAGTGCTTGCAGGTATGGTTGCCATACACCAGTTTGTACAGGTAGGTTCGCATGCGTTTGTAACAGGAGGTTCGCTGGTACGTAAAGATGTGCCACCGTATGTTAAGGCTGCACGTGAACCGCTATCGTACGTAGGCATCAACTCGGTTGGTTTACGCCGCCGCGGATATTCGTCGGATCAGATAAACGAGATACAGGATATTTACCGCACCATTTTTGTTAAAAAACACAACTTTAGCAACGCGCTTGATATTATTGAAGCCGAGCGCCAGCCTACCGAGATACGCGATGAGATACTGGACTTTATCCGTAACTCAAACCGGGGTATTATGAAGGGCTTCGGGAATCCGTAAGCAACCAGTGTCATCCTGAACTTGTTTCAGGATCTCTCGGGACAAGCATTTTGATACATATTTTATATCTTGCAAGTGAGATGCCGAAACAAGTTCGGCATGACCTATCATAATCATCACATGAAAATCTCCCTCGAAAACATCGGCCGCCGCTTTAACCGCGAATGGATATTTAGGGATGTTAACTACACTTTTCACAGCAGTAAATCGTACGCTATACTTGGGCCGAATGGCTCGGGGAAATCAACTTTGTTACAGGTATTGTCCGGCAGCCTTGCACCGTCGACAGGGAAACTTAGTTACACTTTAAACGGCAAAGGTGTAGATGTTGAATCAGCTTACCAGTATTTAAGCCTGGCAGCTCCATATATGGAATTAATTGAAGATTTTACGCTGAGCGAGATGATCGACTTCCATTTTAAATTTAAGAGCTACCGCGATGGGTTGGATAAAAATGCGGTGATCGACCTGCTGGGGATGGAGACGAACAAAAATAAGCTGATCAAATATTTTTCGTCGGGGATGAAACAGCGGGCTAAACTGGCGCTTGCTTTTTGCGCGGATACGCCGATGTTGCTACTTGACGAACCCAGCTCAAACCTTGATGCACAGGGTTTGGAGTGGTATTTGAGTTTGGCGCAGCGCTTTACTGATAATCGCCTAACCGTTATCTGTTCCAACCAGCCCAATGAATATGCTTTTTGCGATGAGACCATCCGAATAGCGGATTACAAGAAATGAATTATAGCCTCTGCGTTAGCGATAGCAGCGGATACCGGCCTGTGATTAATGCCTGCGACGTATGAGCGGATAGCACGACCCGCAGGGAAACGCCCATAATGTTACCATCAAATATCGTTGTCGCAACAGCTTGTAACTTTCGCTGCAAGTGGCTAAGTTTGCGGTTCGAAAAAAAGTATTTAAAACGATTATGGCTAAAGCTTCCGACATTAAAAATGGCAGTATACTTCGCTTTAACGGCGAGCTGATACAAGTAGAAGAAATTATTCACCGTACACCCGGCAACCTGCGTGCCTTTTACCAGGCCCGGATGCGTAATATCAGGACCGGAAAACTGGTTGAATACCGTTTCCGTACCGATGAGGAAGTTGAGATTGCCCGTGTTGAAACGAATGATTACCAATACCTGTATGATGAGGGTGATAACCTTGTTGTAATGGATAATAATACATACGACCAGTTTAACGTACCTAAAGCGTTATTTGGCGCCGCAGTGAAATTTTTAAAAGAAGGCACCAATGTAATTGTTGCTTTTGAAAGCGAAGAACCTATTATGGGCCAGATGCCAAACTCTGCTGAGCTGGAGATTACTTATACCGAACCTGCGGTTAAAGGCGATACATCGAGCGGCGCGATGAAAAAGGCTACTGTTGAAACAGGCGCCGAGATTAATGTGCCTTTGTTTATCAATTTAGGCGATGTGGTAAAGGTTGATACCGCTACCGGCAGTTATGTTGAGCGTGTGAAAAAATAAGGATATTGAAATGTGATATAGAAAGCTCTCCGGTTTGGAGGGCTTTTTTTGTTTGCAAGCAAAGCGTATATTTGGATATGCAAGAGTTTGAACAATATCTGGAGCAAATAGCTATTATCCTGAAAAGATATCAAATTAAGCATGCTTCTTTATTTGGGTCTTTTTCTAAAAATAAGCAATCGGCAGATATCGATATGCTTATTGAACCGGGTAATAAATTCACTTTGTTTGATATGATGAATTTGGAGGAAGAATTAACTCAGCTTACCAAAAGAAAAATAGACCTGGTTGAATTTAGCGCTATTAAGCCATCCATAAAAAGAGAAGTATTGGCAACCGCCGTATCTATATTGTAGAATAAAAACTTTATCATTAAGAACGCTATAATACGGAGAGAGCTTACACTACAGACTTATATGAAGCAGAAGATTTCTCCTCGCTATCGCTCGTTCGAAATGACAATGGTTTAATTGATCAAAATAACTTTGTCAACCAAACAACAACTCCGTAAAATTTATCTTGCGAAACGCATGGATCTGTCGCCGGAAGCTTATGCTTTGTGGAACGGCGAACTGTTGGCGGGATTTCAGCAAATCGATTTTGATCATGTTAAATGTATCAGCCTGTTTTTGCCTATGCCTGAGAGGCGTGAGCCAGATACTTTTTTGATGATCGACTGGTTAAAGCAAAAGCACCCGGCTATCAAACTGGCTTTCCCTAAAACTAATTTCGGGGCAAGCAGCATGGAGCATTTTCTGGATGATGCCGAACTTGAAATAGATACCAATGATTATGGTATACCGGAACCCATTGCGGGGAATAAGGTTGCTATTGCAGAAATAGATATGGTGATTGTTCCGTTATTGGCGTTTGACAGGCGGGGTTACCGCGTGGGTTACGGCAAGGGTTTTTACGACAGGTTTATGGCACAATGCAAGCCGGGAACGAGGTTTATAGGCTTATCGTTTTTTGAGCCGGTTGATGTGATTGATGATATTGATGGGTATGACATTGCGCTGCACGAGTGTATTACTCCAGCGGAGATGTTTAAGTTTTAAATGTGCTCACGTGGAGGCTTATACTGCTACTGCCTCCCGGTAAGATACCTTTTTATACCCCAACCGGAACGCTATCCAGCGCTCTTGAGAACCAGGCGTTCCATTTTTCCTGGCTGGCATCGTTCTGCATGTGCTGGGTCTGGTTTTCGTAGTCCTCGTTTATTTTGTGGTACTTGGTCTCCACCTGCTTAAACAGGGAAACTATTTCCTGCTCGTAATTGGCACTGTAATGGTGGTGCTTGAACACGCTCGAAAGTTCGCACTTCATAAGGTAGGCAATATTGTAATGCCCCTGCTCGTGCCTTAAAACATGCAGCATCATATCGTTACCGCTAACATTATTGAACCTGATGTATGATTTATCTTTATTGAAGACCACCTCTACATCAAAATCAAGACTGTACTGGCCATTATGGCGCGTAACCTGGTAGGTATACTGCACATTACAATTGGTATAAGCCAAGAAATTTTCGCCGGCGGGCGGAGTGCCTGTAAAATCGCGGGCTGCAAGCCGCTGATAATATTGCGCTTTTAGTGAATAGGGTAAAATAAACAGTAACCCAACAATCAATAGTCTCATTCTTAATTCTACGTTCATTTTATTAATTATAATGAACAATAGACTAACGAACTACTCTTTAGTTTTATTCTGTGACAACATATTTAAACTCATCATTTCTTTCATGGTGTGCTGCATCGAGTCGGCAGAGCCATCGAGGAAGATGACATTGCCTTTTGAGTTCTCGGAGAAGTGTTTTATGGCCTCTGTCCACATAGTAAATAGTATCACCGAAGTGTCCATATCGGCTTCCTGCATTTCCTTCGCGGCAACGCTCATACCCTTGGCTACTTCCTCGCGGAACAGCGCTATACCCTGGCCGCGCAACTGTGCTGCCTGGCGCTCGGCTTCGGCGGCAATTTTAATGGCGTTACCTTCGGCCTCGGCGGCTTTGGTTTTGGTGATCAGTAAAGCCTGGCCCTCGTTTTCGGCGGCTGCTTTGAGATTGTTTGAGGCAACCACCTGGCTCATCGATTTCATGATCACATCATCAAAAGTAATATCGTTGAGTTGCAGATCCTGCAAATGGTAACCCCAGCTTTCTAAAATCTGGTCGATCTGACCTTTAACATGCTCCACGATATCGCGGCGCAAAATCAGTACATCGGCCTGGCGCTTGGTTGCTACAAAGGCACGGATAGAACCTTCGACGGTGCGCACCAGCGCCTGCATCAAATTACGTTCATCAATAAATTTAAATGCTACATTTTTTATGCTTTCTTCATCCTGGTTCAATACCGAGTAAAGCAGCATGGCCTTAAAATATACATTGGCCTGATCGACCGTTACGGCCTGAAATTCCAGCTCGACAGAGCGGTTCTGGATGGAGATACGCGCGTAAATCTGCTCGATGAACGGAATTTTAAAGTTTAGGCCGGGAGACATTATACGGCTGTATTTGCCAAAAACCGTTACAACGGCGATAGTGCCCTGTTTAACGCTCACAAACGCTGTGGAAATGAGTATGATGACAATAAACGCGACTACAAGTAAGGTGATTTGCATGGTGGTTTAGATTTATTATACGAATGTATAAAATGATTATGATAAGTTGGTGCGTTTTTTGTTTGTAATAAACGCTTGCCGGTTGGTAATCAATAAATAATCAAAAAAATGAACTTGAAACGTATTTTTGGAGCTATACTTACGGTGTTGGGTATTGCAGGCTTAATTTATGCCGGGGTAAGTATTATACAACATAACTCGCAGTTTACCAGTATTACCGTGTTTGGTATTATCGGCCTGCTTTTCTTTTTCTCGGGTATCAGTCTGGTACGGACTACAAGGGACGAAGCGGAGTAGCCTGTGGAGAACTATACATTGTTGCAGTTTTTCGAATGGTACTACCCTGCTGACGGCAGTTTATGGAATCATTTAAAAAATGAGTCGGAAAGATTAAAAAATATAGGCATTGACGCCGTATGGCTGCCGCCTGCACATAAAGGAACAAAAGGAAGCAAATCGGAAGGTTATGATTCCTATGATTTGTATGATCTTGGCGAATTTGACCAGAAAGGATCGGTAGCTACTAAATACGGTACGCGGCAACAATTAATTGATGCGGTACAAATTGCTAAAAATGCCGGGTTAAAAGTATATGCAGACATAGTACTTAACCACATGGGCGGCGCCGATGAGACGGAGATAGTTACCGTGAGAACGGTTAATCCGGATAACCGGAATGAGTTTACCAGTGAGCCGTTTGAAATTGAAGCCTTTACCCGGTTTACCTTCCCCGGAAGGGCAGGCAAATATTCCGGATTTGTGTGGGACCATGAATGTTTTTCGGGGGTTGATTTTGATAACCGCACCCAAACCACCGCTATTTATTGTATTGAAAATAAGTGCCAGGGCTGGGAAGAAGGTGTCGACGGCGAAAACGGCAATTACGATTTTTTGATGCTGGCGGATATAGAATCGCGCAACCAAAAGGTACGCGAGGAATTAAAGCGCTGGGGGAAATGGTATTACGAAACCTTGCAATTTGATGGTTTCAGGCTGGATGCCATTAAGCATATGGAAGCCGGTTTTTATAACGAATGGCTCGATTATTTACGCGGCGAATTAAAACAGGAGTTTTTTACGGTAGGCGAATACTGGTCGCCGTATGATTTGCCTTCGATGCTGAATTATATTGAAATGACCGGCGGGCGGATGTCGTTATTTGATGCGCCGCTGCATGCACACCTCCACGAGGCGTCGACACAAGGCAAGGATTATAATTTATGCGAAATATTTAACGGGACGCTGGTTGAGGCCAGGCCCGAATTAGCTGTAACCCTGGTTGAAAACCATGATACCCAGCCCTTGCAATCGTTAGAGCAGCCGGTTGAACATTGGTTTAAGCCGCTGGCCTACACGCTGATACTTTTGCGGGAAGCAGGTTACCCCTGTGTGTTTTATGCGGATATCTACGGATCGAAGTATACTGATAAGGGAAACGATGGCGAAGAGCATGAAATAGTGATAGCACCATGCGAAGAGCTGGAAACGTTATTGCACATCCGCAAAGCGATAGCATATGGTACCCAGCGAGATTATTTTGACAACCCAAATTGTATAGGCTGGACGCGGGAAGGTATTGAGGAACACGCCGACTCAGGTTGCGCGGTGCTGATCTCAAACGATCAGGATTGTGTTAAAAATATGGAAGTTGGCCGGCAGCACGCGGGTAAAACTTTTGTAGACGGACTGCGCAAATGCGATAGCCGGATAGTGATTAATGAAGAGGGCTGGGCAGAATTTAGCGTGAAAGCCGGTTCGGTTTCGGTTTGGATAATTGCCGGGAGTTAATCTTCGGCAGATGTTATCTCGCCGTTATCAGCAATAGCCAGGCCCGAGTTTGGAAAATCGGTTAGGGTAAGCGCTTTGATGCGTGCGACTACTTTATTTAACGTATCGCGCTGTAAACCGTTGAGGTGTGTTTGCCTGAGCGCGATGATCTGTCCACGTAAAAACTCGCCTTTTTTATTGAGGTAAACTTTCAGTAGGGGTGATAGTCCGCAAACGCCATCAACACTTACACTTTTATAGGTGCAAAAATTACCCAGGCTATAAGCGATGAGACGGTTTTTATATTTTTCGATAGCACGGCTAACATGCGGGCCGTTACCGAAAATAACATCAGCGCCTGCATCGATGGCGTTATGCGCAAAGGCGTGCACATCGCCACGTTTTTGTCCTAAATAGGATTCGCATTTAAAAGGTACATGCTCGTAGCCTACACCTTCGCCGCCACCGTGAAAAGATACGATAACGATGTCGGCATGTTTTTTTAGTTCACTAATAATTTGCGCGGCACTTTGCAGATCCATTATAGGCAGGGTATTGGCATTTGGCGCAAAGGCGCAAAAGCCATAGGTAATGCCGTTCAGTTTAAAAACAGATGTAGGATGTACTAATAAACCGCCATAGTTGATGCCTGCGCTATCCAGTGTTTTGGCGGTGCTTAACCGACCTTGCTCACCAAAATCGCCGCTGTGGTTGTTAGCCATGCTTACTACATCAAAACCGGCATCTTTTAGAACGCCGACATAAGCGGTAGGCATCCTGAAAAAGTAAGGTTTGGCCATTTTCTTTTTATACGATGCAGGGTTACCTTTATCTAACAAAGTGCCTTCGAGATTGCCAAAAGTAAGATCGGCGCCGCGCAACTCTTTGAGCACCGAGGCAAAGCTGCTTTTAGCGCTATCGGCCGGCAGGCTGTAAGCACTGGGATAGGATGTGCCGAGCATGATATCGCCAACGGCGGCAATGCATATGGAATCGTGCTGTTTAATAGCCGGTTTTGTTACCAGTATTTGTGGTTTAGCAGGTTTTAACGGTGCCGTTGTGGTTTGGCAGGCGGTAATAAATAATGTACATAATCCGGCGAAAGCCAAAATAGTCGTCGCAAACGTGTTCCGATAGTTATCGGGACGGCATGACTTGAGTGTTTTTATTTTTCCGGACACGGTTAGGCAAAAAAAAATCCTTTCAAAATTTTGAAAGGATTATATAATAAATTAAAATTTTATTTCTGATCAGGCACCGGCGTCGTCTCTTCTAATTCCTTTTTAAACGAATCGAGCAGGCGGCCGCCGCGGTAAAAAAAGTGGCTGTAGTAATCATCATCCAAACTGGAGATTTTTACACCGCCTGATGCTGCGTGTGCAAATTTATTGTTACCTAAATAAATACCAACGTGCGATATGTTGCGGCTGTGTATTTTGAAGAATACCAGGTCGCCCTCTTTCAGATCATCTTTTTTAATGGGGTTAACCATGCTAAAGATATCGCGCGAATTACGGCTGATAGTGAGGTTGAACACTTTACTATACAGCTCTTTAGTAAAAGCTGAACAGTCGATGCCTTTTCTGGACGATCCGCCAAAGCGGTATGGTGTGCCTATCCAATCGTAAACAAATTGGAATAATTTAACGTTTGAAGTGGTGGAAAGCGCTACTCCCATGATTTGGGAGAAGTAATCTTTGATTAAAGATTTGTCCTGATCGTCGGCAACCTTTTCAGTTTCCTGGTTTGGTACGGGTTTTGTTTGAGCTTGTACAGTAATTGTTATAACACTCAGTAGCAATGCAAACGAAATAGTGATTTTCTTCATTTAATGTTTGTTTGTTGTTGGGGAACCGCAACAAATAATTTATTAAACTGATAACGCCTTGTTATCGGACGTGTTATACGTACGATATTTTTTTTTGTTACCAAGTGTCGAAGATAGTCTTAAATATCTCTTTTCCAAAAAAAATCTAATAAAAGTTAAACAATGTTGCTGCGGTTTCGCTTTTTACGCGGATATAATTAGATTTGCGCATCGTAAATAAAAAAGATTTTTTTTAACACATGAGTTCAGTCGCGATTACCAAAGATACATACTTGCATTGGTACGAATCAATGCTTTTAATGCGCAAGTTTGAAGAGAAAGCAGGTCAGTTATACGGTCAGCAAAAGATACGTGGTTTTTGCCATTTGTATATTGGCCAGGAAGCAGTTTTAGCCGGCGCAATGTCGGTTTTAAAAAAGGGAGACAGCATGATCACCGCTTACCGCGATCACGCACACGCCCTGGCTCAAGGCACATCGCCAAATGCAGTAATGGCCGAGCTTTACGGAAAAGCAACCGGCTGCTCGAAAGGCAAAGGCGGCTCGATGCACATGTTTGATAAAGAAAACAACTTTTACGGCGGACACGGCATTGTGGGCGGACAGGTACCACTGGGTGCCGGTATCGCTTTCGCCGAAAAATTTAAAGGTACCGACCACCTGTGCGTAGCCTACATGGGCGACGGCGCGGTTCGCCAGGGTGCTTTAACTGAAACCTTTAATATGGCAGCGCTTTGGAAGTTACCGGTAATTTTTGTTTGCGAAAACAATGGTTACGCGATGGGTACTTCGGTAGCGCGTACTACTGCACAAACCGATATTTATAAATTAGGCCTGCCTTACGATATCCCATCATCGCCGGTTGACGGTATGGACCCTGTTGCGGTGCATAACGCAATGGACGAAGCTGCACAACGCGCACGCGCCGGCGAAGGACCAACCTTTTTGGAAATACGTACTTACCGTTACAAAGGACACTCGATGAGCGATCCGCAAAAATACCGCACTAAAGATGAGGTTGAAAGCTACAAAGCAAAAGATCCTATTGAAAGCGTAAAAGCTACCATTTTGAAAGAAGGTTATGCTGATGAGAAATGGATAGAAGAAATTGATGAGAAAGTAAAAGCTATTGTTGATGAATCGGTGAAATTTTCTGAGGAGTCCCCATGGCCGGATGCATCTGAATTATACACGGATGTATATGTACAAAAGGATTATCCTTACATCAGAGACTAATTAATACTGTTTATCTAAAATATTAATAAAACTATTCATCAAATAAATATATGGCTGAAGTAGTTAAGATGCCCAAAATGAGCGATACCATGACCGAAGGGGTTTTGGCGAAGTGGCATAAAAAAGTTGGCGACAAAATTAAATCGGGCGATTTGCTGGCCGAGATTGAAACGGATAAGGCTACAATGGATTTTGAATCTTTTCAGGATGGAACCATTTTATACTTAGGCGTTCAGGAAGGTGCAGCCGTACCGGTTGATGGCGTTATAGCCGTGCTGGGTAAAGATGGCGAAGATTACAAGGCTGCTTTAGATGCTGCCGGTACCCCGCCTGCTGCTGAAGCTCCGAAAGCAGAAGAAAAACCAGCCGCACCTGCAGAGGATAAAAAAGAAGCTGCCCCGGCAGCCGCTCCTGCTCAAAAAGTTGATACTTCAAAAATACCGGCTACGGTGATCCGGATGCCAGCCCTGAGCGATACCATGACCGAGGGTGTTATTGAAAAATGGAACTTTAAAGTTGGCGATAAAGTAAAAAGCGACGACTCGCTGGCTGACGTGGCTACCGATAAGGCGACCATGGAAGTTGTGGGTTACGAAGCCGGTACCTTATTATATATTGGTGTTGAAGAAGGTAAAGCCGCACCTGTAAATGGCATTATTGCTATTGTAGGTAAAGAAGGGACTGATATTACCCCGTTATTACAAGATACAGCTGGCGTTGGTAGCACTGGCGGCGGTGGGAAAACTACAGAAGAGGCAAAACAAGCAGAAGCACCTGCTGCGGAAACTGCACCAACGGCTGAAGAGCATGGTGATGGCAGCGATGACAGCCGTGTAAAAGCATCGCCTTTGGCACGTAAAATTGCCAAAGACAAAGGCATTAACCTGACTGAGGTAAAAGGCAGCGCCGAAGGAGGCCGTATTGTTAAGAAAGACGTAGAAAATTATACTCCGGCTGCTAAACCTGCCGCCGCTGCAACAAGTGCACCTGCATCAGCCCCGGCTGCTGCACCGGCTACACCAGGAGCTCCCAAAGTAACGATACCGGAATATGTTGGTACCGAGAAATATACGGAGAAACCGGTTTCGCAAATGCGTAAGGCTATAGGCAGAAGATTATCTGAAAGCTTGTTTACCGCACCGCACTTCTACGTAACCATGACTATCGATATGGATTCGGCTATCGAGGCCCGCAACAAAATTAATGCTTATGCGCCAAGCAAAGTATCGTTTAACGATTTGGTTGTGAAAGCTGTTGCTGTCGCATTGAAAACTAACCCGAATATCAACTCATCATGGCTGGGCGATAAAATCCGCTATAACGAGCATGTGAATATTGGTGTTGCCGTTGCGGTTGACGAAGGCTTGCTGGTACCGGTGGTTAAGTTTGCCGATGGCAAATCGTTAAGCCATATCAGCGCCGAGGTAAAAGATTTCGCCGCTAAGGCAAAAGCTAAAAAATTGCAGCCTGCCGAAATGGAAGGTTCAACTTTCACGATATCAAACTTAGGTATGTTTGGTGTTGACGAGTTTACTGCGATTATTAATACACCTAACTCATGTATTTTAGCCGTTAGCGGCATACAGGCTGTACCGGTTGTTAAAAACGGAGCGGTAGTACCCGGCAATATTATGAAGGTTACCTTAAGCTGCGACCACCGTACGGTTGACGGCGCAACAGGCGCCGCATTTTTACAGACATTAAAAGCGTTGTTGGAAGAGCCTGTTAGGTTATTGTTCTAAACAAAAAACTTTGTTAAATATTAAAAGCGCTCCGGTTACCGGAGCGCTTTTTTTGTAATGCAAGAGCCAAAGCTAAAAAGAGGGCCTTTTAACTTTCCAACATTCAAACCTTGCAACAGTAACAATAAAGCCTATTAATTCCTCACGCGGTTTTGCTCCGTTTCGGCGCCGTTGGCGTTATGCTTGCGCTGATCGGCAATGGCTTTACCAAACCGGTAGCCAACGGCCACCGCTACCTGGCGGCTATCTGGTTTATTGCGATAACTGGCCAGCGTATTGGCCAGGTTGTTAATTACACCATCGTTAACAAAAGTATTGAACACATCGTTTACTGCTAACCTCATTGACCAGCTTGCTGATATTTTTTTGGCGAGGCCAAGGTTTATCCGGTGTTTTTCGCCGGCGACAAATTGTGCATTGGTTACCTTGCCCTGGTAAAAACCATCAGCTTGGATGGTCCAGTCTTTACCGGTTTTAAATTGCAGTATGGGCCTAAAGTAGAAAAAGGCGCCCCGGGTATTTAGCTGCCCGGTATAAAAGCTGCTCTCGGTATGTATATCCTGTACAAAGGTAAAAAAGTGAAAGTTGAACCATTTGGCCGGGTCGAAGGAGGCGTCGAGATTCAGGGTCAGATATTGTACGCTGCCTAAGTTACCTGGCCGGCTGTAATATATACCGTTAAGTATCTCGATGGTTTCGTTCACATTATCGATGGTTTTGCTGTAACTGCCCGATAGCGTAATGTTTTTATAGGTATAGGCCAGTTCAAACGAGTTTATATAAGATGGTTTTAAGAACGGGTTACCGGTGTAGTAGGTAAATTTATCCAGGGGCGAAAGGAAGGGGTTAAGCTGATCGTAATCGGGCCGTTCAATGCGCCTGCCATAGTTAAAGGATATTTGCTGCTTACCGGCGCTGTCCAATTTATATTGCAGGTAAAAGGTTGGGAACAGGCTTGTGTAATTTTGCTTGAAGACCGAATCGGGTTTTTGTGCATTACCCAGCTGGTGGCCGTTGGCAATGGTGTTTTCTAAACGTAAGCCGGCCTGGAACGAAAATCGCTTATAGTCGCGCGAAGCGTTCATGTAGGCCGAGTTGATATTTTCGCGGTATAAAAAGTGGTTGGTTTTGCCGTAATCGGGCAAAGTGGCACTGCCGTTCTGCGTATAAAAGTAGTTGGCTATATTATCTGTTGTGGTATAGCTGGTTTTCACACCGGTTGAGAACTTTACACCGGCCAGCGGCTGTTCATAATCGGCTTTAGCCGAATAAATATCCAGCTGTGATGGTAAATTACCGGTAAGTACATAGGTGTTGCTTATGGCTCCCGATGGCAGGTAAGTGATATTGTTATACGACTGGTTGGTATTGGTTTGATAATCCAGGTAATCCAGATCTACGGTAAGATCCTGACCCTTGGTGGTATATTGATGGCGATAGTTGAGGTTTATACCTTTATTGGTAAAACGGGAATTACTGGCATTATCGGCCACGATGGTAGAGTCGGGCACGTTCTTTGGATCTAAAAAAGTACTGGTATTGATGGTTGGCCGGTTTGATGGGTTGATAAGCCCGGTCAACACCGTGCCGATGGTGCTTTTATCGGACAGGTAATAATCGATACCAATTTTGGCGTTATAGTTTTGGGCAATGCGGCGCAGGAAATCGTTCTGTAAAAAGGTAGAGGTTACATCGTTACTTGCATTTAAAAACTGGCGGTTTATAGTGAGGTCGTTCTGGCCGTTGCCTGTATTGTAACCCAGGTTGCCAAACATATTGAGTTTGTTATCGCGATAGTTAAAGTTAAAACTATCGTTAGTTGTGCCGTATTTACCTTGCGAGTAACTAAAGTTGGTGCTGCCATTAAAACCCCTTATGTTACTTCGTTTGGTTTTGATATTGATAACGCCGCCCGTACCGGCCGCATCGTATTTTGCGGGTGGGTTGGTCATTAGTTCAATCTGATCAATAGATGATGAAGGTAGCGAACGCAGGTAGTTTTGCAGGCTTTCGCCCGAAAGATATGTTGGCTTATCATCGATAAAGATCTTAACGCCGTTTTTGCCTACCAGGCTTATTTCGCCGCTTTGGTCGACAATTACACCGGGTGCTTTTTCTAAAACATCCAAAGCGGTGCTGCCTGCATTGCTAATGAGCGCGTCGGCATTGACTATGGTGCGATCTATCTGATGTTCAACAAATGGCTTTACGGAGGTAATAGTAACTTCTTTTAAAGCTTTGCCTTTTGGCTGAAGTGTTATCCCCGGGAGGGCAATATCCTGATCGATGAGTTTGAATGCTGCCCCTTTGTAAGCAGCAAAGCCCATGGTAACAGCCGAGAGCTTGTAATCGCCGGCTTTTAATCCGGCCAGTGTATAACTGCCATCGGCATTGCTTAATGCTGTTTTTACCAGGGTAGAGTCGGCAGCTTTTAGCAGGTAAATAGTGGCGCCGTCGAGCGGCTTACCATCAGTGCTTGTTATACTACCCGTAATTTTTAAACCGCTTTGCGCGGATACTGTACATATAGAAATTGTGAACGCGAAGATAAAAGAGAGTAGTTTTTTTGCCATTACGTTATAAGACAGCACATTTTTAATAAGGTTACAAATTTTTAGCCCAAATTCAAACATTGCAAATTTTCAACCCTTGTCCGCGTGGCAGCAAACAAACTTTTTCCAGATCCGGCTGTACTTTATACATGCTGAAAAAGATTTGGTTATCGTTGTTGATAGGTGCGTGGGGGCTGGCCTGCTTTGGGCAGGATACGCTTTCGATTACGCTGGAGAATGTGAAGTACTCATACCCGGTTAAGTTTTTACCGCTGAACATTGAGGGGCAGGATGTGCGGATGGCATATATGGATGTGCAGCCCACAGTTGCGGCCAATGGGCGCACGGTGATTTTATTCCATGGGAAGAATTTCGGCGGTTATTACTGGACGAATGTGATAAAAACTTTAACAGGCAAAGGTTACCGGGTTATTGTTCCGGATCAGATTGGGTTTGGTAAATCATCCAAGCCTTTTATCCATTACAGCTTTAACCAGTTTGCGCAGAATAACCGGAAATTACTGGATACTTTAGGCATCGGCAAGGTAACTGTTCTGGGTCATTCGATGGGTGGTATGCTGGCTGTTCGCTTTACGCTGATGTATCCCGAAAAGGTAGAGAAACTATTACTGGAAGACCCGATAGGCCTGGAAGATTACAGAACCTTCGTGCCTTATGTTACCGCCGGGGAAGACTATAAAACTGAATTGAAAACCAGCTTTGCGAGCGTTAAAAAGTATTATGAGACATCGTACTTTACCAAATGGGAACCGAGGTATGATGAGTTGGTGCGCATAGGCGCAGGGGTGGCAAACAGTGCCGACTTCCCACGATATGCAAAAGTTTCGGCGCTGACTTATGAGATGATCTACGAACAGCCGATTTGTTATGAATTCGGTATGATTAAAGTGCCGACGGTTTTGTTTATCGGCAAGCAGGATAAGACCATTGTTGGGAAACAACTACTTAGCCCGGAAGAGCAGCAAAAGCACGGGCAGTATAGTTTGCTTGGGCCGGAAACGGCTAAGAAAATACCGGGTTGCAAACTAATCGAGTTTGACCATTGCGGGCATATACCACATTGGGAAGTGCCGGATGAATTTTTGAAGGCGCTGGGTGAGAACATGTGAAGTTCATTGGTTCATTGGTCATTAGTTCATTGGTGTTCGGGTGGCAGTTGCAGCGGCGAGTAGCACTTTTGATCTGCAAGGGACTCTGCAAGTCGGGGATTGCCGCGTCATCATAGCCTTCGGCAGATGATTCATCGCAATGACGCGCGGAGAGTGTTCGCACATCTCATTAACCCTTCTTCGCGGGTTTTGGTGTCGCCACACGTTCGGCGTTATCTTTAACAAAAGCCGACCAGCCGGTTTTGGCTTTTTTACCGCCGCCAATGCTGGAGGTGCCTTTTACGCTGATCTTCTGGAAGGCGTGGCAAACGGCTACCGCTAATCCGTCGGTTGCATCTAAAAACTGGGGCGTTTCGGTAAATGATAGTATGGTTTGCAGCATGGCGGCAACCTGTTCTTTGGTGGCGTTGCCATTGCCGGTGATTGATTGTTTGATCTTTCTGGGAGCATACTCGGTTATGGGTAAGTTGCGCGATAATGCCGCGGCCATGGCTACGCCCTGCGCGCGGCCAAGTTTGAGCATTACCTGAATGTTCTTACCGTAAAACGGCGCTTCCAATGCCATGCAATCGGGGTGGTATTCGTCGATAAGCGCCAGGGTTTTTTCGAAGATGCGCTGGAGCTTGAGGGCGTGATCGTCGAGGTGGTCGAGTTTAACGATACCCAGGCTAACGAGCTCCACTTTCGGCCCGGTTTCTTTAACCAAACCGTAGCCCATAACGGCCGTGCCGGGGTCGATGCCTAATATCACACGTTCTTTCACATTTGGCGCTTGCATAAACAAGTATAAGCAAAGGTTAACGTACTGTTAAAACAAATTAATAAATAAGGCTGTTATACTGTGCTTATCATCTCACTCAATTTTTTGTAACATTGCACAAACAATTACTATTGACCAGCGCTGCTAAAAAATATATTTCGTACGGCATAAAAGCCGCCATTATTGTATTTGCCTATTGGTTTATTTACAGAAGCATTAATAACAAAGCCGAGCTTAACCAGTTCAGGGAGTTGATAAGGCAGATAGATCATAACCATGTGGTGATCACGTTAACGGCGGTTGTAGCTTTGATGCTGGTTAACTGGGTGCTGGAGGCTGTGAAATGGAAATACCTGACCCGCGACCTGCAACGGATGAGCCTGTGGAGATCGATAGAAGCGATATTCTGCGGGTTAACCTGGGCGATATTTACGCCAAACCGTTTGGGCGAATACGGAGGAAGGGTTTTGTTTTTACCTCCGCATAAGCGCGTGTATGGCGTATTTGTGATGGGTGTTGGTCAGTTTGCACAAGGTACTATTACCAATGTGGTGGGTACAACTGCTTTGCTCTGGTTTTTGTATACGTTTATCCATCCCAATAGCTGGCTGATGCTTCTCGCTTTTGTGATCGGGGTTGCGCTCGTGCTGTTTTTATTGACCTGTTATTTCAACATCAAGTGGCTGGCATCATGGCTGAGCCGGATATCGTTTTTGAAGAAATACAGCCGGTTTTTTGAGATTATCGGTAAATACAAAACCAGCCATTTGATTAAAGTGATGCTGTTTGGCCTGGCGCGGTTTTCGGTATTCTCGTTCCAGTATTACCTGGTTATCCATTTGCTGATACCCACGTTGCCTGCCTTCCCGGTGATGATGATGGTGTTCAATAACTTCTTTATCCAGTCGGCACTGCCAACGCTCGACCTGATAGATGTGGGGCTGCGCGGGATGACGGCTTCTACATTTTTTGGCTATATTACCAACCAGCAGATTGCTGTTATTGCCGCAGTATCATCAATATGGCTAACCAATTTAATTATACCTGCTATTTTAGGTTCAGTGTTTGTACTAAAAATCAACTTCTTTGATCGCAATTCATAGTTTAATATCGCTTTTGTGCACGGGTGTTTACCTGGGTGTTTTATCTTATCTCATTATCGGCTGGCAACGCTTAAAAAACCCGAAGCCATCGGGTAAACCGTTTACAACCAAAGTAACTGTACTGATTGCCGCCCGTAATGAAGAAGAAAAGATAGGCGCTACCATCGACGATATTTTGGCGCAGGATTACCCGGCGCATTTGTTTGAACTCATTATCGCCGACGATCACTCGACAGACCGAACCGCTGAAATTATCACCAGTTATGCGGACAGAGGCGTGAGGCTTTTGCAGCTGAAGGATGAAAAAGCGCTTAACTCGTATAAAAAGCGCGCCATCAGCGAAGCTATTAAATTATCGACCGGTGATTTTTTGGTTGCTACCGATGCCGATTGCCGGATGGGTAAGCAATGGCTATCATCGATAGTGGATTATTACCAGAGCAACGATTTGGTAATGATCTCGTCGCCGGTAACATATTTTGGAGAGAAGAACCTGTTTGAGCTGATGCAGACGCTGGAGTTTTCGTACCTGATAGGCATCGGCGCGGCGTTTATCGGTAACGACCGAGCCTCAACCTGCAACGGGGCAAACTTTGCTTACCGTAAGGATATATTTTATGAAGTGGGTGGTTTTACGGGCATTGACGACCTGGCATCGGGCGATGATGAGTTGTTGCTGCAAAAGGTTGCCGAAAAATATCCCGGAAGGATAGGTTTTTTGAAAAAGCGCGAAGCTATAGTTTATACCGATGCCAAACACACGCTGAACGAATTTTTACAGCAAAGACGAAGGTGGGCGTCAAAATCGGTTAAGTATAAGGATAAAAAGGTGGTGGCCGTGGCGGTGGGAATCTGGCTGTTCAATTTATCGCTGCTGGTAAACGGTGTTTTGAGCTTTTTTGATATTCGTTTTTTTGAACTGCTGCTGCTGCAATTTGGGTTGAAGTACATATTTGAAACCACGTTCCTGATACCGATCAATGTATTTTTTAAACGCCCTCACCTGGTTTGGCTATTGAGCATCCTATCGCCCATACACGTTATTTACTTTGTTTATGTAGGCATTATGGGGAACACTAAAAGGTACGATTGGAAAGGGCGGAACGTACGCTAAACTATTTGTTGCAATATCGCGCAAGCATTTTATCGGCTTTGTTACTGCCGATGTTGCGTACAAAAAGCCAGTCTTCGCAAGCGCCTTCGGTATCGCCTTCTTTCAGCTTTTGGCCGGCCTGCTTTACCATGCGGTCGGCAAAATCGTCATCAAAACCCAGCTCCTGTTTTAAGGCGATAATCTGACCTTCTTTTGTGGAATCGGCTTTACCGAGATATTTATTGGAGTAATAGTTGGTGACCGCATCAACCAGGCCGCTGCGCGCTTTATAGGCTTCGATGGCTGTGCCTATATCCTGGCCGCCGCTTCCCTGGCAATGGGTATCATCGGCGCTAAAAGTAATGGGTAAAACCAAATTTGCGGTTGGGTCGCTGCCTTCTGGCACAATCCATTTGCCTGATGTGAGCCTGATTACGCGGATGGCTTCATCATCCAGATCGAGGCCCATGCCTTTGTAGACTTTTACGTTATGTACTTTGCCGGCAGCGTCAACATTAAAACTAACCTGGATGGTTCCCGAAATGCAGTTCTGTTTTGAATATTCGGGATAGACCAGGTTTTGCTTTAAAAAATAGTTCAGGTCATCGGCGCCACCTTTAAAATGGGGCTGCGCGATGGCTATATTTAATTGAAAAAGCCACAGGCCTGCGAATAGTAAGAAACGGTTCATCATTATAAAAGTACTAAAACTGTTATAACTAAACGTTTATGTTACGGATTGATTATGGCAGATGCCGGAAAATTAAGGATCAGGTTAGGATCGGGGATGTTTTGTACCCAGATTTCTTTTTCGGAAAGGAGGCATGCGCCGGGATAATCGCCTTTGTGGCCCTGCATATCAAACATCAGCTGGAAGTGCACATGCGGTGGCCAGTTGCCGTTCTCGTCGGGAGCGCCAAGTTCTCCAATGGTTTCGCCTTTTTCAATTGCCAGGCCCTCGTACAGGCCGAGCAGCGATTCTTCGTTTAAGTGGCCGTACAGGCTGTATAGCTTTAAGCCTTCGAGATCGTGCTCTAAAATAACGGTGTAGCCGTAATCGCCGAGGTTATCGTTATACTGAAAGCTGTGTACTTTGCCTGCCATGGGCGCGTATACGACGGTACCGGCATCGCCCCAGATATCCACACCTAAATGCAGCGAGCGCGAACCGTCGGCGGTATCGAAAAGTTTGCTATTATTATAGAGCGTTCGGTTTTCGAGATACCCACCGATACCGTATTTACATTTGGCGGCCTTTAGTTTGGTAAATACCCACTCTGAAAACCGGTAAGTGCTGGCAATGGTTTCGAGTGTTAACTCGTGATTTTGGGCGGTAAAATCAAAGCGGAGCAATTGATGGCGTTTGGCATCAAAATAGACTACATTACCAATTTTACCGGAATGGCGCTCAATAAAGTGTTTTAGCTGTTCGTGTTTATCCATCAGCGGGCATTACTCGGTTTCGTTCGAACGTTCTTCTTTACTTATTTTATCAAAAATCTTATCCATGCGCTCAACATACTCGCTGGTATCGTCGATAAAAAACTCCAGATGCGGAATTATCCTGACCTGATCTTTTATACGCGCGCCTAACTTATAACGAATTTCGGATGCATGCAGTTTAATGGTTTGCAATGCGAGCTGTGTATTGGTATTGTTAAAAAAACTCAAAAAAACACGCGCCAGCGCCAGGTCGGGCGTTACCCGTACCTTAGTTATGGTTACCAGTGTGTTTGGCAAAAAATTCATGCCTTCGCGTTGAAATATCGCGGCCAGGTCTTCCTGAATTACTCCTGCAAATTTTTGCTGACGTTTTGATTCCATGTTTTTATGTGTTTAACAGAGCGGGTAGTTTAACTGGGGTTCTGTTGGTTAAGTGGTAGATTAGCCTAATTTATGGCTAAGTTTCCTGTTTCACAATAATAAAGATTAAACTGCACATTTGGTTTCGATTGTGTGAAAAATTACTTGTAGTGCAGCGATGTCCATGATAATTATTATGTTTTTAATGCGTTTAAGCCGTATACAATTAGTATGTTGCAGATAATTTATTAACCTTTGTATAATTTTCGCTCAATTGCGTAATCATTAAACCAATTAAACATCGCCGGCTATAGTGAAAAGATTTACTTTATTATTGATACTTATTGTTAGCAATGTAAAGCTATTGGCGCAAAACGGTTTTGAATATCACCAGTTTAGCATTGGCACCGGTATAGGCACCACTACAGCTTTTGGTAACACCGGTACAAAAGTTAGTAAGTATGCTTACAATGCTAATGTAAATTATAATGTTTCGCCATTTTTAGAGGCTTCGCTCGAGGTGCAAACCGGTACGCTTGCCGGTGGTTTGCCTACTGATTTTTATGCCCGGAGTTTTGAAAACGGCTACATGGCTATAATTTTCCACGTTGATATACAGGCAGGCGAAATATTTGATTACTCACACAGCGATGTTTTAAACGGGCTTAAGAACTTTTATGTTGGTACAGGCATTGGCGTGCTCAACAACAATATTACTTATATACAAACCGCAGTACCGCCCGGCACGAGTAACCTGACCGTATACCCGTATCTACCAACCAGCACCAATATATTAGTGCCGCTACGCACGGGTTACGAGTTTAAGATTTATAACGGATACGACCAGCCCCAGTATCGTATTGACCTTGGCTTTAGTTTTTATACGGCTTTAGGAAAAGGGCTGGATGGCTATACCTCGCTCTCGTCGGTTAAGTTTTATAACTACTTTAATATAGGGTTTAAAATAGGACTTGGCAGCACCACGACCTATCGTAAACCTGTACCTTATTACGGCCTTTAAAGCATTACTTTATTTAGTACCGCTTGCCAGTCGGGAAATGGCTTATCAGATGGTTTTGCCTTTTGTACAACGGCAAGATATTGCGGATCGAAATAACAGGCAAGGCCCATTGCTCTGACGCCGTTAGCAGGTTTATATAAACTGCCGGCTTTGTAATCGGCTTCGCCGTTCATAGCCCGCTTTTTATCGAACGATACAGTTGAGTTTACAAATTCGGCATGTGTTTTTTCGCCGCTCACAAAAGGGGCAAACCATTCAACTGATTTTTTGATGGATGCGCCTGAGGGCGATACATAGGTGTAATAATCGACACCGGTTGCGCGCTTCAGCACAATGGCCAGTTGCAATAAAGGCTCCAGATCATAAGCATGGTAGTGCAAAGCATCGCGCAATTTAAAATCGATACCCGAGCCATCGGCAAACAGGTTTTTTTCGATCTGTGTTTTTAAACCTTCAATCGTAAATTTCTGGAAGCCGGCATCGTTAATGGCAAAAGCTATTTCGCCTATAACTTTCAGCCGGTGCGAGTTCCAGTTGTTATAACCGGTTTCTTTTTTGGGATTAAATGTTTTGATCTCGGCATCGGCAACCTGCTTAAACCAGCCTGTTATCAAATCTTTATTTGCGGGGCTAAGCTTATCTTTCAGCATATCATAAGCTGCAATGGCCTGATCAAGGCCGGTATCATCAATCGGGTCGCCTTTGGAGTGATTTACTCGCGCCCAGGCTACCAGGTAGCTCACTGCATTTTTAAGGTATTCTTTATCGCCATCAACCCGGTAAACCAATGCGGAGCCATAGATCGAATACATATCCTTCATGGCGAAGGATGTAGCGGTTTTTTTAGGATCGCCCTGCAGCTTGCCCTCGCTTAAAATGGTATCGATAGGGTTGGGGTTAATGTTTAACGACGCATCGGCAATATCTTCATATCTTTTATATTGCGCTTTTACATCGGCATCCTTATCAATCAGCTGTTTCAGCTTGCCGATTTCCGAATCGTTTAAACCTACATACTGCGCTTTGGCAGATGCCGAAAGTAATACGAATAGCACGAAGCATAATTTTCTCATGAGGGGGAGCGGTTTTAGGAATTAGTTTGACCGCTAATATATTAAAAGGTTTATCACCTATTAATATATTAGATTACCCTATTAATATAGAAGATTATCGTAAGGATAACGCTCGGTATGGATAGCCTTAATGCGCTCGTACAACAAGCTCCTGAACTCTTCGACATTCTCTTTATTCAAAGCCGAAATAAAGATAGCCGGGCTGTTGTTTTTAGCCATCCAGCTCTGTTTAAAATCATTTAGCGTCATTTTTACTTCGGGCTCATCCGGGTTAACCGGGATAGGTTTGTAGGCATCGATCTTGTTAAAAACCGTGATCATCTGCTTGTCTATCGCGCCAAGTTCTTTGAGGGTTTCGTTTACCGTTCTGATCTGATCCTCAAAATTAGGATGCGATACGTCGACCACATGGATCAGGATATCGGCTTCGCGCACTTCGTCGAGGGTTGATTTAAAACATTCAACCAAATGGTGAGGCAACTTGCGGATGAAACCTACGGTATCTGACAATAAAAATGGCAGATTTTCGATCACCACTTTGCGCACCGTGGTATCCAGCGTGGCGAAGAGTTTGTTCTCGGCAAAAACCTCCGATTTGGAGATCATGTTCATGATGGTGGATTTGCCCACGTTGGTATAACCCACCAATGCCGCACGAATGAGCTGCCCGCGGTTTTTGCGCTGGGTTTCGTTCTGGCGGTCGATCAGCTTTAGTTTTTCCTTTAACAGGGATATTTTGTTGAGGATGATCCGCCTGTCAGTCTCGATCTGCGATTCACCCGGTCCGCGCATACCGATACCACCTTTCTGGCGCTCCAAGTGGGTCCACAAACGGGTAAGTCGCGGAAGCAAGTATTGCAGCTGTGCCAGCTCGACCTGGGTACGTGCCTGCGAGGTTTGCGCGCGTGAGGCAAAGATATCGAGGATCAGGTTGTTGCGGTCGAGAATCTTTACCTGCAGCTCGTTCTCGATGTTGCGCAGTTGCGACGGCGAAAGGCCATCGTCGAATATCACCATGTCTATCTCTTCCGATTTTACATAATCGCGGATCTCTTCCAGCTTGCCCGTACCTACAAAGGTAGAGCGCTCGGGGCGCTGCATTTTTTGTGTGAATATGGCTTCGGTTTTGGCGCCGGCGGTCATGGCTAAAAACTCAAGCTCGTCGAGGTATTCCCTGCTTTGTTCGGCGGTTTGGTCGGGTGTAACCACACCCACTAAAACCGCCCGTTCCTGCTTCACAGCAGTATCATAAGATTTTTGTTTCATTAAATAGTATTCTGTTTACAAAGATAAGCAATCTTTACAAGAGGTTGTTTTTGGCAAATTGTTTGGAAATTCGCTTAAAATTTCTGTCTGCTTATTTCGTGGCCGTCTTTATATATTTTTATTCCAAATAATGTTCCATCTTCGTTATATACTTTCACTTCACCATCTGGTTGCCCATTTTTATAATTTGCGTCAATTTGAATTTTCCCATTTTTAAAATATGCGACTTGCTGACCCTCCCTTACACCATTCTTCAAATGTTGTACGCCTTCAAGTGTTCCATCTTCCCGAAAACTTTTAGTCTCGCCGTTAGCCTCGCCATTGGCCATATTTTGTAGACTTTTTAACCCACCACTTTCAAAGTAGTATTTTGACACACCATTAAAATTATGATGCGCTATAGTGTTTATTGTTTGGATGTGACCGTTCTCAAACCAATGCTTCCAGTTTAACGATACCATACCATCTGTGTAATTACTGTCTCGGATGTTTCCATTCTCGTAATAATTAGTAACCCAACCTATTCCTTTATTTAAATCTCTAACCCAGTTAATATTACCATTTCTATAATACCCTTTAAATTTATCTCCAAGACTGTGTTTTTCTACAACGCCAGTTAGATGGACGCCGCCCCGGTGATAGTTTAAGGTTACCTGGCCGTTCTTGGGGAAATAGTAAGCTGTGCTATCGGCATTTTCAAAACTATAACATAGCAACCCACCTTTTGAGTCATAATTAAATGTTGTATCAGCATATTTACCGTCAACCAATTTGCCATGTTCGAATATATTTCCGTTAGCATAAAACAAAGTATAACGGCCGTTTTTTACAGAATTCTGATCACCGATCGGGATCCATTTGCCTTTTCCTGTCTTTGCATCTACCCACCAGCAGTTATCAGCATTTCTTCTGTTTTGATCATTTATGCTGTCTTTACAGCTGATAAAAACAAAGGCAATTAAAATAATGATACTATTTCGTTTCATAATTTGGAGAGTATATTGTAGTCTCACAAATTAATAACTTTTTATATTATATGTTCATTATGGGGTCAATCGCTTGAGATTATTTTGTAATTTGGATTTATGGAAGCGTCACAAAAGTTACTCTTAGAACGTATTACTATCAAATCCGGCTCATTAAATGGTAACACAACAATACGAGATTTGCGTTTCCCCGTAAGGGATGTTTTAGAGTTATTATCATCAGGTCTAACTGAGGCAGAGATTTTGCAAGAATACCCCATTCTGGAAGAAGATGATATTCGTGCTTCGTTGCTCTATGCTTCGTCAGTTTTTCAAATACCTGCACACATGCAAATCGGCATTAAGCAAGGTATTTACGACATTCAAAATGGTGACATCTTTACAATGAATGATTTTGAAAAGAAATACAAGGAACTATTGACATAACCTTATTTGCTCTACTTTCCTCACCATTGTCATCTCGAACGATAGTGAGAGAACGTCTGCTTTACGCTCGTAGACTTTGCAGGTAGCAGAAGATTTCTCGTCGCTGCGCTCGCTCGAAATGACATTTTTTTAATGTGCTGTTCTATAACCCTTTCACAAACTCCAACATTGCTTTACCCGGATCTGCTTCTTTCATAAAGTTCTCGCCAATCAAAAAGCCGTTAAAGCCTGCGGCTTTAAGCTGCTTTATGGTTTCAGTATTGCTGATGGCGCTTTCGGAGATCTTTAGGAACTCTTTCGGGATGTGTTCAAATAATTGGAACGAGGTTTCGACTGATACGGTAAAGTCGGCGAGGTTGCGGTTGTTTACACCGATGGCATCGAGGTTCGGGTCGATGCTGCGTTGCAGCTCTTCGAGGTTGTGCACTTCTAACAACACGTTTAAACCTAAACTTTTGGCCAATGCGGCCATGCTTTTGATCTCGACGGGCGTCAATATTGCCGCGATGAGCAGGATGATATCGGCACCCAAAGCTTTGGCTTCGATGATCTGGTACTCGTCGATCATGAAATCCTTACGGAGGATAGGTACCTGGTTAACGGCGCGAGCCTGGCAAAGGTCGCCCTTGTTGCCCATAAAAAAATTGGTATCGGTTAAAACGGACAGCGCCGAGGCACCAGCGGCAGCATAAGCCGCAGTAACATCGGTAACTTTAACCTGATCATTAATGATACCTTTTGATGGTGACTTGCGCTTAAATTCTGCGATGATACCGGTACGATCCGGCGCAAGCAAAAACTCACGGAACGAATAGGTTTCGCGCTTAAAAAAAGGCGAGCTTTCTAACTGCGCTACCGGCATTTGCTGCTTATCCGCCTCAACTTCCTTTTTTTTATTGATGACTATTTTATCGAGTATGTTCATGTGGCCATAATTTAGTATGTCATTGCGAGGAGTTCATCTGCCGAAGGCTTTGAACGACGTGGCAATCTCTAAGGACGGTCGGCTACTTTTCTCAGAGATTGCTTCGCTTTCGCTCGCAATGACAATTGGTGTTATATTTTTATAAAATGCCCTGCAACTTCGTCCTTTACTCCGCCTTTAGCAGGTTCGGTAGCTAACCAGTTCCCCATCATTTCCTTGCCGTATTCGGTTAATACCGATTCTGGGTGGAACTGTACGCCGCGTACGTTTAAGGTTTTATGGCGCAGGGCCATGATCGAGCCATCCTGCTCATCGATGGCGGTTACTTCCAGATCGGCGGGCAGACCTTCGTTGGCAACTACCCACGAGTGGTAACGTCCCACTTTAAATACCGAAGGCAATCCTTTGAAAAGCACTTCGCCGGTATCGGTTACCTTGATGGGTGTAGCAATACCATGCATGGGCCTGCTTAAGTTGTACAGGCTGCCGCCGAAGGCTTCGGCTATAGCCTGCTGACCTAAACAAACGCCGAAGATGCTTTTAGTTGCCGCGTATTTT